>JADEYI010000329.1_pt1 | contig 74209 bp, 90 predicted proteins | sample 8542331 | NCBI WGS metagenome assembly JADEYI01 (sample SAMN16510988, study PRJNA670497) | mine drainage metagenome | isolation source: biofilm near Copperflume 1 | place: Germany: Marsberg coppermine Kilianstollen | collected 2018-02 | reverse complement strand
AATCAACCGTGGGCACGGTGCTCAGTATTTATACTGCCCCCCGCCAGCCGGGGCCAAGCCGGGGCCAATCAGAATATGTTGTCCCAAAATTGCAGCCCTAACTCTGCACACCACGCAACTCCTATGGTCAAGTGTAGGGTCCTTGTAGGAAGGTGCATGCTGTGGCACCTAGCAGGTGCTTTCGCTAAGCCAGAGTGTGTCTTGCTGCTCTTGTCAACCGGTTGTATGAGCAATTGAAGCAGGGTGGCTTTTGCATCAACACTTAAATACTGGTGAGGGAAATTTGGTGGGGCAGCGCACATTGAAGAAGACCGGCCCTGCGCCCCCCTGCCAGATGCCGGGGCCCTTCCCTGGCTCTGTGTAAGGCATGGACAGCACCTGAACAGGCAAGCAAAACCAAGCCCATCAGGAACTGCTTGCTCTGTCCCATTTATCCACCACTTGGAAACAATGCACCTTGTTCTCACCACACTCCGCATACCTGCCAAGGCCTAGCCTTTTCAAAGCCCACCAACACATGTCACATACCCATGCACAGCAAAGCATGCCCTTTGCAAATGGCAGGACGAAGGCAACACAGAGGAATGCAAGAGAACTTGCAAGATTTACCAAGATCGCTAAGAGCCATAGCAGTGATATCAGGCAAGAACTGTTTCAGCGGAGTGCGCCACCATATAAAGATAGCAGAGCAGGCGGGCGGGCAGGGTGTGTACCTCCATGGGTTGCAGAGTGGTGGCGTTGAAAGCCATGACCCAGGCATAGTAGTTGGAGGCATCACAGCGCGAGCCGAACGCCACATACAGCCGGCCATTGTAGACCGAAAGCCCTGGCCGCTGCACCTACAACAGCCGCATTCACCCTCAACCCTATTTTAAACATGAGGTTTGCATTTTAGGGTTATATTAATCCATAGTACACCTTAATGGATAAATCCTCTGGTTATTCATTACCCAAACATTTCAGTCATACACGGCTCAAAAGGAAGGATTGCGTACGGTGAATTGCAAAAAGACCAGGGACTCTTTGATGAGGGCTTCGTGGATATTTGCAGCTGAAGGGCAATTGACAGAGAAGCCAAAGAATATTCCAGAGGCATGACAGACAAACCCTAAACTCCTCTAATACTAACCTCATGGGGCAATAATATCTGTTGTTTGGCATCAAAGGTAGCGGTGCCGCCATCCTGGAAGGTCTTGCTGGCAGAGATAGGGGGGGACGGACCCCCCAGCTTTTCCGCCCCTGTAATGAGATTCAGCGCATGTATCCTGCAACAATTATAAAAAAGACGTTTTCTCAAATGATTGGATAATTAAACAAAAGACCACAGCACTCTTGTGGCTGCGTGTGTCCTGCAGGAATCCAAGTCAGGCCTGGGCATGAGTAAACGAAGTCTTGCATTGCTGCCGCAAACTCAAGCCATCATTCCATGCATTTTGAGGAGCCTGCAAACGCTATTGACTCGTATGCTAGCTTGATAAGCACACTGTAGCCTCGTTAAAAATGTTTCAGGGTGGCACTTGATTTGACAACCGCACCTGTATACAAAATTCCTCCTTCTTTGGTCCAGGGGACTACATATAGGGTATTGGAGTCGCGTTTGATGTAGGGGGTGGATGTAATGCCCCACTCAGGGGCGATACCATAACAGGGCGGGCTGAAATCTGTCGGGTAGATCGAGCTGTCCCCCAGAAAGTTCTTGCGCCAAATTAGGTCCCCAGACTCTGCAATACAGAATCGCCACACATGCACTACAGTAAGCATGCTCATGCAAGGTCTGTGTGATACTACACTGCGAATGCTTGCATTCAGGCATTGACATTCGACACAGGAGCTTTGATCATTCGGAGAAAAGTCTCTGCTCACACACAAATTCTGCCAGATTTACATGACTGGTCTGCAATAATTCAAATGGACAAGGTGCATTGAATATGTGTCATGGAAATACCCTTTCGTCACTAAAGGGTTTCCATAATAGACTTGGTTTTGGAGAGCTGTGAGATGAGCCTGAGCTCCACAATAATTCTCAATCGTGCAAGCCTTGTCTCACCTGAATTGAAGGCATAAACGGATGCATGCTCCGTGGCAGCATACACGAGGTTCACTATGTTGCCATTCAAGACCAGGTCTGGCACATACAGCGGCTGAGCGTAGACCGCCCCATCCACTGTCCAGTATCTCAACTGCATGCACATCTTGATCCTTCAGGTGGAAGATTTTCTCATACCATTGCTGGAGGACAAACTTAAGAAGTCGCTGCAGCGCATGAGCTTTGAGGGCTGGAACAAGCATGTGATAATTGCTGCGGCAGCTGATCCATGCAAGCTGCAGCCTAGCGTTTTTTTGGGGGATTGAAAGTTACTGAGAAACAGATCACTCACCCTTCCAAAGCTCCCTTTGGTGACCTTTGACATGGGCAAATTTGGGTCTACTACGAAGCCTGCGCAGACACAAACACTGTTCAGTGGCACAACCAAAGATCACATAGCCAAGGGCAGCCTGCGCTTTGCACAAGTCGGATATCTGAAGTGTTCCTTCGGCATTCAGGCACTTCTGTCTCATGTGCAGCCCTGATTTTATTTTAAAGTGAAAGGACATGTCTGTCCGCTCCGGGTTGTATCTGTTCTCGTATACTCCATTGGGAAACTGCACGCCAGCAGCCAAAACACTCCCAGGTTTCCTTGTGCTTCACAAGACTTGCTGGCATTTTGAGAAGCAGGAATACAGACATTGATAGGCAGAGCGAGTGCAAGAGATGCAGTATCTATACAGCACTCCCCCTGCCCAGGAGAACTTGAAGGATTTCCAAGAAGCGTCGGTAATTCTGATATGACTGATGCGTTTAGGCGGACCTGGTTGAAGCAGGGGGTGAAACAGGACCGCCTGATTTGGCAGCCAGAGGCAGCACCGGTCTCAAATGTGCACCCTGTCGCAGCACACCACACGCACCTTTCAGCCACTAGCACCAGGTAAACCTGACTCCCTGAGAAGTTGTTTTTCAACTAGGATAGCATGCTTTTCCTGCCAGGAAACAAGGTGCATCTGCAGACAAATTGCAAGTAAACGAATTCAAATTTTCACCCCTTTTAGGACTCGCCAGATCCAAGCAAGACCCGATAAACCGCGGGCACGTGCCGGTGTTTGTATCGCCCCCGGCCAGCGGGGTCAAAAGTAGCATGCCCAACAATGCAGAGTTTACCTGAGAAACAATGCAATGTGACACCGTTGTGCATAACCCTAAACCCTAAACCCTGCACTGCATATGTGTAGAGATTGGTGCATGCACCTGTGAGGTTCGCATCGAAGGCTGTGACCAGGTCGTTGGTGTTGACTGCACACTTGGTTAGGCAACGCTGCAGTCTGGCCAGGTCCTGGAGAGGAACATCTTTGACTGTGGGCACCCGCTTGAAGGTGATCGGCTGACTAAGCGCCTGTGGCAGGAAGCCTGCCAGCAGCTGCAGCAGGAGCCAGGCTTGCCATGACCTGCAAGTACCTGCACGCACAAGCACAGGAAAGTTTGAATGAAGTATAGCTACCTCAGCACATGGCGCAAGGCTGGATCTGCAGTGAAGCTACAGCCAGTGCCACCAAAACCTCAGGGGCATTGATGCGGGCATTTGCAACTATGTACAAGGACAACCAGGGTGCTCTACACATCAGTCTGGAAAAAAAATATCTTTGCCCACAAAGAGTGAAGCAATTGCTTGATGCATCTCCCCGCCAGCCCAAGCTTTAGGCAAATCTATATGGTTTGGGCTGCAATGGTGCAACGAGTTTTAAAGGTTGTGATGAAAGGTGAGGTTTCAATCTATCTTATCCCGAGCAGGCTGCCTACCAGACGTCCTAGGTCCAGAATTCAGCAAATTTTGCTGTGCGCCGCTTTCATTCATCCCAAGCTTCGAAGATTTTGGAACTGTTCCAATTGTGTCGTGGGCAATCTTGTTCAAGAGTTGAGTTCGGTTCTTAGCCTCAAGGCGAGATCGCTCCTGATACGGTCTGACTGCGTTCACTGGCAGATTGCTGACTCTCAAGTCAAGCTTCAGCCATCATCCATCGACAGCCTTTGCGCAAAGATATTCCAGGTGACGATACAACAGAACAAGGCTTTAGCGTTGGGAGACTGATTGCTGCCTCTTGCTCGAGTCAGGTTGCCACATCCCGCCGCTGCGATTCAACACTTCAAACGACCCGATGGCACCCCGAGTCCCGATCTTGATTATTACGAATCGACAGACCCTGTGGTGGGCACATCAGGGTCGAGCACGTGTGTCCCGCGGGTCGAACCGTCCAAGAAGTGTGGACCTTGGATCCAGGATACATCCTCTAACATGAGGGTTTCTGTACATGCTCTTTAAGAGCAACCATGAAGCGCACTATATTCAGTCTGTTGCCGTGTTGTTCCACGGTCATTCGAGCAATAGTTCCTGATCTGCAACTTGGCGAGTTAATATTGTTTGATTATCACACGCTTTTCCTGCCAAGAGGCAAGGTGCGTCCTGCAGACAAGCTGTAGGTAGACAAAGCTGTAGTTAAAGGCTGCCACGATACTACCCCTTGTTGGTCTCGCCAGATCCAAGCTTGGCAAATTAGGCATGTTCTTAATTTGAGCTCCTGCATCAAGGATGTCATGACAAAATTTATGCTGCAGCTCCGGGAAAATTCATTGAGTTGATCCAGCCAGCCAGGACAGGAGAGATGCACAAGGGCTGTGCCCCGGACCCAATATAGATCTATAGAGCGGCTTTCTCAAGTTTCACTTCTGTCCCATGACTTGATAATAGTCCGATACCCAGCCGCCTGCGGCTCTGCACTCCTCTCCTGAGCATCCAATTCACGCATGGCCAAGCAGAATCTCAGCACTCAGATGCTGCTGCTTGGAGTCTCACACACAGCCTGTAGGAATTTCTGCCCCCTCATCACTGACCACCAACCGAGAGTACTGCCTTAGCATTCGGCCGAGGCAGTACAGGTCAGAGGCAGCAGGGTAGAGTCCCGCCACAAGTGTTTCTGCGTCCCAGCTCCGCAGCTTGGATATTGGCCTCTGTCCTGCTTGCCCGCACAATTTCAAGTCCAGCAGATACCATCGCTCCCTTTTGATGTCACAGGCCGCATTGTTCCAGCACAAATCACGATGCACAAGCCCCACCTGCCAACAAGCCTGCATAACACAGGGGGCACCACACACGCGCTCTGGCCTCAAGATTATCCTTTGCGTGGTACATGCTCCTATCGGTCTCAGCCCACATTGTCATGATCCTTCCCCCGTCTCCGATCCGCAGCAGGCCGTCTGGCCGCGTTGTGAGTCCAGCGTGAGAGGTCAAGCTCATCATGGCCTTCGAGTCCGGCATGCAGCGTTTGGCAGCAAAGCCGAACGCCTGATGCGACAGATCGTCCAGCTGCCAGAGAGCTGCCAGGAAGCTGACGTTGACAGCATGCGCAGTCCCCGCCCTGGGTCCAAATCCCAGCAGAAGGCCGCCATCCACTGTCGAGCTGATGCTCCGAGCGAGCAAGCCAGTGCCGGGCTCAAAATGTTCCCGCCATGGCGAGTCAGGAAAGCTGCGAAGCACACTGGCATCGATCGGCAGTTTGGTGCGAGGAGCGCAGAACAGGCACCTGCTCAAGTGCGTCGAATGCTGGCAGCCGTGGCAGCGGCGGCTACAGTAGCAGATTGCAAGTCTCTCTGAATAGTCCAGCGCGCATGTTGAAGTAACCCCTGCAAAAGACGAGCTGCCATTGCTCACAGCTGCAAGATCAGAGCAAGGTCAAGGGGCGATGCAACTGTGCGGTGTGGGAATATACGACAGAAGAGATGCAGGAAGGGCAATGCAGCTTGGCCTCAACCTGTGGGAAGAGGATAAAAGCGGTACACCCCTGCTGACAATGCGCCAGACTCCCGTGTCACGAGATCGTTGTCTGACGTCTTCATAAAGCCAGGCCCCAGCATATCGAAAAGCTTAAAAGCATCGCTTGGGGCGCTGATGTTGTTGATACAGTGCTTTTCGTTTATATCGCCACGAAATATTACTCGAGCCGGACATTGGGATCTGCTGAGATATAAGTTTAATTCGAGGGCGTCTGCGAATTCCATGTTACGGCAGCGGCCAACATTGTATACGATTGTACTTGCATTTTCTGAATTGCAAGATGATCATCGATAAATCCTGCGCGAGGACTTCCTCATCAAGAGCACCGGGCTGTGGTGTGATGCAGCTGAGCTGAGGTTCGTTCGATATTGCATTGATTACATAATCTGCACTGAGGTCAGCCCACGTGCCTTCCCTCATCTCCAATCTGAAGCATTCGCCTTACAAGCATGCCACACTGTGCCACAGAGAGGGCTGATGAGGCAATAATCGGGCTGTAACAGATTCCTAAATGCATCGTCACAGATGAAAGGCCACCGGGCCGGCCATGGCCGCATTGCTGCCATTGTGCAGAGCGCAAGGCCCGCATACGCCAGGGTGACAAAGTGCGGCATGTCGGCCCCGCATGTCGGCGGCTGTGACCGGCTCCTCCTAGCCTTTGCAGCTCCGAGCTCTGGAGTCCGGCAATTTGCCGGTGGCAATTGCAGAGACTGGCGAGGCGCCAGCAGCCGAGGACAGCTGGAGATCGTGATTGCTTGAATCACTCATGGAGATGCCCAGGCCCTCTGTGTCGTTTATTGGCTTTCTGTGCAGCTTATCCGTTGACGTATCCTTGGGATGCAAGAAGAACTTTGATGTGGAAGTTGCCTAGCAGCTACCCAGCTGCAGCTTGGGCAGCTCTTTGGGCATCCTCAAATTCACATGTCTGCTCAACAGCATCTACCCACTTCTGTCAGGGCACGAAAATAAGACACGGACAATAAACCGTATGAAGGGCCTCAAGTGGCTTTTCAGGAATCATGGGAGGTCCTTAAAAGCAAAGACGTTTGAGGGAACCAGCTTGGACGATCTGAAGAATTTGTGGCTGGGCACAGAGGAAGAGAATCCGGAGATAAGATGGATCTATATTATAATATGTATTGGTGAGTTTGATTGCGTCGGAGTCTGTTTCGCTCGATCCTGTTTATTTCAAGCTGCAAGTGCATGTGCTCAAGGCGCGCCTCGGACGAGCTTCCGTGCTCGTGTTCTGACAAAGCTACATTACAAAACAAACATGTCCTATTTAATCTGCAGGACTGGTCCTTTTGGCTGGCCTGATGAGCGGACTGACGCTGGGACTCATGTCTTTGGACAGCATCGACTTGGAGGTACAGTGGCTCCTCTTGAAGGCATCCTCATAGAATCGTATTCTAGCCATCAAATTCTCACACGAGGAATTTTTAAATTGTGGAAACCTCTTTGTTCTCGAGATGAAGGCATCAGTGCAGAGCCGATCCTGACCACAGACCATAGACCTGTAATATACTGTTTTCGTCAGCCAGACTGTGTTTGTAAATGTGCTGAAAGACCTCACGAGCTCATTCTCCTTGCTGGCAGGTGCTCATACGCAGCGGGACACCCAGGGAGCAGAAATATGCCAATAGAATCGCAACCAGTGAGGGTCCATCCTTTGTCGAATCTCCAGGCCAATGCTGCTGGCATTGGCCAGCATGCACAATAAACTGCTGTAATAAGACGTGGCACCTACAGTACATCCAAGGGTGCTAGCAGTACCTTACATGCAGGCATTGCGGTGGTGGACTTCTGGAGATTAAATGCGTGTGCGTGGTGCTCAGGTGCTCAGCAGGCCGCACCTGCTGCTGGTCACGCTGCTATTGGTGAATGCAGCTGCCATGGAGGCGCTCCCAATCTTCCTGGATCGGCTCCTCAGCCCAGTTGCCGCCATCATTCTGTCAGTGACTGCTGTCCTGTTCTTTGGTGCGCCCTGACATCCCTTCTCTGGACCTCTGTACTTGCACGCGCTTAGTCAACTAATCACCGTTCACATCAAGACTGCCCCAAGCCGACCAAGCCCAACAAGGTACACAGCTGATTCATCAAAGTGAACACCAGACTTGTCAGCGCCGCTAGTTTGATGAGGTACCTTGGAATACTTGGAGCCTGTATTCACAAATTAAAGGGGGGCGTGTGTGTGTTCTTTGGCAGGTGAGATAATTCCTCAGGCGCTGTGCACCAGGTATGGGTTGGCGATCGGGGCATACTCGGCCTGGTTTGTGCGCGCCCTGATATTTGCAGTGGGCATCATCTCCTACCCCATCTCCAAGGTCCTGGACTATCTTCTGGGCAGCGAGCATGGGGTGAAAACCCTCTCCTGAACCCCAGGAGTTTTTGAGGCGCATTCATATCTGTATGTCATGTATTGTATCATGTGCTCTCCAAAGTTCCCATGTGTCTTTCAATACAATTTGGGGCTTGAGACAAACAGAACAGTGCACTATTCCTGTATCTTAAATGATTGAGAAATGGCCGGGAAATGGAGATATTTTCTCTGGTGAATAGGACCATGTTGAGTGTCATTCTCTTGTGACAAGCTTGATCTGTGCAAGCAATACACTGCACTGCAGCAAAAATTTGACACACCAGAGCATAGCATGGTGTCAGGAGATCACCTCACAGCAGCCACTGTGCAGGCGCTGTTCCGGCGTGGGCAGCTGAAGGCGCTGGTGGACATTCACAGCGAGGTGGACGGCATAGGTGGCGGTTACCTGAGCGCTGAAGAGATCAACAATCATTTGGGGCGCCCTCAACATGACCGAGAAGCAGGCTGTTGTCGGCATGACACCCCTTGACAAGGTGGGGTTTTCCATTCACATTGATCTAACATGATCGCACTGGTACTGCCAAACACCCAACACTGTTAGCCGGGACCGGACTGTCCCGGCTCTGCTGTGAAGATCACATGTTGTCCGCAAGCATAAAAGCTCTCAGGTTTTCTGTGTATTTACACAACATGTGGATGCATGTGTCATGTAACATGTCCTTGCAAGAGCAGAGAGTTCTGCTATGACGTGGCAGCAATCACGCCGCATCCTTCAATAAGAAATCTTACCTCCATTAAAAATGTGACGATGCCCCTGTCTTAGCTTTGTTTCTTGGCCCTTGGCTGCCTCTCTTGCAGCTCAGGCTGGTGTCAGCATCAGCATGGCTTTATGGGCCATTTACATATGCACCCTTGCCTGTGCTAGTGCGAAATTCAGTCCCACTCAGCATGTGCTATAGCACTGTTTTGTATTCATGGAGCCGCAGAGCAGCGCAGGCAGATGGCAGAATTAAGATGCTGTACAGGATGAGCACCTGGCGAGGGTATCCGCCCTGCTGAGGGTATCCCTGCTCAGCAAGTGCAGGGCTAATTTAGCATGTTGTGTGGGTCATCAGGAGGCGTTGGAGGGAGCAGTGCACGTGATGGCGTATAGTAATCATTAGAGGGATTTGCAAAATGTGCAGGGGTGTGGTGAGCGGGCTGGCATACCACCCATCGGAGCACATAGCAGCCACGACAGGCGTGGATGGCGTGCTTAGCATCTGGTGCCGGCAAGCGCTCTGAGAAGGCCCCTGCTGCCTGGCGCTGCACCTCCACTGCTGCCTACAAAGGTGTCAATGAACTGCCCTATTCCAACTTGACGTCCAAAGTATACCGCCCCTGCATGGAGCAGTGGCATTACGCAGATGGCCTGTGCTGCAACCCTTCACCGCCGTCTCGTGCACTTTCTTGATTGCACCCAATGTAGGCAGGCAGGAAACTATCTCAGAGAGGTGTAAGGAGCAACTCATCCGTAATTTAGGCTATGCATGTGCATCAGTAATCGAGTGCTCTGATGCAGCTATCTTGAACGCTCAAAAAGGGGATTACACACGGCTGCACATTCTGCATGGGGACTGTCGCTCGTGCTTCCTGATCAAATGCCATACAGTCAGCCTGTGACTCACTTGCTACAGATCACATTGGTGTCTGGCACATTGGTGGTGTCTCGGTCCAGAGAGCCTGATACTTTGCACCGAGCTATACATCAAGTGCTGATGATGCTGGTGGGGTGCTACAGGCCAGCCCATGAGCGCAGTGGCGTTCAGCGGCGATGGAAGCCTGGTGGCAGCCGCAGTGACTGGCAGCGTGACACTGTGGGATCCTTCCTCCAACGCCCTCATCACTGTGCTGGCCACCCCGGCCCCTGCCCGCTCCAGTGCCATGAGACGCCTAGAGTTCGTGCCCGGCACGCATTTCCTGGTGCGCCCGACTGAGACTCTTCCGATTCCTAAAACAATCCTAGTACAACTTGTAACATGAGGTTGTCGGGCTTGAGAGTCTGCAACAGCAGAGGATCTCTGTCCAACGTACACTAACATCCAGCAGCAGCAGTTGATGGCAGCAGCATCAGATGTGCTATGTCCTGATCCACAATATCCTCCGTTTCCCCGCGCATAACAATTTTCGTTTTTGCGCTCATCTTCCATGCAGGTGGGCATCAGCGCGGACGCAGCCCCCTCGTTGGTGGTGTGGAACCTCGTCACGGCATCAGTCTGGTGGTCAGCAGCCATCGCCACGTCGTGCCTTGCGGTGGACCCCCACCACGGCGCCTTTGCCATCGCGGTGCCGCCGGAGCCCCTCCGCAGATTCTCCGGCAGCGCGGCGGCGCCGGCCCTGCCGGCCGGGCCAGCCCCCGCGCGTCCGATGATGAACGGCCGCTCTGAGGCGGCCTCCCGGCAGCCGCGGCGCGCGCTGCCGCCCCCGAACGCCGTGCAGATGAACGGCCGGAGGGACGCGCCGGCAGCGGCTGGCCGGCCGATCATGAACGGCATGGCTGCGAATGGAGGGGAGGCTGCCAGCGGATCGGACGAGGATGCAGGACATGGGGGAGAAGACCCAGCCAGGCAGCTGCAGGCAGGCGCGGCGTGCTCAGGTGGTGCGTTCTGGTTTGAGGAAGCCGATGCTGCTGGGGACGAGCGCGCGCCCTCGCGCATGCGAGCGGCGGCGTTGCTGCGGAGCCGGCCGCCTCGGGCCGGGGCGCCCTAATGTATGGCGGGGGCGGCGGCAGCGTGCTGCTGTTCGATGCGGGCTGCCCTACCCCGAAACAAGCCTGGCTGCTGCCCAGGTGGGGCTGCATTCCTGCATGCTTTCAGGAAAGATAATCGAGCCTCTTTGGTTTGTTTCTACCTTGTACAAGGGTGTCAAGGTTCCTGAATTTAACTCAGCAGTGAAGCTTCGCCCTGTCTTTATACCTTACAAGCTGCAGTCTGGGAGTGTGTCCTGAGCATGCACAAACTCGGCAGCCCACTTCAGCTGAGACACAGATATTTGATTCACTGCTGTGACCACCATTGCTGAACAGATTCTGGGATTGCTGTGGCCAGGTCTGGTGCGGCGGCGTTGATGTTTGCTGGGAATGGAACACCGCTGACGGCTGCCGGTGCTGACAGAGCGCCAGCCGGTACCAGTCCGCTGCTCATCCTGACCAATGACCGGCAGTACACAATCGCCGCTGCTCTTGGAGCTGACACCACTGAGAGCGCTGCTGACGTGTCGGCTACCCAGACCGCAGGTGTTTATGTTTCTGCTCCGCTTCAATTGCATGTTCTGTGCTTTGCAACTTCGTGCACATGATGAGATTTGCTTGATGATGACCACGTTTACAGGTGATGTCATGTGGGAGTGCAGCCATCTATTCTTTTGCAAGCTATTCACCGGCCGGGTGCTTATGGTTTTTGGTCTGCCTCGCAGGAGTTCCAAAGAGGGCACCAGCGGTGTTGAGGCTGCCTTTGGCCCTCTCAAGGCAGCACGCAAGACTCCTGAGCAGCCTGAAGCCAGATAAAGCGCGGCTATTGATGGCCAAATCAGTGTGCAGGAATTGTGGGATGCACCGTCACATGCGCTGCCGCCACTGTCTGTCTTGGCAGGTCCCTCGCTCGAAGCCGTGCTGTCGGGGCTTGCGCACTGACGGCGCGCTCAAGTCCCTCAATTTTATGCTGATTGAGCGCAGTTCGAAGGTTGGAGGCTGTATGATTTGACATTCAAAAAGCTATTGTGAATGCGTTATAGTAACATGAGTGTCGAAGGCAGCATGAGAGCATTTGGTGCTCGAAAGCGGCATGTGTTGTGTAAGAATATACGCTACGCCCACCAGCTTTATCTGGCCTGTTTCTAGTCTTGGTGTAAATCTGTGGAATGGCGCTCATGGCACTCTGCAACCATATGTCCTGCGACAAGTTCTGTGATGACCAGCAACATCTCCCACAGCCTCAGCTGAATCACTTCCAGAAGGCAACCCACCTTTACAAGCTTGGCAAGCCGTCGCTCATGAGCACCAAACATATCAAACGCCTATCCTTACTCACACTACTCATGCACATGGCCCGGCACAGGCCTTTTCACAACTTACAAGCAGGCAATGGCCACGCGGATTGTTGGACCACGCCCAACGCCCCGCGCCGAGCAGCCTGCGATCTTGAACACCTGGGTACGCCAGGCACTCCCCGCAAAATTTTCTTAACCAGGTGGGAGTGTTCTGCTGGGCCATGTTCTCAGCCCGGAACTCAGCCCTGGGTAGCAAGTTTCTGTTCGCTCTTTTCTAACTCTGTTCATGCAAAATGTCCAGAATCACAGGGCCACATCATTGAGCTTTATTCTCATCCTTGCAACTGCAGCGATGGCTGAATGTGCAGCATGGAGATATTAGCAAAGAGCCAAAGGCATCCTCGTTGCCACCACCAACCTAGCTGCACCAAGCTGTATCTTCAGACTGCTACCATATGCACGAATGACCCCTTCAATCCGCCAAGTTACCACTGCTGTGAGAAGCAGAAGCAGTCTCGAGAGCATGCTGGAACGCTTGCACAGTGACCTTCTCACGCTGATCATACGAGTTGCCGGGAAAGAACAGCTCCTGCAAGTGGACAGCGGCTGCCTTCAACAGCGGCGACTCGATGCGTGCCAAGATTTGGTCCTTAAACTCCACTGTCATGGCGCTGTGCTTGACGGCGTGTGCCTCGCGCTGATCATTGCGGTACATCTTCCACAGTAGTCGTCCCCCGGTGGCGATGTGCAGGAGGACATACAGGAGCGACTCCAGCTCAGACGAAAGGTCATGATTCCGCTTCATCAGAGTGTGGATAGCCATGAACTGTGGCGTCCCGGTAGCCCACTGCTCACTTCTCTCAGCTGCCTGCAGGCCAAAAGCAGAGCAGATGAGAACAGTGCCATGATACCATGCATGCTCCCTGCTGCCAAAACAGTGCTCCCTGTGCAAACATTCAAGCAGAGCCAGGCTACTGACAAGAGCCTGACAGGCTATGCTAACAGCAGCAAGCAATGCGCATTCTTGACTCCAAGCAAGTCAGGAGGTTGCATGCAGGTCGCCAGGTTAGCGTATGTATGCTTCAAGCACATACCTCCTGCAGGGTCTTGGCAGCGCCGAGGTCGATCAAGCCTGCCTTGCCACCCGGGAAGACACTGCAATTGAAGTAGGACAGGTCACAGTGCAGCCAGCCGGCTCGATGCAGGTCACCGACAGTCGACGACAGATGGAACATGTGGTCGAGGACTGTCTTTTCAGGCCAAACTGGAAGTTCGCTGCCGACAGGTCCAAGGATGAGCCACTTTCTGTTGCCACACAGCACCGTGTCCAGCAGTTTCACGACGCCAGGGACGCCTGCTGTAGCTTTCAGCGCCGCCTCCTGTCACAGGCACGCTTGTCAAGCCAGGTACAGCATGCGCATAGAGCCATCTGTTTTGCATGAGCATCACACCAAAAGATGCACCAGCCCTGCTGCAAGCTCATGCAAAGCAAGCATGCGCTGACAGCACTATACACCCACCTCAGCATCCACCTGCCGCGACGTCTTGGCCACCACCATGCTGCCTTTCCACTCGCCTTGCACGACATAGGTGCCCGGCTGCGGATTGAGCCCAACGTCGACGCTGCTAGTGGCGGTCAGGAGGCTAGGGTTTAACAACCTGGCACTGCTGTCCTCCACTATGGGCACCGTGGCTGGCACATAGCCAAGGTCCTGCGGGGACATGCTCCACAAGCGCACTAGCGCCTGCAGGCCAGGCGACTCCGCATCCCACGACAGCAGCAGCAGGTTGCTGCAACCATCTGCCTGCGTGCCTGAGTAACGCCACAGTTCCACGGCGTCGGCACCACCAGCGACTCCATAGCACAGGCTGCGCTGCTGCTGATTGGCTAATATCAGACACGCGCGCTCGTGGCACTGCGAAGCGGCTTCATGCCGCTTTGTGGTCTTCAACAGCAGGCTCTTCACCTCAATTGCATACACCAGCGCAACCGCCGCCTTCAACGGGCTCGTGCTGACGCACGCATCTGGCTTTTTGCGGCCAAAGCCGCTCTGGGACGTGCACAGCACGTACACGCCGTGCGGGTTGCTCAGGTTGTGCAGGCGCTCCAGTATCTTCTCATAGAACTCCTGCACGTCCTGCTCTGCCAGAGCTTTGCTGCTCAACTCGGCTGCAAGCTTTGTCTCCTGCAGCTGTGTCCATGCTTGCTTGGCTTCAGGGTCGTGGAGGAGATTGTGCAGGAGCTGCGTGTCCAGGTGTCCGAGCCACCTTCGAATAAAGGGTACAGCAGACTGCGGCGTGCTATCCAGTATGGTCTTGCCGATGACAGTGGCAGTCTTGTAAGAGCGCTGCACATCCCACTCTGCCTTAACGCTCTGGATGGCCTGCTGCAGTTGCCCCTGTGTCACCACTGCTTGGGAGGTGGCACCTGCGGACAAATGCATGTCATTGATCAACAGGGTGAGTAAACAAAGAGTTGAGCCACAGCGAGCAGCATGCGCGCTGCCGGCAGACGCCGCACAGGTCTAGCTATAGCATGACAAGCATTAGCAACTTCCTCAGGTTGCTCAGCTTCATTCAGGAAATTTCCCACACGTCTACTAAACACAGTGCTGATATGATAATCAGCCTGAGGCCTCCGCATTGACCTGGACGACGCAGATGCCACAGAATATGAGGGCAGTGCGGTCAACTGACTGGAGGTCTGCCCTGACGCATTTGGCATCATACAGATAGGCTCTTCAACACCAATGAGTCTTGGAAATTTTTTTGATAACAGATTGGCTGCCGGTAGCCGCAGCTGAGGCCAACACAGGCTGTTCAATACTAGCCATGTCCTCACAGACGACGTGTGACAACACCAGGCACTGGGGCTGGAGTGCATCTACATCTGCAAATAACTGCATGGGGTGTACCATTCATACCTTGGGATCTGCGGCTGACGTTGACCAAGATGGTCTCCCCAGGCTTGTAGGTGTCTATGGTCTGTCCTTTCTGTTTGCCTTCCTGTAGGAGCCCCGGTGATCCCTCGCCTCTAATTTCAAGCAGATCGGCACCAAAGGCCTCCTTCGCAGCATCCCAAGCCAGTCTGCCGGTGCCGTCTGGCTGAAAGTCATAAAGCTTGAGCGTGTACTGCTCCTCTGTCTCCTCTGACTTCAAGGCGACTACCTGTAAGCAGGCACCATTGACCTGTGATTGTCATGACCTGCCAATCACAGAAGTAGCAGGGAGGCAGCCAACCAAATGAGTGATCACCTTAGCCATCCGTGAAATTGTATTCGGGAATTCGGCCTGGGAGACTGGGGGACCTCAAAATCTATGAAGGTCACAGGAATGAGCGTCCTACAACCGACATCCTGCGAAATGCAGCCGACTTTGTTCAGAAATTGCTGCTGGTGTCCAGTAAAACCATGGTCAGACGAACTCTGCACACCTTCTGCACTTGAAGTAATATACAACCAACACTCCATCGGTGGTGACAAGTACGCAACGAACATTGAACAGACTGCACAGTACTGTTTGTAATTAAATGGTGACACCCTCTGTTTTTTCACAATACTTCCTGAACCCTTTGCAACTATGCATCCTGCTGCGCAAAGTTCCTGTCCACAGGACTTTTTTTTTATTGGCAAGCAACCTATGTTACAACTTGAGTTACCGCGACTAAGAAGCGATCTATATTGCAGGAGTGCAACAATGCTATGCAATGTTCAGTGTAGAAGAAGAGCATACCTGTGCCTAGGCTGACTCCTGTGCGACATGAGAAGACTTTTGTGATAACAGTATTGGCAATGGCTGCAAAATGCTATAAAGCATTCATGATTTTAGAATTTGTCTACCATTTACTGCACATGAGTGATCATGAAACCAGAAAGTAATAACAGGAGAAGCCAGCACCGCTGGCCATCACATGGCTCCGACGGCTATCGAGTAAAGGTAGTAATTGTGGTTCGATGAGATGGTCTACGTAGCTCCGAGCACTCCGACTATATATACAACAGCGTTTCGTTCCCTTCCTGACTCTGCAAGCATTTCTACTAAGTAAACGCAAGTAGAAAGTGCGCAGTGGTGGACTTCTGCATTATGAAGATTAATGTACATTTCTGTCATGGTATCACGTCACAGGGCGCCTCATACCCTGAGTATTTGCCAAGTTCCTTCCTCCAGCTTGTGTGGTGATAGTCACAACACTTGCCTTTGGCCTCGCCACCTCCGCACCCGACCGTGATTGCAATATAGGGTGTATAGTATGGTCTTGCATGTAGTTTCCCTTCGAGCAGTACACAGCTTGGATCGTGTGTATGTTGAAATGATCTCATAGCCTAGACAGTCATGACTGACAGTACCCGTAAGCTGTTTGGACAATGGTTAGTTGCAAGTGCTTTGCATTAATTGGTGCATGATTTGCATGTGGAGTGGCAAGTGGAACTGCCTTCTTGTGTCTCTGGTAGCTGTAGCTACCGATACTTGCGCTGCAACAAGGATCGATCGGACTGATGTCATGAGTCATGACTGATCATTGGCAGTCTCAGCTATGGCTACTGCGCAGTAGCCGGAAACCATTGCTACGATTCAGTTATTTCTTGTGTCTGCTGCTGCACCGCCCCCACTCCATTCTCTCTTGATGGGCCCCTTCTGGCTCTAAGACCTTAAACGAGGGAACAACCGCAGGCTGCTGCAGAGTTCCATGGCTGCCCCCTCGTTGGCCTTGCTCTGAAGCGCAAGCACATCAAGCATTTGCTGTCTCATGCAACTCACTCCTTTGGTTGCGCCGCATACATGCGAACCTGTTGGCACATCACATTGACATTGTCAGGATGAAGCCGTTCCCCTTTTCTTCTTTCCCTCTTCTTTCCCTCTTATTCAAACACAGCGTGGCAGCCACACCTCCAGAGTAGGGGTAATCACATATCTAAGTGTACTAAATTAGTTATGTACTTACCCGCTACTCCAAAGGTGTGCACACATGCACAATGACATGCCAACCCTTTTTACAAATTGCCGTGGCACTTAACCAATCTGCCTGCAATGCCCTGAGCGTTCTTTTGGACAGAAAGCTGGTGCAGCCTGCGTAAGTCATTTTCCCTTCTGTGGCCATGGCATGCCAAGCTAGAGTGGTCTGCACGCAGGCACTTCCTTTGAAGAAGTTTCGGTCTATGCTCTTCATCTATATCAGACACCGCTGTTACCTTGAGCTTCCCAGCCCCTGTATTTGCAGCTCGATTTGGATCTGGGCAGACCATAAAAGAGTCGGCCACAACCTCTCTGGTGCTCCTCTAGATTGGCCCCTCAGCCACCACTCTCCATACCCTTTGCCAAATCGACATAAGCGATTTGCTCCACACCACACTGCCAAAGTTGCCTGCTCTGGCGGGCCTGGCACCTCCTTTTGCAATTGCCAGACCCAAATCGTTGCTAGACCGATCGTTGCTAGACCGAGGCATCACCTGGGGCGGGCCAATCACAAGGCCACATTGAAAGGCAGGCACCCACCTTGAAGAGACCCTTGGGAAAATTTCGCTGCAGGGCGCTGCCTCGCAGAGTGTATCCGGCACGCTTCAACAGATCCAGGAGGTACGCGTCACTGCGAGTCACGCTGCTGTCCTCCTGCGCGCATGCATGCGACGCCAGTCTGACATCTGAGATATCTCAGATTCTCAAGACTCCTACTGCTATATCTGCCACCCTTGGAGGCCAGGGCGCAGGGGGTACTGAAGACCACGAGGGAGTGTCACATTTCTCCCAAGCGCCGTCGAGCATATCATGGCCCATGCCTGGGCCGAAGGTCTCGGAAGAAACAAAGTATATGTCTTTAGCCGTAGCCTGAGCTCCAATCTCAGTTATCTAACCAGTAGTCTTGAGTATCCCCGGCAGGACATGCATCAGGGGGTACTAAATCTCAGTAATTGTAGTGCTATCTACCCCCTGCATGCATCCACATGCCCTAGCCCTGATCCAGTGGGAAGAGTGCCACGAACAGACAAACACTTTACCACATTGTATGCAGCTCTCCTTTTCTGCCCATCACTTGTCTTTCAGAACTTGCAGTGGTAGAATGCCCCATAGAGCGAGCAAGGACTGCCTCCAAGAAGTCCTGCTTTGGATGTCTTGTCATAAGGTGCCTTGGAACGGGGTGCCTGTTCAGAGGTCGTCTGAGGCACTTGGGTCCTTAGAAGAATGAATTTACAAGTCCCTTGTTACAGGGGGATCAAGTGTCAAAAAGGAGCGTACTGGGTCGACGACAAAGCCATTTTCACAGACGTTCTCCTTGAATATCATCAAGCCCCCCGGCTTCAACCCACCCTTGCACCGCTCCAGCAACGCCAACAAATCATCTGCAGGGCCCACATGCAATTGAATTGTAAGCAATGCCATCACTATGTTTATGCCTCAACATGCGGAGTCCAGACCTTACATAAAACCATAGCACAGGTGTAGACCAGAAAGAAGAAGCACCATTTTGGTCCATGGAGCTTCCTTGAAATTTGTGACAACGCTGCAGAGATGAAGCAGTTTCTTTGCATGGGCTATAAGAGCAGCGCACCATCTGTCAAGTAGAGGAGCGCCCACTGTATCCAGATCAGGTCGTACCTGATCAAACCAGGAAAGAAATAATGTCATCCCTTAGCTTCAAGCACATACAGTACCTGCTGTTGCTCACATTTTGAACCATTCCTCTGCTTATGTGAGGAATGACCTTTATGTCATTGGGCGTGCATGGGTGGAGGAAGTGCAAGAACCGAGAAGACTGAAAAGCCTGTTCCAGGAATTGCTTGACGAACATAGTCCTTCAGGACTGGAAATGCGTGATAATATAAACAATAACTCCGCTTACATGAAATTCTGAGGCAGATACCGGTACAGGCTTGTGGCACAAATTTGAAGTAAAGAGTTTGTGAACAGAAGCCATCACTTTGGCCCAAGCTCATCAACAGCATCCACTGGCTAGAACTTTGCATGGGTCCCTGGGGGCACCTCTGGGGCTCTGGATTCCAGCCCTGCAGGCCGGTGTGCAGGAACGCCCCGGCACGGTGGCCGGCCGGATACGCTTTCGGCGCGGCCGAGGTGAGGTTGCGCTGAGCTGTCTCCAGCAGGTGCTTGGAGGGCTCCACTAGGTCCACCTCAGCGCAGTGATGCAGGAGCAGCTGCTCTGTTACCCGGCCCACTCCTGCCCCACAGTCTGCATGGGCGCGATTACTCTTTATTGATTATTAATATCATGATATTTTAGAGACCTTGTGGGAGCCCCCTGGGGTTGATGCAATATGTTCGTGCCAGGAGGCAAGGTGCGCCTGCAGACCAGCTGCAGGTAAAGGCTGCCACCCTCCCTACCCCTTAATAGACTTGCCATGTTCCTACCCCATGGGGAGCATAGGATGACAAAAGAAGAAGACTGGGCAATGGGGGGCTGAAAGGGCCACCAGCAGCATTGCTTCAGCCGCAAATGTACCATTTTTCTCGGCAAGAATTGGTGGCTACCACCACTGCATCATGCTGCAACACATTTCTCAAACTACATAACTCTTGCAACAGAGATGCTCCAAGAAATCATGCCATCACAGCTGAACAGAAAGGGCCTGAGATCCTCACTGAATGTGATGCAATGATCACTGAATCATCTTTTGAATGAAAAGGAGCTAAATACGATTCTCCAGCTGGTGGCAAAAGGATGACTTGCCTGCTGCCACCAATCGCCTCCCTGTGCTTTCAGCAGCCTGCAGCTGGTGATCAAATACCTTCCTAATAAACTTCCTGCTGTCCGCTATATCATCCCCATTCAAGTGCCCCAGGCCTGCAGATGAAGCAAGGTTGGTCACGCAGTCATTGTGACATCTTCGGAGGAGACGTTGTCTGCATAGCATTATGCTGCCCAGAAAGATTTTGCAAGGCGTTCAGAATCAGACTGGCCACATTTAGGATATGGCAGGTCTTCGCTGACCTGCTAAGACGCCATCATAGGAGGCTGGCTGCTTGTCCCAGTATTCCACTGCTGGAGCATACCATGTCTTCTCCTTGTCGCCCTCCACGGTCTTCCAGAGCTCTTTAGGATTCTCAAAGACCTGTAATGGGGACTATATTCAATTGCAGGCTATTGTTCAGAAATTTCGATGCACAGCCAGTTCACTGAACACTCCAGGAATAGCATTGCGTTCCGTTCACCAAATGACACGTGTGCATCTAGGTGAATTTCTGCACGAAATGAGTTGAGCAAGCTACACAATTACGATTACCTTTCCCTCAGGATGGAAACCAGTACAATCCATCACAGTTGAGCTGCAATCTGCCCCAAAATCTACAGCCGGATTACATGCGTTAATCTATTGACTTTTAATGTATTTCTTCTTGATTTCTGGCGCAGTCACACGAGTTCTGGATGGATATAATGAACACAGTAAACAATCAGTCTGATGCAACACGTCCTGCCGCAAGCCACCAAAAAAACCACGATGATGCCAGCACAAGCGAACAGAGGTTCACAAGACTATTTAATAATCTGAGAATCTCCTGAATCCGTGATCTGACAATCGTATGCTCGAAATAGTTCGAAAACTTTCAGGTGCTATCCGCACGTGCGAAGTTTGCTCAAGGGCGCTCCTTCCTGCGAGCTGCACAAGTGCCCTAGAAGCCGCACATTCCGCTTGCCAACTCTTCAAACCACAGAGATCACAAGAAGATCCATATTATTAAATTCTGCTTCATCAGCAGCGATTGTTGACCTGAAGATCAGCTGTTTTCAACGCACCAAGAGCCTCTGAAGGAGACTGGCAATGCATGCCTGCTGTGATTGTAGGGTATCTTAAAAAGATACCTGAACTTAACATCTGTTTAATGTGACTGGTACGTGCGGGGAAGCCACAACTAAAACTTGGGTGACTATTCAGCGACGATGAGAACATCCGAACTTTTAGAGCGCGATCGACCAAGCCACGGTGCCTATGTGTCCACACTAAGGTGATTACCTCTTTCTCTGGTTGTCACCCATCCTGATCGCCTGTGTGGACTGCTCATACTGAAGAAATGGGAAGCTGACCACCGAAGTGCGATCTTTTTGCCTCCAGGTTGTCGCGCATAAACTTCGTGCAAGTGTCTTTCTAGTCTGCCTCATGCATCCTTCCTGATCTGCAGGGTGCTCTTGCGGCTCACAAACGCCCTGCTGGCGCTCTTGGGCCTGGCCATGCTGGGCTATGCAGTCTACATGTTTCTCAAGTTCAACAACACTGACTTCCCCTCACCTAGTGGGGACACCCCTCCATCCCTCGCTCCACCTGTCTCCCCGCCAAGCCCCTCCCCACCACCGCCCTCGCACAAGCTCAGCTTCCCATGGCGCGTTCCCTCCACTGCCCTTCCCATGCCCGGATTCCAATCCCCGCGTCACCACTACTTCTCCCAACTGTTTATGGACGCATGTGCTGCCTTTGCACACTCCAGATAAGCGGACTTTACTGTCGAGTAGTGTGCTGCCTTTCTAAAACTGCGCTGCCTTTCGAAGCCTGGAGTGCAGACTGTGAAGACTGTGTAGTGCGCTGCCTCACATCTTGCATGCATGGACGCTGGCCAATTGTGCTGCGAATGTCAAATATTTAGGAAAGGTTGCTTAGAAATGGCCTGGGCTGCGCGCAGGTTCATCTTTGCGTTTGGCGGCGTGGGCCTATTCACATGCATCACAGCGGCGTCGGGGCTGGCAGGTGTCACGTGGAACAGCCGCGCGCTGCTGGGAATGTACTCTGTGCTGCTCGTGGTCATGCTGCTGGCGCAGGCCGTTGTCGCAGCCGCGCTGTTCACTGACAAGTCCTGGCGGCGCTACCTGCCGCCTGATGAGACCGGCGAGGTCAAGAAGGTGCAGATTCCTCCTCTTAAGGGTGTCTTTTAATATTGAAGAGTACAGTAAAGCTAATCCACTTGATGTGTGCATACAAGATCCCACGCAAAGATTCGTGGGGGCAGGAGTGCAACAGATTCGTGTGTGCCTCAGACTGAGCTCTGGTTGCCACAGATATGTTCATGAGCTTCAAATACTGCCGAGGCACTTGGCCATGTGAAGCCCTGCTTATAGGTAGCCGAGGGTCATGATGCAATTTCTAAATTAGAAGGAATCTGCCAGCATCTGACAGGTGCTCTTTCTGCAATACAGATCGAGCGCTTTGTGAAGAGCAAGCTAGATGTGTGCCGGTGGGTCGGCCTGGTAGTGCTGGTGGTGCAGCTGCTCAGCCTGGCGCTGGCATATGCCCTCAGCACCGCACAGCAGCGCCTGCTGGAAGTCAGGTGATGCGCAGCACTCTCTACAGCTCGTTCCCGTGCTCCACAGCTACCTTGCATCAGAGGTCTCCGTTGCCTACATGCGCTGTCTTAAGGCGCTGCCTTGAGGCATCCTCCTGACAGGACTGGAGGGTCCATATGCAGTACCAGCATCTGAAGTGATTGTGCAAATGTTGCAGTGATGATGACGAGGATGAGGTGTGGGGAAGGAGGCGCCCGCTGCTCAGCAGGTACCCTTTATCGCCTAGCCAATTTAGTCTTCTGTACTAGAGTTTCTCTGCAACGCCTTTCTTCAGGGGCCATCATTTTCTAGGCACCTCTTGTGTTCCTGCAAGTTCACAGCCGTCAAGTGAAAGGCACGATATCTGTGAGGCTCTGTGCTAGAGTGTCTCTGCAACGCCTTTCTTCAGGGGCCATCATTTCCTAGGCAACCTCTTGTGTTCCTGCAAGTTCACAGCCGTCAAGTGAAAGGCACGGTATCTGTGGGGCTCTGCCTCACGCTTTCTTGATGTGGCACACAGCGAGCCAGAAGCGCCGATGGAGAGGGGGGATGCGCGGACAGACGCTTGGAGCGCGCGCATGCGGGACAAGTACGGCCTCGACACCTCGCGCTACACCTACAACCCCGACGACCGCCGCGCGTCCTCTGGCTCTGAGCTGCCGGCCGGCGCCGAAACGGCCGCCACCAGCCGCCGGTGTGCCGTCATGTGACGGCGTGCCGCTTTGCAATGCATGCAGAGCGCGGCCACAGAGTGTGCTATCTCTTGACGCAAATGTCACACACCGCATAGCTAATCCTGGGGTTGGGGTTAGTGCGGTCGTGTCAGGATATCGCTTTGCTGCGCATGGAGCTGGCCATGGGATGATGTGCTGTTATGCAAAGCATGTGCCATTGCTGGTGCGCACGGAGATGGGTGAGTGCTGCCGGTGGTGTGCATTCATGTGGCAGTGTGCTGCTGGCCAGTGCAATGCTTTTGGTTGATGCGCAAGCCACATACAGGCGTGGGATATGTGCTGCAATTTTGCGTTGATACTGTAGAGGTGAGGCTGCCTAGTCTACCACTTTCTGTTATTCTGCAGTGAATTTGTCTGGTGTGTTGGTACCCATGACTATTGGACATAAACAGATGCATGTACTTTTGGCGCTCACTACTGCTTTGATGTCTGCTCACCATTTTCTCTAAAAAGGCGGCTTTCAAATTGCAGTATGACGATTGCTTGCCATGTTGTGACATATCGTGATTTTTTTTCAATCTCTGCATTCCGATCATAGTTATATCTATTGCTGCTCTGGACCCCTATGGCTGGCCGCAGGCATGAGTTTTTTGTGCACTAATGTAACATTGCTGCATTAACCCCTGCTGAAATGCTTTGTCTCACATTGCGCATTGCATGCAATGTCGCCTTATGGCTGGCGACATGTTGCAAGCTAGACAGTGGGAAATGCAATGTTTGTGCGGTCTGGACTGGCTCTACACACCCCACGCGCACTGCTGCAAGATGACATGACATGTACAGCCCATGCACGCCCTTTTGTCCCAGATGTGAACTTTATAATCTACCATTAAAGGTTAACCACGACCATCTCTCAGAGCAAAATCGTTTTGGTGAAACATGCCTCGGAATCACAGGTCTGCCCCTGTTATCCTGTCCTGGCCATCATGATGCGCCACATGATTGTGTAATCTGATTGCCCCAGCTGGCTGGGAAGTTGGCAGACATAAAAACGCTCGTTTGCACAGAAACATATTTCTCAACGCCTCAAAGGCACCCCAGACATGCAAATCAAGCACCCTTCAGGTAGGCATCATCAAGCAGCTTCTGAGCCATCTGGAGGTCCTTGCCGTCCGTGCCATGCATGGCTGCTATGAAGGGCTGGGCGTCTGCTTCCCATGGCTTGTCCTGGCTTAGGCGCTCCAGCATCAGCGACAGCTGGTAGATGTCGCTGCGCACTGAGAAGGTGCCATCCTTCTCCAGCGTGTTGCCGTCCCAGTCACGCATCTTGACACCACTCTCCGGCTTGGCCCCCAGCCGGCCTGCATACTGCATGTCACACAGGACAACCGTTGTGCGATCCACATTCGTCGCCCATGCCACGTTGGACTCCCGCAGGTCGTAGTGGCCAAAGCCCTTGTCATGCATCGTCCGCACGCCAACCAAGCAGCCCTTGGCGACCGCCTTGAATCCCTGCGGTGCAGGTTAGACACAATAAGCTTTGCGCTGGGAGAGCACATGGGAAGTGGGGAGATGTGTACTGGAGCTGCAAACTGAGGGTGAGAAAAGATCATTGCGATTGCTTCCCCACAGCTGCACCTCTAATATGGTATTGGGATCACTGCCGCAGCAAAAATAGCCAAACACGTGCCCTGGTGGGACAAAGCAGAGGTGTACCCTTTGGGATGTTGGCGGCTCCACTTCAAGGTCAGGCCCCAGGAGGCGCATGCAGATGGTTCAGCTGTCGGCGTCGGTGTCCCTGATGGTCTTGACGACCTTTACGATGCCATTCTGGATGTCCCCCAGATCGTACACAGCCTTCATGTCCTCATCCGATAAGCCCAGCATCATTCTGGCTTTCCTCTCCCCCTCCAGCCTGACCTTCTTCAAGAAGCTGCAGGAGACATGCACTCAGATCAAATGGAGCTATATGCTTGTAGAGCGCTGTCTGCTGCCCATGATAAGGGCTGCAGCGCGAAAGACCTGGGTGCAGGTCAATAGGCAGGGTTGAGGAGGGCTCAATGCTGATGGACACAAGCTCACAAATATCACTCCGTGAACACCCAAATAAAGCACGCATTTTTCTATATTATCATGCAGCAGAGCACCAACCCCTTTTCTCCCGATGCAGGATGACACGTTTTGTTTTGTTGCCGTTCTCGCGTGGAACCCAAACGTTGTCTGGACGCTCCCTGCCAGATCCGGCAGCTTCATGGAGGCGAAGAGCCGGTACACATTCACCACCAGCAGGAGGAGGCGCACACGGTGCATGCGGTTCTCCAAATGGAATTTGAACTCATTGCCCATGTCGTGCACCTGTGCACCATAACACAAAACAAACCTTTGACATATCTTTGCATGCATGAGAAGAAGGGAAATGGCCACAATGGAGCGCGGCTCAGGAATATTATTGCGCTGCAAGTGGTCAAGTAATAGAAGCACACCTTTCCATCCAAATCCATCCAGTGAAATCCGATCGTCGTCCCGCATGCGGTGTAGGCAAGCAGGTACTTCACAGCGCCATAATGCGTTGGGCTCAGTGGGACGGCTTTCTTCACGAGGTCTCCTCGAGCCGCCTTGAGGCCCACACTCAGGGCCTGCACAGACATTTCCATGCTAGATGTGCATGCTCCTTCGATCATCCAAAACAGCGGCGGAAGTCACATTGCCTGCACATTATTGCCACGACACCCTTCTCATCAGAGAACAACCATGCGCATCATCTGAGGACATCGAGTCAAACACCAGCAGCTTAGAGCCATCAACTCGTGATACTTGTATATGTTTCAGCAGCCATTAATCGCACCTTTTCTTCCCCAACGAGGACCAGTCGGAAGTCTAGGGTTGCATGGAAGTCAGGCTGGCAGTTCATCCGGAGGTTGATTGCGGATGTGGTGTTACTTGTGCTTGTATCGCGGTCATACTCAAAGTTCACGTGCCAGCCTGGTCCGCTGTTCTTCTTCAGGAAATGCAACACGTTGCCGATGAAATTCTGGGAGATAACCATTGTATTGTCTTCTGCTCCTCCAGGGACGAATTCCTGCATTCAGACAATGTCAGAAATGTGTCTTAAATGGAGGTGCAGCTAGGTCCATGATACTGTTGTGGGCATGTGAGACAAGTCTGAATGGCAGGCTTCAGAGTGACGGTTGGAGGTGCATGAAAGAACTCGAGCAGCACAGCATTTCCGAGCAGCGCAGAAAAGTAGGTGACCAGATTCCCCTCCGCAGGGGTAAGCAAGTCCTCAAAGCTGGAGTCTGATGCCAAGAATTCCCAAAAGACCTGTGGCACAACAGGTAACTTGCGACCTGCCATGTCAGTCAGGAAGAACGGCAGGTTCTCGACTGGCACTGCATCTGGTCGCTCCCCCAACAGGGCAGCAAGGGCTTTGCTCTGTGAACGACACGTCTCTGCAAAGCATACACAAGACATCATGAGGAGGCTCATGCAACGATGATGTGTGTGAGAATCCCCTCCCTTCTTCCTAATGAAGGCATCATTTGCAAGCAGCATGCAAACACGAACCAGCAGATTGTACCTGTCCGGGCCTGCTTGAATTGGGGTTCTTCTTGAAACCCTGCATACACAGCTACCCTGAGTATAAGATTCTCTAAGTCGCCACAACTTGATGGCCGCACAGATATCTACTATTTTGGCAGCAGACACCCCAATTGAGGTTTCAATTACAGCAGATGTGACAACGTTACTATCCCCTTGCGCAGAAGAACGCCCAAATGGTAATCGGTGATAATGTCGGCCGTCTCGCCTAACCTCTGGATCATAAGCTGTCGCAAGTCTGTGATCGACATCCTTGTCCTGCACAAACAAAGGACGGTGAAAAGGGCAAGAGAAAAGTGGCATGCAGGGGACTATGACTTGGGTGTTGATATTCAATACATTTCAGTAATTTACAAACCAACAATGCGAGAGAAGGACAATTCGCTGTACGGAGTGTGTGAATGAGTGCAAAAGTAAGCCCACTATAACCATCCTTGGAAAAGATGGCATTTAGGGACGTACCTCAAAGGCGTCAGCTCAGCACCGGTAGATGCAGACTTATTCACCAAGGACCGTTTTAAAAGTATATCTTCATTGCCTGCGTTGCCTTAGTGACCAAATGGCTGTACATTTTCAGTGAACATTTCTACCTGTCGAATGATCATCGCAACGAACGCGTTTTGAACGAGGTTGTTTTCTTACTGGACACAGGTACACACAAATTCATTATTCTGCTGCACAGCTGCTGAAAATAACATGCTGAAGGAGAGCGTGTAGAAGACATCACCACAGCATCCTCTGAAACCCCCTAGGTCAATCACCGGGTGGGGGTGGGGGGAACCTAATTCATAAATCCTACTCATCGCATCACGCAAACGGCCTGTCCAAGAATGGGATCCGATTCCGAAAGATTGTCCGCTGGCGTGCAGCAATTTTCTGAGCAGACCAAGGCAAGAATGACAGATGTATAGCAAGATTTCAATCGTCACGTCTCCGATTGGCGATCGAAAATAGATCTTGTGCAAGCATCGGGCTTCATCGATAGCTTCCTTCCTTCCTAAACGTTCAAGGGCCAACTTCCTCTGATGGCGATGATAAACGCATGATTTCCTGTACACTGCCTAGTAAGATGATGGGCATAAGCGTTTCGATTCTTTGTGCAAATGACGGTGGCTGTGGCCTGTGAATGACCTATGACGTCAAGACAATATGCACACTGCGTATTTCTTCTCCGGTTGGCTGTGTTCGCCCATGGCGTATTTGGTAGAGATCTCCAAATAGCACGATCCTCTCAAGCGCTAGCACCACCCCTGGAGCGGGCACAATCATCTGAGAACAGCACTTACGAGAAGATAATGGTCTTCAAGGTACGCTGCTGTAGAGGAGGGAATCGCAGATTCTGCATTTGAAGAACGTCACCTTTATCGAGATCCTGTAAGCTCTTTTCGACCTGTGCAGGACTGGAATGCACTGAGGGAAGCCTGGCAGGCGTGTTCAGGAGATGGGCTGCTCAGGAGCAGCGCAGATGCCCCTGCCATGGACACTCAGAGCAGTGTAACCTCCAAGCAGCATGCCAACAAATTGTCAAACGCTGCTGACAAACTCAGCTGTCACATGCCTGGCGCATGCTCGAGGTTGTACAGCACTTCTCTTCCAGGTAGTATGGCGACCTCCCTGCCAGCTGCATGGAGACATCACCGTCTCACGAAAGCCAAAGTTGACAAGGCCCTGCATGCACACAGCACATGGATGTGCATCTCCTTGGATTGGTCTCCTGGTGCTGAGTCCAGGATGCTCCGCTGCGCAGGGCTGGCTGGCAGTTTCACATCTGCGCAATACAAGGTCTTTCTGGAGTGCTTCAGCCAGGGAATTCAGTACCATGAGGATGACATGCAGGTGTGTAGTCTTGAAGCTTTCAGTGCCTGTCCCACTTGTCGACAACGGGAAGGAACATGGCGTGACTGACAGGCTGAGACAACAGCATGCATGCTGGATGAAAGCTTTGAAGCTCCCCTTCATCATGTGCTGTCAGCATGGGGTGATGCTTGCTTGGAATCAGTCTCCTGGCACACCATAGACAAGAAACGGTGGTGCAGGTCTTTAAGGCAGAGGGGCCAACGCTAACAGCTGATGGTCACATGAAGCGCCGAGGCTTGAAGGATGAGGATGCCATCCCCATTGACGACAAAACAATAACAGGTAAATGCGCTGTCCGCACACGCACGCACTTTCAAGTGTGACAAGGCTTTAAGATCGATCTGTGGCATAAGAGGTACCCCTTCCTCTTTAGTCTGGCTCTGCCTTGATGTCTGCAGTCTTCTTGCTGAAAACTTGTCTCGTTACGCAGTGGTAGACAGAGTACAGCTGCTTATGCTCACTTCTGCTTTGAAAGAGCTCAGGTATGGAAACGTGGGACTGAGACAAGTATGACTTCTGTGCAGGGGAGTTGGCAGGCGTAGACACCACTGAAACGTCCACAAACTCGCCCCAGATGTTGGCTCTGGCGGCCCCTGTGCAGAAGGGAGCCGCCAGTCTGTTGACGTCAGGGATGCTGTCATCTTACTTCAATACCGGTGTGGTCTAACGAGAGTCCCATCATATTTGAATTCACAATCCTGTGTATTGCGTGGTCCTGCAAACGCTAGTATAACATACGTGTCCATGTTAGCAAAGCAAGAAGAGCTAGCAGCCCGGTCAATGCAGGGCTACCAAGCTGCCTAGAGTCTTAGAGGCACCTTGTCCTGATGCTGATCTAGATCAAAATGTAGCCGAAGGGCTGTTCATCTCCATTACCGGCATGGTTAGCCAGCCCTGCTTCTGGTGCAAGCTTATGGTGCGAGCACTGTTTCGTACTTTAAGAAGAAAATACTGGACTGACCGGGTTCGTGCCGAGCAGGGTCGGATGGGGCGCTAGTGGGAGTGGAGGGGGTGAAGCAACAGGTGCTGCAAAAGGCATCCTGGAATCTGGATAGGATCGATCAGCAGGACCCCACCCTGGATGGCATCTATAGGTACTGCCCTCCTGCGTCCCTCTGCGGTATGAGTGATGCCTCGATCAGTGCTGTTGTTGGCCTGTGTTGAGAAATAAATAAGCCACCTCTGCGGTGGGTGTTTCAAGTGCCAACTCCTTTTGTTTCCTGCCTCTGTGGACACAAAAAACCCTATTTAATAATACAAATTTGCAGTGGTGGCTAATATGCAGAGGAAAGGCATGTCAGCGGAAAATAGAAAGAGTTGGAAGCCTGAGCACATCCTTTACTGCTACCAGGTTTGGGAGGCAGAGCTCTGTGGGGACGGGGAAGGGAGTCACAATCTATACCATCGATTCAGGCGTCAGGCAGAGCCACCAGGAGTTTCAAGCCTGGAACGGGGGCCACGGCCGCTCCTCCTATGGGTGTGCACTGCTGCCCTGCTTTGCAACATGTGTGTATGATTGATTGATACCCTTGTTGTGGTGATCCATGACAAGCCGTGTTGCATTGGCATGCCTTTTTGAAGGATCCTTGAGGAGCACGACGCACCACTAGGAAGAGTGACCTTGTTGAGCGGGTAGTGTTCACTACCTAGGATCCTGATGCGTTCGCGATGTGATTGCATTGAAAATGCGTTGGGTTTGCCTCATAGACAGCAGGGCAGTCTGCTACTCGCCACCTGCCAACAGGTCATTCTCCCTAGTGCAGGGCAGTCTGCTTCAAGCACTCGCAGTGGTCACTCTATCTTAGCAGCACTGTGCAAAAGAGTGTCACTAGAGTGACGCCCTTTGAGAGTTCTGATGCGCATTTGCGGCCATGGCCAATGCCTTCTGCTTTGCCAATTCAGGCGCAACTTTGCCGGTGGCAAGAATGACGGGGACGCGAGCGATTGCGACGGCCACGGCACGCACGTTGCCTCCACCGCCGCCGGCCGCACCGTGGGCGTTGCCAAAGAGGCCTCGGTCGTTGCACTGCGCGTTCTCGACTGCGCCGGCAGCGGCCGCATCAGCGATGTGGTGGCAGGTGCGCTCTTATTCTGAAGTTTACATGCATCACCCGAGCTCTGCAGCAGAGCAATTTGGTGGCTTGTTGCAGGTTCAGACACAGGTATCAGCATGCAGCATGCGCCCAAAAATATCTGGTAGCTGGGGTCCAGCAGAGGCCTCGCACCTGCCCTACTTCCAGACATCAAGCAAGGCGAGCACCAGGGAGAGGAAGGGCGGCCTCGCAAGTGAACACGATGATTGCGTTTTTTTAAACTAGCAGGCGTGAAATCCTATGCAGTCAGTTCAGTCGCTGTTGAGTGCCGGCATGATGGCTGCTTGATGCGACTCTTATGCATGACATGCCCTGTGTGCAGCGCTGGACTGGCTGGCGGCCAACCATGCATCGCCGGCAATAGCGACCCTTTCCCTAGGGGTCCCCGAGGGTAAATGGTCCAATGCGCTCAGTGACACCGTGAAGACACTGATTGAGGACCACTCGGTGAGTCACCACCCTGCCGCCTCCCACACATGCGCAGGAGGCATCAAGAGCGCTTAATTGCACATGTGGGCCTAACTCAGAAATGACTATTTGTCTGTTGATGGTACATGTGGCATGCGCATGCCGGCGCAGCTGATGGTTTCAAGAATGCTCACGAGGCCTGTGCCAGAAAGGGATACTGCGCATTACTCGGCGGCGCTGGTCTTCTGGAGCTCAAAAATTTAGCCCCGCAAATGAGTGATCTCACAAGTTCTAATTGCATGTGCAGGTGACAGTGGTGGTGGCGGCAGGGAACTCAGCGGTAGACAGCTGCCTGATGTCACCCGGTAATGTCAACGGCACGCTGAATGTGGCGGCCTCGGACCTTGGCCCGCAGAAGTTCAACGGCCCGCAGACTTCCGCCGCTGACAGTATCTACGAATACAGCAACACCGGCCGCTGCATTGACCTGTTTGCTCCGGGCGTCAACATCCTTGCAGCCTGTGGCGGCAGCGGTGAATTTCTCACCGTGAAAGGCTTTGTTGAGGTTTTCCTGCTGATGAGGAGCCAGGCTTTGCAGCATTGATTACTCAGCAACCAGCTGTCAAGTTCAAAAATGACATATTGAACACTTTGCCTAGAACTGGTCGCACATGCACGCAGCACATGTTCCTGGGCGTGCGTGTCAAAAGGCTCTCGCCAGATGACGCGTACCCAGTAACAAGCGTCTTTGTGTCACTCTGCATTGCAGGGACGTAGCTCCTCAAATAACAACTGAGCCAAAGTGCCAAGGAGATGTACTCTGCTGCAGGGCGGTGCAAGCAGCTGAATGACAGCGCTTACGCATGGGCATCCGGCACTTCCATGGCGGTGCCCCACGCGGCCGGTGTGGCAGCCATCTACCTGGCAGACCACCCAAGCGCAACACCCGAGCAGGTCTGCTCCGAATCTCTTGATCCTTTTCCCCCTCAATGCTCCATTACACGCCCCTGCCATGATAGAGAGCCAATGTTCTCAGTCACTATGCAGTCATGGAATGGGTGCATGCCTTGAGACCTGGAAAACGTGTAGCTTTTTTCAGTCGTAGTACTATGTACGTCAAGCAACACCTGGTCTACTGAAAGGTGCTTTCTTGGGAGCCTGAATTGAGCTGCAAGCAGAGACGCAATTTCAAGCAAGGTTTGTTGACTTGTTCATTGAGTGGGAGAGATCAAGTGTCAAATTGTCGGTGCTCCGGTCCTGCTGTTTCCTTGGCCATGAATGGCAGGTTACTATTGCAGGAGGTGCACCTCATCAAACAAGCCAGCGCAAGCTGATCATCAGAGGGCAGATGCTGGGGAGTGACTGACCAAGATCTGTTTCTGCAGGTGATCAAGGCCATCACAAGTGTGGCGGGCCAGGGCCGCATCAAGTCATCCGGTGTGCTACCGGGCACTCCAAATCTGCTGCTGAGCTCTGATCTGTACGGAGACTACCGTTCTCGAGTCACCGCCGCTTCCGGCCCCTGAAAGCGGGGTTCACACATCCTTTAGTAATGCGTTGGACAAAGGTGCCAGGTTGATCCGTTACACCTGAGGGGACCTGGTAGGCAAGGCAGGGATGCAAAGCCCGGATATAATTCCAGGATGGCCAAGACAACGATTTGGGATGCCTCCAGGAATCCCCAGAGAGTCAACCTCTGCCTGGCACATTTTGCTGGCGAGCAAAAAGATATTCTGGGCGCACCAGGGCTGGAACCCAGAGACCCAGAACTCTCTGGCCAATCCCAGGAGGGATGTTGCACCCTGCAGATCAGATGGGCGCAGGAAGGGAAATATGTGACTGCTGAAGCAGTGTGCCCGCTTGGAGAGAGTGTGATGGGGGTAATTGGCAGCGCACAGAGAGGCCATCTAGCGTTAGGCGCCAGGCTTTGGGAAGGCTTGGGATGTTTGGATCCCTGATTGGATCTCTCGGTGATCACGATGGCCCCCTACTTGTCTGTGGTTGACTTCCATGCCCTTAGGAACCTTGTGAAGTTGCCTCTCCGCCGCCGAAATGCTTTGAGCGCCATTTTAAATCCCAGGGAGGCATCGACTATCCCAAAGCTGAGTAATTCTGTGGCCCCTGACGGCTTCTGAACAGCTGCAGCCCAAAAGGGTGGGACTGGCGGTTGCTGGGAATTGGATATCTCAAAAGCCTGTATCACCATTGTGACGAATAACAGATATTTTAAGATCAAAGCTCAAGTTGTTGATTTGGCAATATATCTGCTCATGGGAAAGGCACCATCCGGCATGTCAATGGGGCAGATAGCATGTTTGGTTCTGGTTTTGTGATTTCAAAATGTAGGGAGGCATAGCTATAATATAGTGCAGGGCAGTCAAGGAGGTTCTTAGCAGCTTTGAGGCCATTAACGGCCATCTTGCTGCAAAGGTATCTTCGGATTCCCTTGTGTGCCCACTTGGAACGCATGAAACAGTCTGCAATGGATCTTTGATCATGCGGGAACTAGGCAGCTCTTGGTTTTGAGTCGCTCACGAATGTTCTTTTGATGAAGAAAGAGCATCAGACCGGTTGTGGATGCCTTGCCAGCCTGTGCATGTTTAGGAAGGCATTTGCAGCTTTCACCTTCTTCTGTACATGTACATGCCTGCTTGTGCAGCAGTGCAGGTTTTCATTTATCTTGCTGATATGGCTAGGAGGCTACCTTAATGTGGCACTGTGGCAATGTTCATTTTTCAGGGGTGATGTGACATGTGTCGATAGTCTTTACGTGCCGACCCTTGGCTTTGCTGGCATGACTGTCTTGTACCTTTTTAATCACTCTGTCGATCACAACATCAATATCAATGTGGGTATATTTCACAGCTCAGGATGGAAGCATCCAGCCTGAGATGATGGGCAGGCACACAACACAGTAATTTCTTAAGGCACCCTTCCCTGATTTATAATTGGGAAGACCTCACTCGGGAGCCTACATCTGTTTATAACGGTATAATACACGTATTTGCATGCTAGCAAAGTGAGCTGCCATCAGGTGCGCTTGCAGGAATAATACTAGATTTCACATGATCTATGTATACCAAAAGCTCTGATGAGATCTGCAGAGCTGCTGCCTTTGTCCAATATGGCACAATCTGAACTCGAAGAGGATGTCAATACCGTTCGCCAACTATAATTTAGCAACCGTGTGGTTTTACCATATTCACCATCATGAGTGATCAGTACTAATTTCCTGTCAGGACTCATGCCTCCTCTTCCAGATCCGCCTCATCAAGTGCCTGCACCACAAGATCAGAACGATTCAGACAAAACCAACTATGCACCTGTCACACGTGCTGTCTTGTCATCAATCACTCCAGGAGCATTTGCTCAGAGGCCACAGATATGAGAGGCCTACAGGGTGCTGCCCTAAAAACGCATGTAAAAACAGAAGGGGAACCCAGACATGCAGGCAAAGCGAGTGCCAGAGATGCAGGAAGGGCTGCCTTGTAATTGAGCATCATAAACACATTTCCTAAACAGGCTGGAGCTGGCATGCAGAGGGAGGGAACGCACGTCCTTGGCGACGCGGCCTAGGTAAAGGAGCGCAATGGCGGTGAAGCCGAGCGCAGCCGCCACCTGCCACGGCTCCACCGCGAGGCCCTCCCCGCTGCCGTCCAACAGCGCCCGCCCGTAGCTGCCTGCGCAGCCACAACAGCACCCATCAGATTGCAGCTTCTGCCGCCTGTTTGCGTGGCGCAGCAACGATAGCACTCTCTAGCTGTGCTGCTCTCTGCTATTGCTTATGCAGAATTGCTGAGAGCGGTGCTGGTGCAGAGTGACAGCCAGCCCCTGATGTGCAGTCATCTTGAGACTCTGCTTTGCCTGCCTTTAACACCAGAACATATTGGTGCAGGACCATTGCCGAGACAAAGGTTCATCCAAGCAAGTTTTCTTGAGCCGCTGGTGCGTACACGGTTGTGCCAGAGGAGGCATACAACCTTCATTTCAAGCCCAGGTGAAAAACCCTAGTGCGCAAACCCACTCATATACAAGGTCTTGCGCCTCTTTGCAATCCACCTACGTCACAAGAGGCCTGCCTGGCTTCCTTCAGCAGCAGGCAAAACAGACAAAGGACAACGAGAGGAGAAAACCAGTCAACATCCACGAGGAGGACAGGTGCGTGCCTGCAGCCACGTAGGCGATGGTGCCGGGGAGCATGCCGGCCCAGGAGCCAGCCACGTAGGAGGGCAGGTCGACGCTGGTGAGGCCATAGAGGTAGTTGCTGAGCGCCAGCGGCAGCAGCGGCGACAGCCGCAGCAGGGTGACCACCTTGAGCCCGTTGCGGCCGATCGCTCGGTCTATCGCCTTGAACCGCGCGTTCTTCTGCGCCAGCTCCAACACCCGCTCGCGCGCTGCGATTGTGACATCAGTCGTGCTTAGTGGCAGGGAATGACCTCATGTTCAGTCATTCTGAGTTCGCGCACTGCGACGACGATATCACTTTGCTTAGTGACCCGCTGGCAGGCGGCAATGAATTTCAATTTTGTCAAGCTGAGTCACCTGGTAGTTGCCAGCATAAATTTTCTGCCAAACTTTCTTCTACCCTTATGCAGCTGCCCTGAAAAAGATGCCACTGCATGATTTTTTGAATCCCAAATGTGTCACTCCTTCTGTTCCATGCCAGCATCCTATTACTGCTAGCGTATTTTTGGGAAACTTCATCAATTGGGGGGTAGGGGGGGGAAATGCTGCAACACCCCATAACCTTTTACTGCAGGTCAGAGCTTGCCGCAGAATGCTATCACCTTCAGAAGGTCAGTGAGCAAGACCTGCAGAGGGTGTGGTGGCACAGGTGCAAATGACAATTTGTCACACACCTGCATATCTGGCGATGAGGAAGGAGACGGTGGCGGCTGCAGTAGATGCAACAGAGACGACGCACACGCCGGGACCCACGCCAAACAGCAGCCCGGCCGTCATTGTCAGCGGCACTGCCGGGAGCGCCAACACCTCCAGCGCTGCATAGACCAGCCCATAGGCAGGATACCTGCGCAAAAGAGAGTGACGTCACGAGGTGCGCAAGATGGGGAGTTGTTTTGAGAACTGGGCCCAAGCCACGGATCTCACTGCTGTGAAATTTTGACTTTTGTGGGCCTGGGCTTGATGGCAATTGGATGTTCAGGGCCGAGTGCACGGTAAGTGGGAGTGAAGTTTGAATACAGCACGGTGATATGTTCTATCCGTGTAGGAGACTGGCCATGATGCAACAGATCCACTCCTCATCTATGATGCATGACGGGCCGGCACGAGCTGTCATGAAATGATGAACATAAGACAGTCATTCCTGAGTAGTGCAAGCAGATGAGGAAGGATCCCAGCACAGGCAGTGACAGTTTTTGCACAAAGTTTTCCTTGGAGTTGTGTGCACCTGAGCGGCCCCCATGTGTCAACCACCTCCACAAAGTAGTCGATGAACTCCTTCAGCTGTCCCTTGAACACAAAGCCTCCACCCACAAGCAGCCCGAGCCCGATCACCACCGCTGCCGGCGCCAGGTAGGCTGTCCACTTTGCCACGTCAGCGTCCGCGTCATCGACTCCCGGAGATGCCCCATTCCCTGACGTGGATGCCTGCTCCACTTCATCCTTCCTGTTTGGACCAACACATTCCTGGGGTTATCACAAATATACACTCCACCATGTCATCTGGTTACTAACTAGAGTGGTCCGCACGTAGGCGCTTGCTTCAAAAATTCCGGGTTGGTAGTTTTCGCTTAGCATGTAATCTGCTGTTGTTTCGAGTTCCACAGCCCTTGCAACTCGATTGGGCAGGCCGTGAAAATGATGGCAACAAATTCTAAGGTGCTCCTCCAGATTGGGCGGACTAATGACCAGAGGAAGACATGTGTGGTCCAGGAATGAGCCAAGCAAACGAAGTCCAGCTGGGGTGTCTTTGTCGACACTCGTGGCGCCATTCAGGGACCACGCATGCGGGCGCATATAATCATAGAGCGCTTGGAAGCTTGCATAAGTGAAGGCATGAGGGTCAAGGTTGGCGACGCACGCTCTGCCGAAGGAAAGGGCTTGATGGAGGCCCCGCTCCTTCTCTCCTTGGTCTCGTGAAGTGGACACTGCCCTTCGTTCCTCTTTCTCGCTCTCCACTGCTGCGACGCATACGCCTGTCCCCCTGCTGCTGCCTCGCTGCCTACTGTGCTGTCTGGCAGGCGCAGCGCTCTGTCCACCAGAAGACATCTACTTAGTAGGGCTGTCAGGCACCATGCGTACCCAGAGTTGTGGGAACACCCCGCTTTGCATCCAACAATATAAGCAAAAATATGCTCAAAGGCCATGGGGTGTTCCGCTTTGTCCAAAGCTGGCGTGATCTGGTAGAAGAACTAGTATGGAAGCAGGTGAGTAGGACGAGCCCTAGATCAGATGATGGGAATCGCCTTCTCCGTTCAACGTCGTGAATACAATAGGATAAATTTGATGAACTCTATGATAAAGTGGTTCAGGCCTTAGCAGCCCAGATCATGATTGTACACATCAGGAGAGATGTATGGGATGAGCACAGACCTTCCTGAGCCTCTGGCAATCGATGCTGTAGTTTGCAAGTCCCTTGTTCGTACAGGCGGCCTTCCCGAAAGGCTTTGCACTCCTAACTCTGCTGCTGCAGTGTGTCAATGGACTCGAGGGCCCCATGTTCATACTTTTCGACGAACCAGGCTGTCGAGAAGTCCACAAGCTGCTTGCAGAAGAAGCGCACAGGGAAGAGGTACAATGGGATTTATTTTCACTCACAGATTGATAGGAACTCAATCGGAAGTAGGATGGAAGCAAGGATGTGTTCCAGCCATTGGGAGGGGATCAACAGATGCCTCGCAGCTCCACCTGCAACAGCCAAATCAGGACGTCTCCCGTGCAAACTCCGACATGAATTTCCGACATCAACGCCCAAGAGAAGTACCGATCGCCCTTGCTGTTGCTTCCTTCGATGATGATCGTTCCCTGGGCAAGGCCAGGGTGCTGTACTTAAATGGGGCGTAGCTGCAAAGGCAAGCAATTTTACTCTATTGATCTTGAAACTTTCTAGTACTGACCCCAGCGACGAGATGTTTTGCTATTCCGTTGCGATCAGGATTTATAAGATGCATAACATTTATGAGAGTGTTGGGTTCGGCCTGTATTACAGAATTTTCGATCTCACTAGCAGGCTGTGGGTTCTTGCAGGGACATCACTGTTGTTCCTCGTAGGGGCTCTCTGCCTGTATTACGTCACAAAAGGGTACGAGGAAACTATTGAAGATTCAGGTAAGATGTGTTCTGCGATCCGGGCTTTTAGCTGAAAATGATAGCTGTCTGAGGAGCCGACTTCCAAGAATGTGTGTCTGGCGCAGAGTTGCAATTGGCCGGGCGCAGCCTGCTGGAAAAGGAGCTTCCAAATGGCACATTCAGTGTCTTTTCAGCCCTCCATGACCCCAAGTCAGGTATATCAGCACCACCTGGCCTGCACTTTCTTGCAGCAAAGACCTTGCCTTGCGAGCAGAACCCATGAGGGCCTTGCTGAAGAGAGAGCCATCGGCTGCACAAGATGAAAAGACATGGGTGTGGAAAGCAGTCATCATGCTTCTTGCACAGGTGAAACGCGCATTTATGCCGAGGTGCACCCGGACACAGTGTGCTATTCGGTAGCCGCCTGTCAATTCAGCGTGAGGGGCGAAAACAGGGAGACAATACGGGTCAAAGCGCGGGCCGAGGTGCCCTTTGCGGTGCTGAGCGACAAGCCGCAGCTGCGGGAGTGCTTCATCTTCTGCAACCTGCCCGGGCCGGGCAGCGATCTAGAGGAAGTCACCATCGAGGATGGCGACGGGGAGGCCCTGGTCAGATGGCCTGTGGAGGTACGCCCACAAACAAATTACCCACACACCTTTCAGCTGGCCAGGGCTGGTACCATAAATCTCAAAAGGAACGGCACAATCGTTGCGGCAGGCACTAAAAATGCCAAAATTTGATTGCATTCATGCGCGTGGCTTGTCTTTTCCTGCAATTTGTCTGCGGACGCCCCGTGCCTCTGGGAGGAGGAGCGCAAATACAGAGGAAAAGTAGAGTTACACGTGACATCCTGCCAGCAGGCGAGTACGACTAAACAGGAAAAACCTTTTAAAAGTGAATCTTGACATGCTCTGCCCACATGCCTGCAGGAGGTGGAGCGGCTGCCAAAAGGGCAGGCCAAGGGGGTGGGAATGTGCGTGGGCCCCATTTTCTCAGAGACCCCCACATTCCTGGACTGGCTGCAGTACTATGCAAATCTGGGCGTGGATGGAATTCACATGTACGCGACAGTCGCAGAGTTCATACTGCACCGCGACGACTACATGCACATGCCCGGCAGCCGCCGCTCGGTGCAATTCCAAAGCCACCACCTGATCACATGGAGAGCCTTCCACCCCTCCAGATGGTCCCAGCACTACTACGGCCAGGTGCGCTGCGAGCTGCACTGTTAGTGCTTGTCATTCATCTACTCTTGCTCTGGTCTTTTTGGATTATCTGCTAGTCTGTGGTTGAAAGGAGGCTCAAAGAAATACATAAAGAGCATGCCCACCACTGCCAACTGTGGGCATCTTTTCTGCGCATCATGGAAGGGACTTGAGTGATTCTGGCCGCAGCCATCAGCTGCGACATCATGTTTGCGACCACGCCTTACATCTCAGCAGCGAATTTCACAAGTGCAATAGTTTTACTGGGGCTCTAATGTCACTGTGTCTTGAGCATTCGTCAGAATACATGATGAGCTGCGCGTCTGTGGTGCAGTGGCTAATCTTCAACGACTGCGTATTCCGGACGCGCAACATATTTGAGTTTGTCATGTTTCATGACCGGGACGAGTTCGTGCACATTGTTGGCATGGACAAACCACGTCAGGTACAGCTGAAGACAACGAACGTTGTATGCATGCACCCAAAGTGTTTGTGTGTGTGGGAATATTCCAGAGGACCCTTACAAACCACTGAAAAGAAGAAGATATGGTCAGCTAACTGAGAGGACCACTGCTGCCTGGCCATCCCACTGCAAGCATGCACCCTGCGCAATATCCCTGTGCAGGAACAGTACGAACGGCCATTGAAAATATGACAAAGATTTGTGCTGCAAGAAGCATGAGAGATGCCAATGACGTTGGTGCTGTGTGGCCAGGTGAAATTGAAGCAATTCTTTGAGAAGCAATTTGGAGCGCTGGACGTGGCCTCGGTGGTGTACTGGGGAGGCCTGTATAAGATACACTGCCACATGGTCAAGGTAGGCCTAAGACTCCCTGCATTTGTGGTGCTCTGGAGCTCCTGACACGTCTGTGAAACCGGGAGTGGCGCCTATGGGTTTCCTTCACCAACTGCCGTTGCAGTTGAGAGGACACCTCTTTGATTGATGTAACTTGCCTAAAACACGTGCAATATATTGGGACAAAGCCTCATCTACAGGAAGCTGGCTGCTGGTGGACCTATCTGCTGTAACAAACATGTATCATGCGCAGGTGGGGAAGATTGGGTCAGGGGGTTTGGCGCACGGGGAGGTGGATTATCAGGCCTTCCAGGGGTATGATGTGTGGGCTACGGATCCGCGCACGCCAAATTTTACGGGTTGCAGCTGGAGAAACTGCCACCCCAAGAGCGTGGTGCGGCCTCTGGCGGTGGATATAATGAGCGTGCACCATGTGGGGCGGGTTAGGGAGGGGTTTATACAGGGGGATCCGAAGCTGCTGCCACCCGAGGTGGTATTTATTAAACACCTGCGCTGCTCGATCCGAGTAAACACCTCCGACTGGGAGACGGATCTGAGCAAGCCCCTGTGCTCTGTGGAGGACATAGTGAAGCCGGACAACCGGTTCGGGGGCGTTCCTGTCTGCCCCCTGCATGAAATCGAAGCTGTACGCAATGGCAGCTTGACAGAAAAATTGCCGGCATGAGGCAAAGAAGACCCAAAGAGAAAGTTGAGGAGCAGATGATCAAAACTGCGCTTGATATTCGACAGAAGACATCTCTTATGTTCAAATTGGAAGAATCCACTGGAGATTTCCACTTGCAAGGATATATGGTGACATGCTCATCATGTGACATTGATTGCAGACATCGATGTGCGTGTAATTTTCTTGAATCATATGCTCTGTTTAAAAATTATAGGTGCTTAGAGGAATTTTACCTGCTGTTCCAATGCAGCCAGCTTCTTGTCATGCAAGAAAGATGTGTGCAAGGATGCTGACTGCCTAGATGGGAGAACGCGCAATGGCCACTTACACACAGTAATTTACTGCCTAAACAGGAGCACTATCTGGATGGGCCACTGCGCAAGAGTCAATCACTGCACACCTCAGACTTTCAGAGTCGTGACCCACGGTGCTCAAGTGCGCATCTGTGCAACTCGGACCTCAAAATGCACGCTGCTTCTAGCATGCAGTGGATCCGAATGGCTCTTAAAAAGCATGCACATGCATGCAGAAAGTAAAACAAAGCACGCAGAACTCAAACAAATATTCCCTCCAGTGTAATCTGCCCTGTGAAAAAAATCCGTAGCAATTGCTCCCTCCATACTACTGTCTTGAGACTCAAGGAGCTGCAATTGCATTCTGCCTCAATGCAGACCTCGGCCAAAATGGCTTGCAATTGCATTGGCCGACCCAGTTACCCTGAAAATTAACAGGGTGACTGCGACTTGATGGCAATTGCCACGCAGCAAATGAAAGATAAGGATGTTGATGTTATAAAGGCGCTTGTTTTAACTGGTGACAGTCAGTATACATGGCCGCTGATACTTCTCCGTCAGATCGGATATGAGGCTCTCACTGTTCTTGAAAATGCAGTTGAATCACTGCAATGAGCTTTGGTGAGTTCCCTGACCCAAGCTCTGGGTCTGTATCAATTTGACCATATATCTGGCCCATGCACGTTGCGCCTTGGCCCTAGCCAATGAACCAAAGCAGTGGCTACCAGCAAACAACTCAAGGCAGCCAGAAAGGCTGCCTAAAACTGGCCCCATGGACCAACACCTCGCCATGTAAGGCCATCACATCAAGGAAACACCCCTAAAGGGTAGTATTATCTGCTGTGGCAATGCTGCTAGCACGAATGTGTGCGTCTATGTGCCGTTCTCAAGTTCTGTGAAAGAGTCACCCTTCCAGATTGGATGCTGATGCGCGATTGCACCACGATCTAAATTGGCGGGTGTCCTATTTTGATAAGTATGCCGATGCTCATCCTTGAATGCCTTCGCCACAACACTGGGTCCTGTCAACCAGAGGGCCAATGAAACTGCAAAGAGGCGTGCCTGGAGTCAAAGGCTCTAGCGTTGCACGGAGCCTGGGTAAAAGCCACTGGTGGTCCAGTCACCCTCCGCACATGTAGTTGTACAGGATGGTGCTCCAGACATCTCGCGCATGCTGGCAGTAGTGGGTGCAGTCTATCTCCCCCTCCTCTCGCCCGCGGCCGTATATGCCGTGGTGAAGATTGTGGGCGTCCAGCGAGGCCTGATCAACCACACTCAAATCATAAGGGCGCTATGAAAGAAGAGCTAGAAAAGGAGGTTTGCACACACAACATGGCTCTCCCACAGCAAGTGGACATCTATTTGGAGTACGGCACATGACAACCCTGGACTTTATGCCTGCGAGAGGGATGCAAGCTCACCAATCTGTAACCTACAAACCAGGCTGCACTCTCATATTTACCCTCTTAGTGCCGCAATCTTTGTCAATAGATACACACCTGGGGAATGAGGGCTGCTGCAATACAAAGGGCTGGAAGCAAGATTTGAGGCAGTTCTCGTAATCACATTCTGACATCCAATTCAGTGACATACTCAACCATTGATGAAGATATGCAGGAAACAGGGGCTGCAGCCGCAGGGATCACCTCAAACAGGGGAAGAATACCAATGTGGGCGCAAGGCTGTCCGCACTTCTTCAGCATGTTGTGCATATGCTGGTCAAACCAGTACTCTCCTATTTTGGTGGGTTTGCATGCATCCAGCGGCGGGATTCTGTCTGGCAGCTCCTGTTGAACCTGCATGCACACAAAGCCATTTTTTCACGTCCACACTTGACAACGAGACCCTCAGCCTCCTGGTCTGAGCCTTCTTGGCCGACGATGCGCAGACGCTAGCTCCCACCCTGCTATATCAAAGGCGCTTGCATGTGCACAAACATCTCATGTGGTTGCGCAGCAGGTTCCCTTGTTGTCATAAAAACCTAGAAAGTACTGCAACAAGCACCCAAGAAAACACCTTCTCAATTGCCATCGGGCTCGAGCATTTGCGTCAACATGCATGCAAACAGTTGTGCACCCGCATGCATGCATATACAGTGATGAGAAGAGCATACCCCTGTGAAAGCACCCGTCTCGCCATCATAATGGAAGGTGGTGTAGCCCTTCCAGATGACCTGCGCAGATCAAAGCTGGCTCAGGTGCTGCAGCTGCCGATGAAATACCTGTACACCATTAGCTTCCTTTTGCAGTGATCTTTTTACCAAAGGAAGTCACAAGAGGTGCCTTGTATCACATGTGCAAGCGAGAGCCAGTCCTGCATCCCTCTCAATCCCAAGACAAGCTACGGCAGTTTGGTAGATCAGATGCAGGGTGTCTGAAGAACAAGGAAACCGATGCAGTCGGAGCCTTGCTGCTTGCCGCAATTTCTCAGGTCTCAGGCCTCTGCGGCCCTGCAAGGACTGACATAATGCTTGCAAAGGTTATGCATGGTGGACCCCCCCTGATGCCAGGTTACGCAGGTCGCAGCACAGCACAAGTTTTAGACATACAGCATCGTAGAAAAGCTAATTTGTGCAAAAGTCATGCACGCACCTGCGCAGGGTAGTTTTTGAGGCGCTCATGCAGCAGCTCATAGATGTCATGCTGCCAGGCCTGGTACTCCTCGGGGCCCTTGTCGAAGAAGAAGCGGTGGTACCAGGCACCGAAGTTGACTAGGATGGTGTCCCGCTCTGTGATGGGCTGCAGCTCGTCTATCACTTTGTCCCATAGCGTCAGGTTGAAGCGCCCAAAGCCGTAGAGCTTGAACTCGCCTCCCCCCTCCAGAAACATTTCCCCCGTCACCTGCACATCAGCGCATGTTGTAATGACGCTTGACAGCCATGAAAATCTGGCACCTTGAAAGCATGCGTCAGCCATTGAAGACCTGTTTTGCAACTATGTGAAACTCAATACGTACTTAGCAGGCTTGATGCACACAACACACAAGTCAGCGTGCGCTGGAGTTTAGTTCGTATCCTGTAACAACCTTCCTTTCCTTCCAGCTAAGCAGCATGCATGAGCCCTTTGAAGCCCCATGTACTCCGCTGTATTTGCGCAGCTCTCCAAGCTCGATATGCATGTGACAGGTTCGATGGACCCAACACACAAGAGAGCGCACATGCTCTTCAATCCTTGTCAGCCATAGAAAAGCAAAGATACCACCCACCTGCTTTATGGCCTCCCCTCCCCTGGACATGTACTCAATGTTGTCCTGGATCTTGGTGATGTTAGAGACCTCCCACGGCATGTGCCGGCCGCTTTCAATTCGATTTCGCAGCAGGCACGCCAGCGAACTGAAGATCCCATTCATGGTCGAGTCGCCGATCATGATAAGCCGCCGGCCCGCAAGGCACTTGTCGAAGCCCCTGTCGCTGAAGGGCTGCAGCTCACACCTGCGGCAGCGAGACACCACAGCACTCATCACACTGTCCCACTTGAGAGGATCTGGCAACAATAAAAGCTATGACTGCACCATCATTGTCAAAATAATGCGCAGGAGGGTGAGCGCGCAGATTTTAAGGGGCCGAACCCTTGAAGAAGACAGGAGCAGCTCACAGTAATCCAAACAACTCCCCATGCAGCCGGAAGTCTTACTGACAAGATAACAATCTGCATGATGGCTTCTTTGTCTGCAGCACTCATCGAGCATCGCCACTCATCAAGCATCTGCGGGTGCGCAGCGAGGGCGCACTTGTGCGGTTGGAAGACCTTGTTGAACTCGGTCTTCGCCAGCTCCTTGTTGCGGTGATACAACTCCCCGGCCCCCGTGGTGCAGTCAAAGTCTTTTGCAAAGTGGGGGCACTCTCCATGCTCGTAGTCACCCGCCCATGCCGCGTCTGCGTGCGGCACCCACTCCCCCGGCAGCGACCCAGACTGTGAGAACATGTCCCTGGCGCGGCAGGCCGGCCGGTCCCCAGCCATTCCGTAGCCGCCGCCGCGGTGAGTAATGTGGTGGTGCTCGTGCAAGTGGGCTGTGTGGTGCGCTGCAATGGCCGGCCGCAGAACCTTCTTTGCGTGCATGGCCCCCGCCGTCAGCTGGTGCGTCGCATCGTCTGTCGCTGCAGCGCTGCCGTGCTCAGCGGGGACCTGAATGGACATGCTCACGATTGCTTGTCTGGGTGGGTCTTGCGCTGCCCCGCTCGTGAAGGATGAGAAGCATCAAGTAGGGATCTCTCCTTTTGCGCACTGGAGAGTGTTGCGGACGCCAGCCATTATTATGTTGGTGAAACAATACGGAATGCGGAAGCCAGGAAATCAAAGCTCTGATTGTGGCAATGCATGATTGCTTGAAGACATCTATGATCTGACCAGCAGGCTAGGGTCTCCCTGACAAGGTTTGGGTCCTCTTATAGGAACGCACCACTTTGGAAGTGGTATCTAAATCTTTTGGGTGCAGTCGATGAGATCGTTGGCCCGTTCGAACATGCTCCTCTGCAAGTACCACTGTGGTCTGCAAGATGCAGAGCAGGGTGGCCACGGCAGAGACCCAGGCCCAGCCTCGTCTGTGCGCCCGAGCAGTCATATGGGGATCGAGAAAAACTCTCACATTTCATGTGCATCATCCCAATCTTTTATAACACGCCCTTCAGGGCTAACAACCAACATTCGAAGAACAGGCGGATTGCTGTTTCTCGTGCTGCTGATCGTGCGGCCCGATGGGCAATTAAAGCATCCGTTCAATTTTATACTGCATACACTACACGGACAGTCCGACTTCAAACAACCCCGAACTTACCTCGCGACAGAAAAGAGGTTCCGGGATCGATGCGTTCGCAGGCGTTCCTTCTGCAATTGCACGCGGTTCCAGAACCACCGCAGCTGCGCCATGATCTCTGTTCATTCGTCTGACAACAAATTCTTGCTCCTTCTCGAAACAGAGTGGCATTCGCTTTGCAAAAAAATTCACCAGGTTGATATTGCGGCCAAGTATCCATTAAAATGGAGAAGGCTGGCTGCAGCTGCTCATTCCAGCAAGTTGGTAATCTCATTCTGCCAAATAGGATCGTGCACCACCCCAACATGGGTCACACAATTGCAAGAACGTTCTTGCACGCGAAACAAAGAGGAGAATGCAGACAAATGTCCAGCGGCAGACGCTGCAGGCGACACCTTCTGCGAGCAGCAGCCCCACCCGTTGTGGAGGCTGAGCGTCCGTCAACTAGCGGTGTGTATCACATACTCTATATACAGACCGTATTAGAGTGTTCTGCGGTGTGACACTGAGCGGGCATGGGCCTGATCTGAATATTTTGTCCTCTATAGGGACTACAGAGATCGAGCTGCAAGGGAAGACATATCGTGTGCTTCAATTGGTGAGGCATCTCATGCCGTAATCGAGGACCTCCAAAATGTGGCTTGTATACATGCAATTTTGCAGTCCAATTTCCAAGGACCCAACGTGAATAGCAGACCTGAACAATATATCTTTGCCTGTCCTTGCAGGAGGGCTGCGAGTTTCTGATTCTCACTGATCCAGCAGGCAGGCTGGACCTACGTGATGCCTTTGTACATGACTTGGAATTGGACATCTACGCACGGCCCACAGTCAGCGATAACATGCCCGAATCACCCGTGCGCTATGTGGATGTGCCCTGGGTTGTGAAGTACTCTGGTGACAGTGTATACGGCAAAGCTCCCTGGCAGCGGGTGAGCAATAGAGCCTTCTTAACCCTGCAACACCGTGAGTCAAAGCATTGCATGCAGCCCTTCCTTGCTTTCTTTCGAGCCTTCCCCTGACAGAGCTCAGGCGAGTGTGAAAGGCCCTTGCCAGCATGCCTGCAGATGTTGAGCCGGCTGCATTTATTGCTGCTGCAGTCCGCGTCTTGACGTTCCCAATGAATCAAAATTGAATGAGCAAGTCTTTCTGTGGCTGGCAGGTGGAGCGTGTGTATCTGGTAGAACTGAGGGATCCTGATGAGAGAGCAGACTTCTCCTTGAACCTGGAGAATGTCTTTGTGCTGGATCGGCAAACCAAGGAGCTAAGTCGCGGCCAGGTCATACGCAATGAGAGCATCGATGCGGACACAGATGTGACGACTCTCACATTGCGAATACGGTGGGTGACAGCCTGACTCCTGCACTGGGGTCAAAAGCTTGTCTGACTGAACATCTACAAGACACGGGTGCCTTATTGGCATAAGAGGACAAGCTCAGCATTGTTTCAAATTGCTGCAGACACTCACAGGGAGAGCGCCATCGAGTGCAGGTTGCTCCTGGTGTTGGCTCTGCTGTGTTTCAATTGCTGCAGGCACTCATTGGAAGATTGCTGCTGGTGTAGCCGAGGGCATCCTGTGCTGACCGGCTGTGCTACGTTGCCAGTTAGACTCAGCTTTTGTTCCTGAAAAATTGCAGGAAGGATGGTTTATACCTGGACAGGTACGAAGACATGCCAGACATCGAGGAGATCGTTGGGAACGCAGAGTTGGAAGGTGAGTCAAGCAATACATCTTCCACACTCCTGGTGGGAATGTCCCAGTGAGGTGGAAGATCATGCTAGGGGGAGTGGATGGCGAGCTGAAGTTTCTTTTTGGCATAGAGCTGCACATTTCGGGATGGGTCTCCTCCCATGACTGTTTACCACCCCCCTATACACCTGCTTTGAGTTGAACAGCTCGAGCATCGTACTATCGCAAGCTCTTTAGATTCAGTCCCTTCTGGACCTAGCTATTTGTGCACATTTCAATCCCAGCTGCACTTGCGGCAAAGCTGGCTCATTATGATAGGACATGCACAAACTCGATGTTTCCGCCTTCCGCCGGCAACAACAAGCTGCAAGCTTGCATGCGCAACTGGTCCATCCGGGGCTAAGATTGATCAGGTTTCCAGCTTTGGATGTTGGAGGAAGATAAGACCCTGCTATATGCCACTGTGTGGCGTGTGATATCGTGGATTTTGTATGCTTGTAGCGCTTAAATACCACCGCTTTACGTGAAGCGAAGTGCAGCAGTAGATGCCGCACCGGAGGGAACGCCATAGGATGAAGTCTCTGCACCTGCGTGGCATGTCACCGGCATCTGTGCATGCAGTCAGTCACTAGTAATACCTAATTAAAATTGTAATGAGTGATCAAAATTACATGGCGCAGCGTGGGAAAGGGAGCAGAAGAGGGCGCGGGAGAAGACGGCAGCGAGTGTGGCGAGCCTTGTGGGCAGCGGGGGCAAGGATGATGGCCCTGATATTGTGCAGCCGTCCATGGGAGACGCAGATGAACCGCAGGACCCAATTAACGCGATGTCCGACAATGACTTTGATGGCCCGGAAGACACGCCCGCTGTGGACTTGGGCTTTTGAGAGTGCATCTCTTTTGTACTAGTATTGGTCTAGAAAGGCGCTGTCCGTTAGGCTACTTGTGGCTGTCTCACCGCTAATCAGATCTAGACATGAGCGCATTTATGGGCGTAGAGACTCTGGCAGCCGCCATGCACGTCGACTTCTGAGGCAGCTTCCACCTCACCTGCTCCTGGCTGCAGGTCAGCGGAGGGCAGGAAGCCACGGTGTACGCTTGATAGTGGTTTCGTTGGTGGTCATGTGATGGGCCTAAATTTAGATCTGGAAAACACTGTGGCTCAGAACATCAGATTCGATTGAACCTTTCGGTGCAACATAAATGGCCAATGAAGCATGGAAGCAATGGAAGCGATCGGGTGAAGCATTGGAAGCGATCGGATGATTTTATCACAGACGGTAAATTCTTTTCATGCATGTTGTTCGAGTGCAGAAAATCCTGCCGAGGTTGCCAATAAGGCAGTCGCCCCCGATCAGGCGCGTACGCGTGCACATGTACTCATCACAAAACGCAGCATGAAAGCGAGTCCAACAAGGGTTAGGATTATGGCAGCCTTCAACTGCAGCTTGTCTGCAGGACGCACCTTGCCTCTTGGCAGGAAAAGCGTGTACTAATAATAAAATAGCGTATATGCAGCATCACATCTAAATGCCCCACCATGCAACCCCAAGAAGGGCCTGTTTGCCCCCTTTGTGGTTGTGCTAGGTGACATTGGGCCTGGTGCATCTAGCTTAGTTTGATCAAGTGATGCATGCACATGCATGTGCAATCGCCCCTAAATTAGAGACAGTGGTATGCTGAATTCAAGGCAGAGCTCTGAAAATTTGGCCTTTCGTTACCAACAGATTATTCCAGTTATCCGCTGTGAGTGATATGCTCAATGATATGCAATTGTCCCACTTCTGTCGATGATTGGGGGTCTGGAATTCCAGGCACGAATTCACGAGCACACTCCACCCAGGACGTCACACGCAATGCACGCACATGCACAAAACATAGCAAGTCTTCGAAGCTTCCACCACACAAATAAGCACAAACTACTAAAATAAGCTTGATATGCAGCCACCATTGCACCTATTCTAAAAACCTACTTATGCAAGAAAATAAATGCACACAGATGCCTCAAAACACCTCAGCACCTGACCTTATTAAACATTGCAACACTGGCGTTTATTTAGCCTCTTGCCAAGGGCAATAGCAAGCACTGTATATAAGGGGAGTAAGCACACAAAGAGAAGTCGTGATCAGAGTTTCCATGTTTGCTATTTTTCCCTCAGACAGAGCCCTTCAGAGGAATTTGCTGTGCAGAGACCACCTGCCTCCACAAGTACAGAGTCTTGCAAGCGTGCACCCAACACCCAAGCGATCTTCTTCTTCTATCTGATAAACTGAAAGAGACACAGCGCAACACCAAATTGCCACACTGTGGAATTGCTGCAGCACTGCTGGTCTAGGCTGTAGAGGTTGTCTTGGAAGCTGGCGTGCAGGTGTGGCAGGACAGGCGGCACGAGCTCATCATGTAGCCGGGGTTCTTCTTACACTCGCCATCTGCCGCCCATCCCTGACACCGCTCGTCCGCGTCGATGCACTCACCCCTGCGGACATATAGAAGTTGTCAACACCCTTGCCTGCACTGCATACTGAACAAATTCTGCCACCCTCTGACAAGCACAGCGCCCAAGAACAACCACATCAAATTGCCACGAAAGCGTGCTGCTGTCCTGTTCAACAGCTTTTATCGTTACAAATTTGCACCCAGGCAAGAATTGCTTTGCTAGAAGTTGAGGTCCGTTACAAGTTTGCACCTAAGCAAGAGTTGCTTTGCTAGAAGTTTGGAGACCTGGTAACTGATGGCAAAAGGGCAAGAGGGGCAGTGTGCAAGGGTCCGCACCATTTAGCGCGTTGCTGCTCTGAAGAGCCGCCAAAGGGGCCGACGTGGATCCACTTGGTGGCGCTCCACTTTTCGCCCTTGGTGGTCGGGCAGCTGCCGTGCAGGCTGGTCGGGTCCGTCTCACCGTTTGGCAGAAGGCTGCATACACAGAAAGCAAATTATGAGGAATACTTCACTTAATTTATGGAAAGCTGAGCTTAGATCTTAAAATTTGCTCCTCTCCATGTCCTCACACCCACTGAGAAGTGGCATGTGAACCAAAGACTCAAAGAAGCTCAGCCTCTGGGCAGAGTTCAGGGAAATGAGCCTATAGGCATTCATGGACATGTCGCTTCACGCATGAGAATGGCGTTCTAAATGTAAGGCACAATCTGTGCAGAGGAGTTTATAGCCACCGGGCAAGCCAGCAGCGCACCTGTAGAAGAGCAGCGCATCGCCACGGCGCGATTTGACGGCAGCGCCGCCCCGCGCGCACTCAGACCACTGCGGCCCCGTCACCTTGTTCGCCGCCATTGGGAACACCGTCTCTCCGCCCTCCTCCGCCGTCGTCCTGGAACAACCAGACCCACATTTCAGGCTCCTTGATATTTTCTGAACTGCATGGCGCTAGAAAATCTCAGCGACACGCTGCCTGCACCTCTCCAGCGCACGCATCCAGCCAGGCAAGGACTCTAATACAGCACTTACAAAGGAAGTCTCCCCCAGTTTCTCACATAATTCTGAATTGGTAGTTCAAAATAACATGGCGGAGATGAAATGAAGGCGTACAGGTACATGAGGACGGTGGCGATGCGCTGGCCGCCGTTCTCGGGGCGCGAATTGAACTTGTCGTGGAAGAAGTCGTGGTGCGCCTCGTACTTCTGGCCGTCCTCGTAATGCAGAATCTGCAGCCCCTCCCCATTCACCTCCGGCAGGTGCGTGATCATGCTGATGCGCCGCTCGATCCCCTGGATCACCTCATCCTCCTAAAAGAGCATGCGCCAACCACTCAGGCGCCACTCAACACACTCATGTACTGTTGCAGGCCTGCCCACCCTGAGACTGCTCGCTCACACAAAAACTCATTGGCTACTGGCCAGGGGAGAAGTTTCTGAGGTGCAGAAAGCAAAGGCAGTCCTGGCAAATCTGGAACATTTGGCAGGAGCCTGGGTAATTGGGATGCTTGGAGGGACCTCACTCACTGCATGGATGACAAATCAATTGTAAACACCAATATATGACTGTGTAATCAGCACAAAGAGCTCAGGTTGCATGTGTGGGTGATCACGTACTTCTCGTCCGAAGAAGGTACCAGTAGAGGTGCGAACAGTCGAGTCAATGCTCTTCCCTGTATCATTGTCCACCACTGTTGACTTGACCATGCTTGGCTTTGCCTGTACAGAGCAGATGACAAATGAAATTCCGCTCCTGCCAGCCACTCCGCCAAAACATTTGGTCTTATCTGGAGAATTGTTTCCAGCTTGTCTTCCTATCAGATTTGGAGAGAACAAAATGGCATTCTCATTCGGAGAAGGCCCCATATGCGTGGCCTCACAATCTGTGCTGTAAATTAGACCAACACATGCACTGCAGTCTCCACATTGTATACAAGCTGACTTTAGCAGACCAATCTGTCTATCACTCCACACAGTGTTGCACACCTTACTGATCAGATGCTCGCACTCAGCTTCCTTCAGGAAGCCTTTCAGCAGAAACGCCCTCGGTGACCACGATACCTCAATCACCTCTCCCCGCCATTCCTCCTGTGTACAGCAACATACGTCCATAAGTATATCACCTCCTCTGTGTTATCAGCGGGCAAAAGCAGAAATAATTTATAGCCTGGACCCTGCTCCCTCTTTACATGATGCAACGCTGGCCTCTTTTCCAATCTGCGATATATCCTGAGGGGCATAGCTGCGGTACTATTTGTCAGCCACGGAACTCCCAAATGGGATGTCCTGCACAAGACAGGTGGGTATCATGAAAGTGCACCTTTCCGTCCGCGCCGAGTCCAATCGTCAGCAAGGGTGGGGCTGACGCATCCGAATCGTTGCTTTCCTTGAAGTCCATTATTGGCACTGGCAGCTCCCCCTTCCAGCCGGGGAAACGGTCAGTGTCCTCGATATACCTCTCTGACCTGCAAAGATCGCAGTGAGAGGTTGTTAGCAACGCCCCTTTCTCGCAAATGGTCAATAAGTGGCATACATGAATCAATAAGGTTTCACACTGCGGCGCAGGTCCAACGCTGCGGAGCAAGTTCTGCAAAGCACTGCAGGTCTGAAAGGCTCCAGTCCACTCCAGCAAGGAAACCCAGCAATTATAAAATATGCACGATAACAGGCGACGCTATGCATTGCAACATGCAAGCAGGTGAAGCTGTACTAAGAAACAATCTGTGTTGATTACTGGGCCTTGTGACAAATAGTGCGATGACCACCATACACCTTCACAATAATTTCAACTACTAAAACAATGCTCTTACCCATCAGCGTGCGCAACACTGCAGCAGAGGGACAGGACCAGTAATGTCTTCCAAGCCACGTGTCGCTTTCTGTCTGAAAGCATCTACCCCCAAAGTCCCGCAGGGACGATGCCTCTAGCAGATCTGGTACGTGCTATAGTACCAACTATGACCGCTCTTGGATTAAAGTCGATGGAGTGCCTTGCCGAGGTCTAGCAAAGACACATGTTTTGGGTATTCTGTCTGACTGACAAAACTTTGGCAGACTCAATATTCTTCACAGGGAGACTGAACGCGAAATCGCTTCCCAAGGCATCACAACAGATGGAACATGCCTGCTTGGCAGCAATGTATAAATGCGAAGGGCGAAAGCGAGAAGATCCACTTCCTGTCAAGGAAATGCCCGTGATGATTGACAACGGAGCAACCGGCGCCTAGCTGCACACCGGCAGATTTACAGATGCAGCACGAGAGAGGATCGTCACAATCTCGTCGAAATGTTAATGAAAAGGCTGTTCGAGGCAGACATGGTTCTGAAATTAGTAAAGCGGGGGATTCGGAAGTTGCGCGGCCGCGGCCAGCATTTGCCCTCCCCCAGTGGATCCGTTGCATGCGCATCTTCTGATCAAATTGTCCATGCCTAATCACACTTTTCGGTGGATCCACTCCGATCTATATTGATTTGAAGTTTTTGTGAAAAGCGGGGTGACGACGAACGGGTGAACCTGATGTCATGACTTCGCTCTTCAGATGACATGGCCTGAAACGGAGCGTTGAACGCGTTGTACAAAATGTCGCATCACTTAGATGCGCTTGTGGGAAGCATGCAGAAAGATCAGCAGATCGACGCTGGTGTGCTACAAGCCCTGCTCGCCAATTTGCACTCGCTTCTGCGCACAGGCAGCACGTCCAAAGACCAGAAAGACAGGATAGGTCAGCTAATATCCACAGTGATCGTCAGGTATGGAACAAAAGAATATTTCAGTACAATAGATTCAGTTGTTTGGTGCGAAGCACGTAATCTGATAGATTCGTTTATGTTCGCTTTATGCACATCTTATAGTCTGAGACAATAAGATCTCTTGTAGCACCTTCCATACGACACCGATTTGGTGCAAATATGCCTCCAAGATGATTGATAATCGTTGCTAGGAGCACGAGCTAATCTTCAATCACCTTTTTAATCGAGCAGGAGCCTAAAGGACTCGCCACCACCAAAGGCTTTGCAGGACGCCCTGTCTAACCCAGACGTGCCCCTGCCTCTTTTGCCCAGCAATGCCTGTGCTATCCTGGATGCCATTGCCTCAGGTAAGTAGGGGCTGGAAAGAGTTGGTGCTTCCCTGGAGATGAGGGACACAGGATGCGCGTGCTTTGCCAAACCACTTGTACCAATTCTTGTTGTACCTCTTATGCAGGTCTACGGAAGAGGGAAGATGGTCTCCAATCTTTTGAGGTTCAAGTGGCAGTGCGTGCTCTACAGTCAGCAGCGGGCGCGCGTATTGATCTGAGTTCCCTCAGTGAGGTCTATGGAGCTTCACAAAGGTAAAGTTCTGGAAAATATCTGGTCTGAGTGTGCACGGCACAAGGCAGTCCTGGCAAGATTTAAGCTTGCTATTACCTTGCAGGGAATTGCAGGACATTCTAAGCAGCCTGTCAGCATTCAATCAGCCCAGCACCAACAATACGGTTGCAGCATTCCCCTCCCAAGCACTTCTTGCAGCCACTGCTGACCTCAGTGCCCAGACAGCCCTTCTGCTAGCCTCACAATGGTGTTGATTTCTCATCTCCTATTTTGCCACTTCGTAAACATGCCGACAACCCCTTACTCACGTGTATTCTGTTTAAGAATTTGCCAATAAACTTATCTCCAAGGTAAGTGCTTCCGCGCAGGGGGAGTAAGGATGGGATCCTCTCGGACACCCTTGAGGATTTGCACGCTGTCGGAGATTCCCTTTTGTCATACATTCTTGCTCTTCGAGAAGGTAACTTGCACCCCTACGAACGCCATGGACGCCCCTGCTAATGACACAGGGTGCACAGAAGTCACTGTGTGGCAACACAGCTGAATTTGGACAAGTGAAGCACATTTCTGGAGAGGTCCCTTGGTCATTCTGAGAAAAATTACCATACTGTAGCTGAATTGACATTATGCCGCCAGGTCAGCCTGCGCGACTGGCTCTCCTGCAGCGCCTGCTGCCTGTGCTGGGGTCCATGCGCGGCTTGCAGCAAGCTGCGGTGCAAGCTGGGCGTCCGGCCAGCATGCAGAAGGTTGCCGCGCTCTCACGGGCTCAACTTGTCCGACTTGCAAAGGTTCCCTTGGCCAGGTGTGACACTACCTTTGCACTTCTCTGTTTTTAGATACACATCAGGTTGTGCTCATGACAAAGTACAGTATACCAACGTACAACAAATTTGTGCCGTAAGACCAGCGCTGCCAACCTGGGTAGAGGATGTTTACAACTGATCCAAAAGAGCTGCAGTGGCAGCCTTGTCTTCTCACCGTTCCTGTGCATTCCGAGCCTTGAGATAATAATTTTCTATATGACAGGCAACCATGGCTGGGAATGGAACGCTGGAGACCCACATCTGGGAATCAGCCCCAAAGCGAGCAGGAGATGGGTCTGGCGGCGCTTAGGATTGCGGTGGGCGGCTTTGCCAGATTTCTGGTGGCCGCATGGGAAGCTGGGCAGCGAGTCATTGTGGAGTCCTCGCTTGCGGCGCTCCTAAACAATGCCTTCACTGTCGAGCCTGCTGTGGAGGCTGACTCAGCTGCCCAAGAGCAGCAGGCAAGATCTTCCAATAGCTCTCCTACAACCTGGCCAAGGCAGTTTGTTTCATCATCATATCAGCAACAATGTACCGACTGTGTAGAATGTTGCTGTAAGAGAAAAGAGGAAAGAATGCTGGGCACTTGTTGGAGTCACAAGTTATGTTTCAACAGACATGAGGCTGCTGAAATCTCTTCTGTGTATCTGTCGCAGGCAGCACTGTTGCTACTGGATGAGTTGATGGCACTGGGGGCCAATGACGAGGAGCTAGCGCAGCTTCTGTTCCCCATGCTCATGGTGAGGGAGCTGCGTGATGCAACTCCCCCGGTGAAGGCGACGGCAGCCTTGGTGCTTGGGCACTTTGGTTCTGCATGCGCGCAAGTAGGCAACATGTGAGTCATATATTGCTGCGAGCGCTCTCATCGCACTTGTCAAATGCCTCTGTAAAACCGGATGTGCTGTTCATTGCCCAGTACATGTACATTGTAATTTCAAGAGATGGCATAATCTCTCCATTGTTGTCCGGACATGTCATTGGGATGCAACGATGCAGAATTAATGAAGAGGGTGTTGGGCAGGTGGGATTATGAGCGCTCAGCTGAGCTTCTCATCAGGCTCTTCAGGAGACCTGCGGAGCCTCTGCCATCGGCGCTGATGTGGCAGGGTCAGATTGCAGCGAACAGTGGTACTGAAGCGGGGCCGCATGTTGGTGCACTGGCAAACTCCTTGGCTGTCCTCGCCTCCGGCGCTGCCCTTGCCAGCGATGAGATCAAGTGCGCCAAAGATATCTTTAAAAACAATATATTGTATCCTTGCTGCTTGCGTGCTTGGTCCTGTGGAAGAGAAGACAGCATTGCTAGGAAGAGAGGGGTGCATGGTCCCACGCTATGTGTCACCCTGGAATTGGACACTGAAAAATGGCTTCTTTTGATGCACAGGCAGGACTGCTGCTCACGGCTGGTGGCGCTCTTTCTTGACAAGGCATTCGTGTTGGGGCCAGGCGCTGATCAGGGTGCACTGCGTGACCTTGGGTCCTTGCTGCACCCCCTCTCAGTGGCTTGTGCATCGGTCAACAGCGCAGATGGTGGTGACATTGAGGACCAAAAGGTGCATATATATACCATCATGCCTTCATGCAGCCAACTGCACTCATAACTCTTTATTGCAACGACTTTACCTCAACCTAGTGCTAAAGCTGAGATCGCGGGTATTCGCATGCTGCAGCAAGTGTCATGGCCTGTGCTATTGTTCTGCAGGCTTTGCTCCTGGTGTGGCTATACATTGCGGTGCATGGCTTTGCGGCACCGTCAGGGGCAGCCAGCACCCAGAAATGGCCGTCCAGCTGGCGAGAAGCTGCAGGGAGGCTAGCTGCGGAGGGAACGCATGATGCTGTGCTCAGCGGCGGCGATGACCTTGTCACAGCTAACATGTCTGCAGGTGCTAAGCTCAACTTTCTCTCTTGTAAGACATGGCTGCTCTACGTTTACCTTGCCAGGCTCAGCAATACAGCAGAGAATTTAAAAACCTGGTTGCCAATGACTCAAGTCCTTCTGTGCCACTGTGCAATAGCCGACACTGCCATGTTACCGTATTGCAGATTTTGCAAGACATGAATCGGACGATGTGCCGGACAAAACAGCCTTGTCTGGCTGAGTTCAATTGCTGTCATGCGGCTGACTAATGGGGTGCTGATGCAGAGCTGGAAGTGCGCCTGAATAAGCTTGGGAGCAAGGGGAGCGCTCCAAGCCTGGCATCAGCCCTGCTTCAGCTGTTGGGTCGCGGCAATGGCACAGCAGTGCCAGCTGGCAACTCGGCAGCTGCCGCGCAGATGCTTGCTACAGCTGCGGCCAACATCGCGCGTGTCACCTACGGCCCTCTGCCTGGGCGAGACGACCCACAGCCAATGGACGCACTCCTGAATGGGCTGAAGGTAAGGGCAGCCTTCTTCCAATAAATGGAACACATGGATATGCCATATCTTCATCATGATGCACTCATGCCTGACAATAGATCAGGGCATCTCCACTTCAAAATGCATCAATGCTGGCAGCGCTCCTGTATTTCGGATGGTCTGGGACTTCTCGGCAGAATCTCACATTCTGGCATTCAGCAGATTTTATGAATATAAAGTGGAATGCTGCAATGTAGGGCGTGGATCCTGCAGGCTGGCAAGCTAGGCTCCTTGAGAGCATTCTGGATGCAACTTTCCATTCCTACACTAGAAGGTTGCAGAGCCAGACATCAACACAGGTGAGACACTACCACACTGTGGCAGGCAAAATTTTGAGTTCAACATGTGTTTGCTGACGTGTACTGCTAGCCAATGATCAATTTCCAAAAAGGATTAGAAAACATCTCTTCACCCCACATTGCATCCCCAACATTGCAACTTTATTATTCACAGATGACAAATGCAAGGATTTTGTTTGTTTCCGCAGGGCGACACTCCTGAAGGGAGAAAGCATGCGGCAGAGTCTTTGGCTACCAGCCTTGTCGACTCAATGGTGTCTGGCACAGATCGAACCCAATCCATTTCTGGTGCGCACACGCACACCCAGTCTTTTTCATCCTGTTCAATGCTAAGCCCTGGAATGTTCCTGTCAAGATTATCAGCTGACCTAATTGCAGAACACTGAATGACTACCTGGTACACAGGGCGGCTATTGGGGCGCCAACTCCAGATCTTCTCTGGGATGAAGTGGTCGAAAAGGCTGCTGGGGTCCATATACTTCTCACTTGGCAATCTGGAAAGTTCAGATGACAGCCTGCATGCTAATCCGAGGGCAGCACTCACCGACAGATTGAAGCAAGTAAGAAAAATAAGCATTGCATTTGGGCTCTATATTGTGCAGAAGGAATGCTGCATGCATAATCTGATAGTGGTCAAATGCTTGTGTAGGCAATAACTTCTGCACGCAAAGCTGCTCTTTGCAAGCGCATTACTCCATGCTCTGCAATCTGCAGGTGATTTTTGATGGAGCAGTGCATGCTCCGAGCCACACAGAAGCTCTACTGCAGGAACTCTACATTTTGGGACAGGAGAGTCCGGCAGGCTATGCACCCGGTTTGTCAGCTGATCTGGCGGCTACATTGGCCTCAGGCCGCGCTGCATTCCCCATGGTTTCGCTGCTGCAGAGCCATTCCAGTGAGCGTCCTCGCCCTTACTCATGGGTCTTCGCTGGTTTCCAATGGTGATTTGAGATGGGGTTGTGCCTCAGAATGTCATTGCACTATTGTGGTCCAAGTTTACTATTCCCCAATCTTCTGGTATGTTTAGGTTTGCACTTCTAATAGAAGTATTTCGTTATGTCACAGGCACGCTCACAGTCACCAGAAAAGCACACATTGCGGGGTTGATAGCGGGAGCTATGAGTGCAAATGGGAGCCTGGGGTCAGGACACAAAGCTGACCATCAGCTGCTGCAGCGGCAATTAGCCGATGACCTGGACGCTGCAGGACCATCTCTTGACGAGCCTGCCTTCTCAAACAGGCAAGTGGCATTATCTATTGACACGATATACCGTGCACACTCTCAACGCCAGGACTTCTGCGTCAGTGTCTGTTCAAGTTCACTCGTGAACAGCATGTGCATGCAGGCATGCTTGAAGCTGGTCCATTCAGAATCAGCTGGAGGATCCAATGGAAGAACTCCAAGTTTTAATAGTCTCTCAAGAGACTCATTTCGACTGCGTGAATTGAGTGCAGGTGCTTCAGGGCTGCAGCTGCACTGATTGCTACAGCAGGCAGACCGTCAACTAGTCAGGAAGAGCTGCTCCATGCCTTGTGCCATGGCTGCGCAGAGCCCCTGCGTCTGGACCGGCTTCGTGTGGCGCTTGTGTCCTGGCACTGGGTCGCAGCTGCTGCCCGCTCTCTTCAGGTATCGGCGCACAGCTGTGGCCGCAATTTGTCGTAGTAGATCTCCATCAGAAAGGGTCCTAGTTGAGATGGTTCGGTAGATACTTGAGTGTGTGACATCTCAGCAGTGCAATTTACTGAGTGTGCCAGGACGCCTGTGCTCGCTTTTTGTGTGAAGAAATGGATGAAGTCAAAGTTGGTCAGAATAAGGACATGATGTTTGGGGCAGGTGGCACTGCTCTCACATGTGGCAGCGGAATGGCATGCGACTGCTGCTGCAAGGACCGGCCTCTTCGACACGAGTTTCGACGCCGGTGCATTCCGGAACAGCACGGGCACGCCGCCAGACCTGTCAGCGATGACCGACGCAATTGCTTGCCACCACCTCTGGATCTCGTTCTTTCTGGAAGCATGGCAGGTAGGCAATGCTGCTGACCTGAACCCCGTGCTTTGGAATCAAATGTCTTGGACGAGAAGCAAGTTTGTTTTATGCTTGACTCAATACCGTACTTGGAGGTGGCCATGACTACTGCAGTAGCTCTTGAAGGGAAGTTCATCGACTGATGGTGTGAGCACTTGAGTTGCAGATGGCCACTGAGGAATTTAGCTCTGCCGGAGGGACTGTGTTAAAGTCATTGCACGAGGTTCTCCAGCGGTCTCTTGCGGACCCAGATGCTCTCTCACAGCATCCGGCGGCCCTTGGCGTACGCTTCAGGCTCTTATTTCTGGGCCTCAAGCATGCGCGGTACCTGCAGGTTTGTTTGCTTGTCATCGGCAAGGGTCTTTGCTACATCATGATGAAATGCTCAACACTGCCACAAGCATACTCCATAAACATGAGAACCTGGTTGCCAATGACTCCAGTTGTTCTGTGCCACTGTGCAATTGCCGACACTGCCATGTTACCTTGCAAATTTAATTGCGGCAGGAGACTGGCAGGCGGGACACAGCAGCTTTGTTGCATGAGAGTGTGCTGGTGTCAGCGCTCATATGGTTCAGCCACCCTGTGGGATACTTCGGGGGCTGGAGTGCTGAAGAAGCTCGGTGAGTCTGACATATCTCCTTTTTTATTTTCCCCCTCACACCCGACCTGTCAGTGATGCTCGTTGATCACACCTGCAAAGGGTGTGTCGGCGTATCAGTTGACTTTATGATCTTGCATTATGCAGAGAGCAAGCAGCTGCTGTGGACGACTTTGCCTCTCTTCTGGAGGCCGCTGTGCCTACCTGGCCGGCCCCACTTGCCACAGGACAGCCAAAGCAGGCTCCAGCCGAAAGCTCATCACAGGTCTCCTTCTCTGACATCACATCGTCCTGCATGACTTCCTCCTGAGTTACACACTAAGCATCATACAATCAGAATTTCAAAATCTAAAGCAGTGACTAAGATGATGTGTGGCTTGATGGGACTCTGAAGAGATGTGGGTGTGTTCAGGCGTCGCTGCAGGACAGACTTGCACTGCTGCGCCTCCTGATGGAGCATGAGAGCGACCGTCTGCACACCTGGGCGGCACCTCTCGAGGCGCGCCAGAGGCGCCACAACCCAGGGCGATGGAGTGCACACGTGGCAGCTGCATGGGCCACCCACCCTAGACTCGCCCTTGCACTCCTTGACCGGTAAAGCCCACATAATCAGTGCCACTCTGCAAGGAAGTTTTTGCTCAGGCTGACTTGTCAGGAACACAGGTGGCCTCTGAAGGGTCGTTTTGATGAACCATAAGCCTATTTGGAACCATATGATGATAAGCCGTACCTGATAGGAGGCGGTTTCGTCAGCATCACAGGGTTGCTCTGGTGTCCATGTGTACACCTCATGGGACTCGTGTCTGATATGACAGGTTCCCTGTGGAAGCGAGCTTGCGGCAACAAGTGGAGGCGCTAGTGGTACAGTGCTCGGCGCAGGCTCGGCTGCAGGCACTACCAGAGGCAGCAGCACTGCTGGCCACCCCTGCAGCCGCCAAGTCTGGCGACGGCGCACTGTCCAACCTGAAGCATTGGGCCCCTGCACCTCTACTACAGGTGCCTTTGGCCACTCGATGCTCATTCTGCCCCTCAGCCCTGGCACTCACCTCCTGGTAATTGATTGACTGCATTGTAATAATGCCGCAGAAACACAATCCGCTAATCATCCCTGTGCAGAATTGGCGAGGCCAGGTCTACAGTCGGAAGCATGCAGCCGTGCATTCACAGAGTGTCATCAGATGATGGTCAAGCAAGTGGCAATTTACAAATTGCCATTACCATTCTGCTTGCACGTACAGGCTCTGGTGATGATGGGCGGACCTGCAGGGCAGGCGGCGGCTGTGCGCACATACTCGCTGCGTTCCCTCCAGGGCTGTGCGCCTGAACAGGTGCGCAACTTGCCACAGTCCAGTGGATATCCCACCCTTCCGATGCTACTACTTTACCATTCCTGTTCCCCTGCCAAGCCAGCATAGGCTCCTATGCAGGCTACTCGTGACTGTGGATTTCAGGCATATTCCCTGTGTGCCAGGTGGCGTTCTTTCTGCCACAGCTGGTGCAGCAGCTGCGGCGCGATGAGGGCGGCCTGATCAGAAGCTTCTTGCTGGACGCTGCGCAGCGCTCCATGCTCTTTGCACACCACCTGGTGCGGCTCTGCCTGGATATGCTACAGATATATTGTTTGCGTATAGTCCACGGATACAGATTCGTTTGCTGTCTCATCATGTCCTACACGTTACGGTAATTATGCAGTCTCCATTATTTCCTGGACATTCTGGCACTGTTCCAGTGTAATTGTGCTCACGAAATTGGTCCGAGAGTAGGGACAGGTGCGTTGCCTGGAGGATGTCGTCCGAAATATGGGGAAAATGACATTTTTGAGATGTGGGATAAGGTTTTCAAACGTCCAACATCTTGCTTCCTGACAACAGGTGTGCACTCTGAGGAGCGAGGCAAAGCCGTCAGAAGAGGCGTTCTCCCCCGCAGTCAAGCGTTCTGGCTGGCAGCCTCCCCAAGACACCGGCCTCTGGGACATTGCCGGCCAGGTCCAGGAGCAGGTGAGGACCCTTGTAAGCAGACGCATCCGTGTGGCCATCTTGCATGGTTTTTGACGGGATGAGATTTAGGCCACACTTATTCAAGCACCTAGTGATTGACTGATATTGTGGTGTGTACTTCTTCAAATGTCTGCGCATGCGCTCCCATGGTATGCTTCCCCTTGCATCATCCAGCTCTCTTCCATATTTGATGGTTAAATGCTATCCTTCGTGTATGCTGCAGGTGTTTGAGCAGATGCCGGAGGATGCGTTGGCGTTTCTGGAGGCCGAGCTGAGCTTCTTTGACGCCGTCACTGACATTAGCGGCTCGCTCTATCCTGTGCCAAAGGACGAGCGCAAGGCCGGGGCAGTCAGGCTTGCTCGCGAGGTACGCTACTGATGCACTCATTGTACCATGGCTGCTGCATCTGCTTTGCTCTTCATAATTCCGCAGTGTCTGGGAATTCTTTTTCTCCAGTGTGGAGGTCCTGCTGAAAATTATGGTGAGAATGCTTGGTCCTGCTCCGGCTTATGCTGACAATGTGCGCGATGTATCGTGCAGCTCAAGCTACAGCGGGATGACCTGTACCTGCCCACCAGCCCGCACTACCGCGTGAAGGGTGTCATCCCCGAGTCGGCCACTCCGATGCAGAGCGCTGCCAAAGTACCCATCCTGGTTGCGTTTCAGGTGCAACTCCTCGACTTCCTGTCTCCCATACAAATGCATGCATGTCCTTAACATTCATCGTTGCCAGCTGCAGCTTCAGCCCTCCCTGCTCATATTCTCTATCAACTTGACTTGAGGGATTCTCCATCCACACTGCTATCGGCCCATTGGATGCTCACTCACGGGTACAATCCAATTATTGAGTCAAACTTGCTTATCACATCTGAGGTCTGCAGCCTGTGGTTGCATGACAGGTGGAGGACATGGATCGGCAGGAGGAGGGTGCGCGGGTGCAGGCGTGCATCTTCAAGGTGGGCGACGACTGCCGGCAGGATGTCCTCGCGCTGCAAGTGGTGCGCCGCCTCCTCCATATTTAAAGTGCTCACTGTGGTGACTGCTGACAGTGTATTGGTCAGAACACGTGTGACTTGGGAAGGTCTTGAGGGCCATGTTTGATGAGGTGATGACGCTCGGTCGACACAATCTCGGGCACATGCAGCTCCAATGCTGTCCATGGGCCATGGAGGTTGTGTAACTCTCTTCTGAGAGGTAATGCTTGAGCACGCTTTGAAGGGCACGATTGCTGAGTGTCAGCGGAAAGGCAGAGCTTGCGTGTATGCGTGCAGGTGGGCCTGCTGAAGGATGCGCTGGCAAAGGCGGGGCTGCCACTGTACTTGGCGCCTTACGGCGTCCTGCCCACTGCTTACGAGTGCGGCATCATTGAGGTGCGCAGACCTTACAGCAAGATGACTCATATTTTCCATAGGCGCCTAAATTGGCACTACCACCAGCCCACGGACCACCATACCCCTGGCTCACCATGCAAGCCCACTGCTCTTGCGCTGATGCCCTCTAGCCATAAGGCTGTTTATTTGTGCTCTAGGATGTTTGCCCAGGGAGTCACACCTTTGACATGCTTTGCTGGCTCAGAATGCAGAGACTGACTAGGAACTTTAAACTGCAGGTGGTGCCCAACTGCAACTCGCGCAGCGGGCTGGGAGAGACAGCGGATGGTGGCCTTTACGATATATTCAGGCGCGAGTTTGGGGCACCAGGAACCCCTCGCTTTGAGGCTGCCCGCCAAAACTTCATCGTCGCCGAAGCTGGGTACGTGTCTCACCCTCCCCAACAGGCAATCACATAAATAATGCTTGTTTTGATGGATGGTCCTTAATCCGTTCTATAATTGCCACGGCATGCTGTACATTGCTTATTTTCCATCATCTTTCTTTGAACATCTTATTTCTAGAATCAACCATCAATGTCTGCTTACAGCATGCAGCTTCTCTTTTTACCCTTGCAGAGGTTTCTGACAAAGCTGTGTGGTCTGGCGCGCAGTTACGCGATAGCGTGCTTCCTGCTGCAGGCGAAGGACCGCCACAACGGCAACATCTTGATCGATATTGATGGGCATCTAGTGCACATCGACTTTGGATTCATCCTGGAGATCTCGCCCGGGGGCAACATGCGCTTCGAGTCGGCCGCCTTCAAGCTCTCCCACGAGATGACCCTGCTTGTCGACCCTGGCGGCAGCCGCGCGTCGCGCGAGTTCTGCCGGTTTGAGAACCTCTGCGTGCGCGGCTTCCTTGCGGTGGGCGCCCACTTCCCTTTCCTAGTTGCGAGTCAAGATCAATCCTCCGAATTTCGTTTTGCCCTCATCGTATGCGCAACCTGCTGGCGCATGACTCTAGGGTAACAAGAGCCTAAAAATGCTTCCTGCTGTATATTCTGGCACGGTGCAGGCTGTGAACACTGATGCCATAAGCTGGTAAAGGAGGCTTCACAATTGGACTACGCACCTGGAGAATTGAGCTTGTTGCCCTGCCAGCAGTCCACAAGACTGTGTCTCGTTGGATCTGTGTGGCAGAACGGGTGCTTCCTTGTGCAGGCTCGGGGCGTGGCAGAGGGGATCATAGCTACGGTGGCTCTGATGGCTGAGAGCGGGCTGCCCTGCTACGGGCGCGGTCGGCCGGTGGAGAATCTGAGGAAGCGCTTCCACCTGGAGATGAGCGACTCTCAGGCTGCTGCCTTCATGCGGGCCACCATCCGTGATGCCTATGACAAGGTGCGGTGCTGTCCCACCACAATGCAGGCTTCTCTGAAGCATGATGGGACACTGTGGCGAGCGTAAAATCCTGAAGAGCCTTCCTCTGCTCATACAGGTGTCTTCTATATGGCTGTGCAAGGGATCTTTAAGCCTCAGATCTAGCTGATTTATATATGTTGCTGCCTTTTTCAGGAGCGTGCCATTGAGCACTATAGCTGACATCTGTTTGTTTGGTTGCAGTGGACCACTGGCTTCTACGACTATGTGCAGTATTTACAGAATGCCATTCCCAAGTAATGCGCTCACTTACGCACGTTGCACTGGAGAGACGATGTAATTGTCGTGCATAGAGTTGCTGTCTATGTCATCGACTTAAGCTTAGAACCCTGTAGCTGCTACAGTGTAGCACTGTTGACACCAATCCTACAGAGAGAATATCGTGATGTCTTGAGATAAATGCAGAGCAGGCATGTCCCCTTGAATACAGTTGTTTGAACAACTTGAGCACCCTGCATATTACCAGGTGACATTAATGCTAGCCAGACTGGCAAGCAAGTGCATGTGTGCAAAGGTAGAGAGGTAGCTAGAGCTGATGTTGACATTACCAGCACTGTTGCAGTTGCAGCATGTAAGATTGAAATCACTCAAATTGATGCATCCTTCAGGTAATTTGTGCCCCGTATGCTAGGCCAAACACGTGAATTTTTTATGATGTTGATTCAGCCTCGAGGCTCGCATTCTCCCAGCTGTGGCCCACCTGGTGACATCAATGCACCTAATGCATCCTGCCATGCTTCTCAAAGGACTAGTCTGGACACTCATAATAATGCCTCATGCTGGAATAATTCTCCAGCCTTTACCAAATGCAAATTCTGAGGGCCAGGACACTTGCACGGTGTTGTGCAGATCTCTGCTGGAATGTTGCAATTGCAGTTATTTCCCTGGTCTACAACAGCTTCGCTCCTGTTGTTGCAGACCTATTTAGGAAATCAAATGTCATTGCAACCATGCTGACGCTAAGCATTGGGCCAGCAAGACATGTGAGAATCAACTGAAAGAGCCCGCCAGTGTGTACAGCGGTCAGGAACCCTTAACAGATGTTAGGTGCAGATTCAATCTGGACATCAGCACGCTAGATCAAGCGACAGCTAGTTCTGCGCCATTGGACAGGGTCTCTTCCATCTTCTCAGTGCCCTTCTTGACCTTGCTGTCATTGCTAATTTGGACCTGGACGGTGGCCGACACCTGCACCAGATAGAGCACGGTGAGGAAGCTTCACACCGAGGGAGGGGTGGCCTGCCAGCAGAGCAGAATGTGACGGAGGATGGCCTACCTGTGACTTCTCTATGAGGCCCAAGTTCTGCAAAATTGAGACACTGGCGTTCTCGAGGTTGAGCGTGTACATGTGCAGGCCTGGCGTGCCGGCCTCCAGCAGGCGGCGGCACATCTGGGTGCCCAGCTCAATTCCATAGGCCTTCACTGCCTCATCGTTGTCCTTGATCTTCTCCAAGTGCTCGCTGATCTCGGAAGGGATGGCCGTCTTGCAGAAGGAGGTCATGCGTTTGAAACCGCCGTATGTCATGATGGGCATGATGCCTGCGCAGTTCACACCCCAGGTCATTGAGAGTGAGGACGACTCAATAGACATGCTTGCTGTGAGCTGTGCATGCTGCTGAGCATACCTGGGATGATGGGGCAGGTGATGCCGAGGGACCGGACATCCTGCACGAATTTGAAGAAGCGGTCCACATCGTAGAAGAGCTGCGTCACAATGATCTCGCCACCAGCATCAATCTGCGCACGACACAACTGTCTTATTCAGGTGCCACTGCACAGAAAGCAACCCTGCTACGTGCCCACAGGATAATTAGCAAGCCCTGCTGAAAAAACTTTGAACACACCTTCTCCTTCAGATAGTGGAGGTCAGCCCAGTATGCCTTGTCCATCTCCTCTGGGTTGCTGACAATGGCATCAGGGTGACCCTCTGGATAGCCTGCTACTGTGATGCCAAAGAAATCTCCGTATTTCGCCTTGATGTACTTGACTAGGTCCAGCGCACAGGAGAAGCCACCCTCCACCACTGTGAAGGTCTCCTGCCCCTTTGGTGGGTCACCCCTCAAGGCCAGGATGTTCTGGATGCCATAGCTCTTGACCTGCAACAACCAATGCAACATTTTAAAATCCTGCAAAGAACCTGCTGAGCGTAGCATTACCATGCAAGTGATCAGACGCAGGTCTCTGGGACAATCGCACCTTGTCCAGAGCATTCTCCAGCTGACTCTCTGGCATGTTGGTGCACGTCAAATGCATCATGGTCTCAACACCCACCTGCATTCAAACGAAGGTTTGTGATGCTTTTTTTAAGACGATCCACAATCCTGTGATCTTAAGTCTAGTGCTCATCAAAGGCGTTTCCACACCGTATTCTGCATCTTAGCAGCGATGTCCAAGGTGAGGTCTGCTGTAGTGCCTCCAGCGCCCCACGTGATGTCGCAGAAGGTTGGACCATAGGCTGCCATGCGATGTTGGCGGCTATATAGATTCTCTACCCCCTGCATTCAAAGGAAACAAAAGGTGTTCAGGGCACTGAGGGAGTTTTAGGCTAACAAAACCTCATCAAGATTCTCCATGAAATAGGAATAGTATTGAAACAGATTGTCACCTCATCAGTCCTGGGTGGAAAGAATTCAAAGGAGAAAAAAGTCTTCCCCGCCTTTATAGACTCGTTCATTTTGTCTACAATCTTCATAATGGCGATCTCTTTAATGTGTTATCTTCAATATATTTCGTCACATAACAGAACGAATACGCAAAGTTGTCATAACAGGAGGCGCTGCTGCGATGAAGAGAGCTCGATTCATGGCCGAACCGCCAGCAGGAGGGAATGCCACAGAGCTGGTGGGCTATCAGACACGTGGCTCAATCTGATCAGTGCTGTCCTTTCAGCATCTGCACTACAGAGCTGTTGAAAAATTAGCATCTTTGATGACCAGAATCTTGTTGAGTATTAGCAGGGCCATTCATGATGTGGCCACGCGATCGATCGGCCATACATGTAAAGAACGGTGGGCTGCAGTTAGCCAAAGAGAAATTAGCTAGAGCCTACAGTACAACTGGAAATAGTCTCAAAAATATCTGATGTGCAAATTGCTCAATATGGACTGTGCACACAAGGCAGCTGCCTGGCACCATGCAGAAAGTCCACTGGAGATCACCTCTGTGATCCGCTCAATAGATTGGCGGCACCCAAATGACGATATCCGATGATGATCAAGTCGATAATAATGATGACACTGCAATGGCTTCGTTTTGGCCGTTGAGGTCTCATATCCTTTGCCTTAAGCATGATTTGACATTTGGGCTGCGCTATTCGGCATCACACTGTGAGCGTATAGCGCAGAAGCAGCAGAACATGTTACATGCCTTCAAGCTTCTATGATCTGTACATGAAATCCCCATCGCTGCACCACACCAGCTCTCGGCAGTGCCTGCATGGTAGAAGAGCTAAGCCAATTCACAAGTTCTTGTCCTCATGAGAAAGACAAACGGAAGAGATCTCTGCCAGCTGAAGAAAGGCTGTCTCAGTGCAGAGTACATGACAGCGTTTGATGGCTAGATAGATTCAAAGTCTCCGCACACTTCATGATCTCAACCGGGCCCTTTCTGATGGAGCTTGCGATTAGATCTGTTGCACTGCTGACAACGCCTCCGCTGTTCGCCAAATTTCAAGCATAGTTCAACCTGAAGATGTCTGCACAGCAACTCTAGATTTCCACCATGCATATAGAACATATATGCAGTAAAGCTACTGTGCCCAGACTTTCTGTACAAAATTTTGGTGAGGAGCCAGAGGTCCAATGAATTCCTCTGCAGCAGGCATCAGAATCCTAGCAAATAGGTGCGGCTGACATGCTTTGAAAGGGAATGCATAGAATCGTAACATACCATTGGTGATGATGAAGGAGCCACCAGACGCAGCTAGGTGAAAGACCTGGCTAAACTTCAGAGGATTCGCCTCGCCATCCACCTGCACATCACATAAGCAGTCTTCAGCATTGTATGAACCGAATGTAATTATTGCTGTGTCGGCTCATGGCAGGCACTAGGCGAGCGAGTGGAGGGTGCGCACCAGCAGCTGGCCAGTGACAAACACGATGAGGCCATTGCTCAGCGAAGGCTGTGCGTCCACAGAAGAGATGTGATGCCTCACCTACCACAAGCACAGAATGGCTGAAGCCATGATCAATCTTCACCCGCCCAACTTGTAAACTTCCCCATCTGTGTCATCGCAGGATATCAAAACAGAAACCAACCAAAAATGTCCGATCTTGTCATAATGCGTGCCACACATCACTTCAAACAAGCAAAGTAATTGTATTTCTCACCTGCTGAAATGGCAAAGAGGTAAGCTTGCCGATGACAGCAGCCTGGCCCTGGAATTTTTGGCCCTCGAAGCTCAAAATGGCGTTGTCCTGGTAAAGCGGTTGCAGAGCTGCCCTATTCTGGTCAAATGTCTTGTAGTAATGCTCCTGAAAAGCCTGCACGTAAGCGAATATTGTTTTGGCACATCAGCACCTGGACATGCGTGATGGCAAAATATTCTGACAGGAACGCCACGAGATCATTCACATACCTTCGCAACCTCTTCTGGAGAAGCCATCCTGTCTCGTCGAGGCAGAATTTTCCGCTGTAGGAACACGGAAAACCTGGCACAGCAGGTCAGAGATGCTACAAAGAGGGAGCGCTCCTTTCACTTAAACAGGCAGCTGCGCCACGCACCACAGCAACCAGCGGGCCAGTCAGTAAATGCCAGCTCACAGCAAACAGTCTAGACCAGTCAAATGACGAATCTAGCGGCATGTTGGGATGGCAATGTGACTGGGCTACAGGTTAATCCCCTCGAGGTGAGTGATCACTTGGATAGGGTATTCGTGAATACCCTATCCAAGTTCAAATGCAAGCTGTCTCCCATTTTTGGCTGTATGATCACACCTTTGTTGATTGCTTTGAGCTATATACCCCCAGCAGGCTCACGGCAATTGCAACCCTTAGACCTAACCAATCGGTTTACATGGGCTCAATGCACCCCTCCTTGCTGCTCGTGCTCAGGGCAGTGTGTACCTGGCAGGAGATTTCAATGCTGGAATGTCAAACTTGCTTGATTCTGATAGTCTTGATAGTGCTGCTTGAGGGTGCACTGATGAAGGGGTATGTGCTCATGGCCCATGGCACCGGGTGTGCGCCTGCTAGATCTTTGCAAGGACACCGGTACCGACATGCTAGCACAAGAGCGGTCTTATGCACTGGCAGAGTGCCAGGGGACCTGGAGGCAGTGCCTACCTTTAAGGCTAAAACCCATACTATGGGATAGTACTCAGGCAACTAGACCGGACCATGTTCTCGTTTCGGTTGACATGTTGCCCCTGATTTCTAGTGTTGTTGTGAACACTGGCAGGCGGGACTTTGATCATCACCCAACTGAGATGACCTTGCAAGTGAATGTGGTTGAGAACCATCCTGTGTCATGTGTTGGGCAGCCACGGTCCCGTGTGAGGTGGCAGCCAACAAGCAGGAATGCGTTAACTGATGCTCTGCGCGTTGTTGCAAGTGCTAGCTTTGAGGCCTGCCAAGGGCTTGCAGTGACTGGGACAGTTGATGCGACTTTCCAAACTCTTGATGCGGGTATTCGGCAGGCGGCCGCCGCAAGTAATATGCACGCCTGTCCGGGGTGCCAATGGCGGCCAGCGCGCGTCGATGCGCCTTCTGATCAGAAGGGATCATGATGCGGAGTGCCGCCATCTCAAGAGGGACGTCCGCGCCCGCGCCGCGCGTGGGCGCGACCCCTCCGACTTCGTCCTCAGGAGCGTCTCTACCACAACACCGTCCGCACCAAACGGCGCGCTCACCGGCTCGCACACTTGCAGCGCCCGCTTGATGAATTGCACATTGACCCCCGTTCCTTTTGGAAGCAGCTCCGGGCCCAGCCGTCTGGCATTCCTGAGCAGCTCAAGCCAGTCCAGATGTGGGATGGCTATTGTGCGAGGGTTGCAATTTGCAATTGCCCGAATTGCAGAGCTGCCCCAGCTGGAATACCCTGTGCAGCCCCTTTTTCCTCCCGTCCATGCTGATGCTTTGAATGCACCCATCTTATTGGGGAAGTGCTAGATGGGCCTTATGGCTATAACAATCTCTAGCTCTAAACACGTCTGCTCTGGGTGGTTGTGTTCTCTGGCTGGCTGGTTGCTGGCTTATATGCTCTGGTTCTCGTAATACCTGTACACACCTCTGTCCAAGGTTGTACAAGGTTATCCCTGGCTGACAGCGCCCTTGGACTGCTGCATCAGCCCAGCAGCCTAATTAGGCTGCTGGCTGGTTCTGGCTGACTGGACTGGAGACACCCCTGTAAGAGAGATATCTGTGATCTGGATCTGGTCTGTTACATCCCTCCCCCTCATATGGAAAAGAGGTTGTACAGCTGCTGGTGGCAAATCATTTAATGAAAATTGCCCTGGTGCATATACTATCTTTAAGATAGACATGCCTGGTGTACACATTCCCTCTCTGAGAGTAATGTGACTGGTGCCCGGGGCTTTGGACTGGTCTGGATGGCCATATCTGGTCTGTGTTCACTTATTCGTGACGCACACTTCCTTCAGGCACTTAGTGCTACAGAAGGGTTCCCACATTCAGGTACTTAGTACAACTGAAGGGGCTGGCACTGGTATTCAGGCACTTAGTGCAACTGAATCTGTTGGGTCAATGGCATACACTTTGTGCATTTGCATTGACATGGAGGTTTACTGCTTTTGAGTGTCAAGGCGTCCCCTGACCTCAACTGTCCTCCAATACTCTGCAAGAGCATCCTCACACTCATGGAGGTTCTCTTCTGGTTCCCAAGAATCCTCACTGGGGGGATAACCTTCCCATCTTATGAGGAAGAACCGTTTAGTTCTCTTCTTGGCTTTGCCTGGTCTCTTTCTGTTCTGGTGATCCAGCACTTTCTCAACCTTGAAGAAGTTTTCTCCTTCAATTTCTTCCTGGGGGTTGGGAGCTGGCTGTCTACTGGGATCTCCATGGTAGCGTTTGAGCAATGACACATGGAAGACTGGGAAGTTCTTCATCTGGACTGGAAGTCTCAACCTGTAGGAGACTGCTCCCACCTTCTTGATGACTTCAAAGGGGCCTGTGAACTTCTTCATGAGTTTGTTCATTGACTTGCCCCTCTCTTTGAGGTTTCTGGTGTTGAGGAGTACTTTGTCCCCAACCTGGAATTCCTCTTCTCTGCGGTGCTGGTTAGCATACTGCTGTGCCCTTTGCTGGGCTTTCTGGAAGTATGCTCTGGATGTGACTAGGGCTTCTTGCATGTCCCTTGTCATTTTCTGGGCGGTGCGGTTGCCTGTGCCATCAAGGCCTTTGGCAAACTGCACCAAAGCTATTCTGGGATAAGTGCCTGAGTTCAAGAAGAAAGGGGTGACATCTGTCCCACACTATGGGGACAGCCACCTTCACGACTGGTTCCCATATGGATCACATGGCTTCACAGGTAGTTCACTAGCTAAACCAAGAAGTTCACATTCAAGTAACCACAATGTGACCTGGATGTGAAGGCGTCCCACGTACATCCTGTCCTCTTCATATGAGACACTTCCAACGTGAAGACAATGGGAAGTGTTCACATTACATTTGTATACAGTTTACAAAACCCATGTGATCTGAAGAAGTGGTTGGGAAGTTGCAGCCGCCGAGGTAGTATTCCCATTCACTAACTGACTGACTTCACAGACGGATCACTGCTGCTTCCCATAACAACTTATTCCAGCAGTTCACAACAACTTCTCATTGACAACATTACAGATTCTGCGTGCTTCTGAATTTGTTACCCTGGGCTTCTCAACCGCATCTTGCACAAAGTAATCCAATATTGACACTCCACCAGAGATCTTGTTCAAGGTTTTCCTATAGGCTGCAAAACACATGTTGTCAACTTGACTAGTCAGTCCTAGGCTCCCAGATGGATTGCAGCCGCTAAACTTCTCATCCCAGCTGGTCCCAGCAATACACAACAAGTTCCCATCCAACACATTGCAGGTTCTAAGTGCTTCCCATTTGGTTCTCCTGGGCTTCTCAACTTGTTGAGCAGCACTATGCACAAACTTCCTATGCAAGTGCAAATGCCGACGCTTCACCACAGAATTTGTTATGGAAATCATATGTTCCATAAAAATTTGTCGCCTTCCTCTAAATTCATATAGTCTTCGCATAGAATGCCAGGGTTTATAATTAGGGTTTCAAAGGGGCAATTACAGGGTAATGGACAGATCTTTCGAAATAACAACGTTGTTAAACCCAAACAAAGCAAACAAAAGCGTGAACAATGGCTAGAGAAATCAACCCTCCTCTCTACATGCCCTTACTATGCCTTCACTCTTGCTTATGACAGCCCAAGTGCTCGGGCTGGTGGGGAGTAGTAGGCAAGGATTTACACCTAGTGTTTTGGGGTTGGGGTGTCCAAAAATGGACCCCCGTTTTAAGGGTGATCTTGGGCAATTTCGATGTGCTGATCACGCCTACGAAGTCATAATTTGAAAATTCGACCTCCTTGGCTCTCTATAAGGCCTCAAACATGGTTTCAGGCTAGGGTTTGCATAGGGTTGGCTCTAGCTCCTCAAAAGGGGGGCCTATGGCATAGTGAAAAGACTTGCAATGGGACATATACATATAGAGCTTTCATTTGATGCATGTCTCACCAAAAGTTGCAATGCCGTTTTGGAGCTATCACACCTTGAAAAAAGTAATCATTTCCTATATATTAGGGTGTAGGGTTTGGGTTTAGGGTTCAGGGTTTAGGGTTCAGGGTTCAGGGTTCAGGGTTTAGGGTTTAGGGTTTAGGGTT
>JADEYI010000328.1_pt1 | contig 74245 bp, 77 predicted proteins | sample 8542331 | NCBI WGS metagenome assembly JADEYI01 (sample SAMN16510988, study PRJNA670497) | mine drainage metagenome | isolation source: biofilm near Copperflume 1 | place: Germany: Marsberg coppermine Kilianstollen | collected 2018-02 | reverse complement strand
GTGCTGCGCGTCATACCGGAATCTGTCGACACTCATGGAGAAGCGGAACGGAGCTGATGGCAGTGTTCAGGCGAGAGCACGTCTGCGAATGGCGCGAACGGGCGGAAGCGCTGGCGCTTGAGCTCGACCGGCTGCGCACTGATGCCGCGTTCGAAGACCCGGCCACCGGCGTCGGGAACCTGCCACAGCTCAACCGCGATTTCACCAAGCTGCTTGGCCGTGCACGCCGATATGGCCAGCCATTCGCACTCGTGCTCGTGGAAGTCCGTGATTATGTGGAATCGTCCAACGACCTCGATGTGCGAGCGATAACGCAGCTCGCGCGCGTGCTCGTTGAAACCGCGCGCACGGAAGACTACGTGAGCCGGGCAGGTCCGCTTGAGTTCGCGGTGCTCCTGCCGGGAGCCGAAGAGCCTGGCGCGCGCGCTTTCCTCGAACGCGCGCGGCGGAACCTCTCCAGCGAGCTCTGCAAGACCGCCAGCGGCACGCGCTTCTTCCAGGCGGCGGGTGGCGTGGCCGTCTGGGACGAGAGCGTCGCCGGCCTGCACGAGCTCCTCGACCTGGCCGATGCAGACCGCGATCGCTACGCGATGGAGCTCGATGCCGATGCTGCCCGCTTCCGGGCGAGGAGCACAGGCGCTCCAAACTGAGCCCTCAGCGGCCGCCTAATGTGCTACCGCGGGGGTGAATTCGCCATCTTCGACGGCCTGCGGCTCGAAATCCCGCCGCAATGGCAACTCCTTCAGGAAGAGCGCGGCGACCACAGCGATAGCCGTGATCCCCGTCCCCCAGATGAAGATAACGCGTGTGGCACTCGCGACCGCCTGCTTCTGCGCCGCTTCCGCCTCCGCCATCAGCAAAGCGCCGCGAGGAAGAGCGTCGATCTGCTGGCGAATAACGCCGAACTTCGCCGGGTCCAGTGCGAGCGTGGGGTCATCGAATGCGCGCAGTGTGGCCGCGGGGATCTGCGCGCGCGACGTATTGGAGAAATTATCGGCAAAAGCCGCCTGGTACGAGGTCGCAAGGATGCTGCCGAAGATCGCTGCGCCCAGCACACCACCGATCTGCCGGAAGAACTGTGTCGAGCTCGTCGCCACCCCGAGCAAACGATAGGGCACGGCATTTTGGACGACGACTGACATCGTCGGACCTACCAGCCCGGATCCGAGTCCGAGCAGCACCATATAGAAGCCGATCCGCCATTCCGGTTCACCCACCCGCACCGTCGCGAGGAGCCCCATTGCCGCGGCCGAAACCGCGGCGCCAATCACCGCCGGCCAGCGGTAGCGGCCTGTGCGGACGATCACCTGGCCGCCGATGATGCTCGTGACGAGGAGTCCGAGCGACTGGGGCGTCGTCACGATCCCGGAGGCTGTTGCCGATGCCCCCAGCGCCGTCTGCACGAACGTCGGCAGATATTGCAGCGCCCCGAAGGTCGAAAGCCCAAGCGCGAAGACGATCACGTTGGAGAGGACGAACACGGGGTCGCGGAACAGGAAGAGCGGGAGCATCGGTTCCGGGTGGCGAGACTCCTGGACGAGGAAGAGCGCAGTCAACACGACCGAGGCCGCCAGCAGGCCGATGATCTGCGGCGACCCCCACGCATACTCTACTCCTGCCCAGACCAACGCCAGCAGCAGCAGCATTGAGGCGGCCGAAAGCAGGCCCGCGCCGAGAAAATCGATCGAGGGCCGCCGCGTGCTCCGCCGCGATGGCAGGTTGAACCAGATAGCCGGCATGGCCATCAGGCTGAAGGGCACATTGATGTAGAACACCCAGCGCCAGCTGAACTGGTCGGTCAGAAAGCCGCCCAGCGTCGGTCCGAGCACACTCGCCAGGCTGAAGGTGCCGACGAAGAAGCCCACATAGCGCCCGCGCTCGGACGGCGGGAAGAGGTCGCCGATGGTGGCGAACACGGAGGCGAAAATCATGCCTCCGCCGATGCCCTGGACCCCGCGAAAGATGATCAATGCCGGCGTCGTCGGGGCCGCACCGCACGCCGCCGAAGAGAACATGAATACCGCAATCCCGGCGAGCACAAAAAACTTCCGCCCGTAAATGTCGGACAGCTTGCCGACGAGCGGCACCGCCACCGTCGAGCTAAGCAGATAGCTCGTGAACACCCAGGAGAGGAGCCCGAAACCGCCGAGGTCGGCAAGGATGGTCGGCGTTGCTGTCGCAACGATCGTCTGATCGAGCGCCCCCACGAAGAGCGCCAGCATGAGGCTCCCGAGCAGCAGCCACTTCTGCCGCCGGTCGAGCACATCCCCCAGCGCCTGGCTCCCAGAAACCATCGTCTTTCTCCCCCGATGGCAGCCAAACATACAGCATCAGGGCCAGCGTGTTCACTGGCGTCATAGGGCCCGGCGCTTGATCCGGCAGGCTCGCGGGCGTAGCGTACGGGCGATATGCCGCATGCAGCACTTCGCCTACGCCTCTTTCCACGCTTTCTCGCCCTCACCGCGCTCGCCGTGGCCGCGCTCGCTGCGGCCGCGTGTGGTTCGAGTTCGAGCAGCCCCACGCCTACGCCTACGCCTGCGCCAAATGCCAGCGCCAGCGCGGTGCCGGCCACCGCGGCCCAAGGATCGCCAACCGTGAGCATCGCACCCGTGACGCTGACCATCTTCGCCGCCGGCACACTTGCCGGGCCGTTCAACGCGCTCGACAAGGCGTTCTCTGCGAAATACCCGAACGTCACCATCCATGCCCAGTTCGGCGGCAGCGTCGCCGAAGTCAAGCAGGTGACGCAGCTCGGGCTGCAGGCCGATGTCGTGGGTGTGGCCGACTACACGGTCATCCCGAAGTACATGTTCGCGCCGGCCAACAAAGCATGGGCCACGTGGTATGTGGGCTTCGCTTCCAACGCGATCACGTTCGTCTATACACCGAAGAGCAAGGGTGCCAGCACCATCACCGCCGACAACTGGTACAAGGTGCTCGCCGAGCCCGGCGTCCAGATCGGCCGCTCGAACCCGGACACGGACCCATCGGGCTACCAGACGCTGCAGATGCTCGACCTCGCCGAGCAGTACTACAAGAGTCCGGGCCTCGCCGCCGCCATCCTCAAGAACGCACCCGCGACGAACATCCGTGACACCGAAACCGCACTCCTGGGGACGCTCCAGGCCGGGCAGATAGACTATCTTGCCATCTATCGCTCGGATGCCATCCAGCACAATCTCAAGTACCTGGACCTCCCCACCGCCATCAACCTCTCCGATGCCGCGCAGGCGAGCGCCTATGCCAAAGCCACCGTGCAAACCAAGAACGGGGCACTCTCCGGAAACCCGATTATCTACGCCGTGACCATTCCCACCAATGCTCCTCACGCCGAGTGGGCCCAACGCTGGATCGAGTTCGTGCTCGGGCCAGACGGCCAGAAGGAGCTCGCCAAGGACGGCTTTGGCGACGTCACGCCGGCCCTCGCCAATCAGCAGAGTGCGCTGCCACCGTCACTCCAGCCGTTGACGGCACAGTGGCCCGCTCGCTGAGGGCGATAAGAGTAGGCTGACCCGATATGGGTGGCGCACAGGCCCGCGTGGCTGGCTTTCGGTATGCCCCGAGACAGGCCTTCACGATCGCAATGTGGCTGCTCGGCGGCCTGCTCGTCGTCTTCATCATCCTGCCGATGGTGCGACTCGCGCTCGCCACCTCAGCGGACAGCCTCGCCGGTGCCATCCGCAACCCCGACGTGCGGGCGTCCATCCAGCTCAGCCTCAAGGACGCACTTGCAGCGGCCGCTATCGCCACGCTCTGCGGCGTGCCGCTTGCCTGGGTGCTGGCGCGAAAACACTTCCCCGGCAAAGGCCTCGTGGAAGGCATCGTGGACCTGCCCCTGGCCGTGCCGCACACGGTGGTGGGTATCGCGCTCCTCTTCGTGTTCGGACGCAAGGGCTGGGTCGGCGCCCCCGCCGGCCACCTCGGTATCTCCTTCTTCGGCACCGAATGGGGGATCATCGTCGGCATGATGTTCGTGAGCGCACCGTTCGTCGTCGATACCGTGCGCGTCGCCATCGAGGACGTGGACCCGCGCCTCGAACAGGCCGCCCGGACACTCGGTGCCAGCCAATGGCAGACGTTCCGCCACGTCACGCTGCCGCTCTCGACGCGTGGCGTCCTCAGCGGGTTCGTCCTCGCCTATGCCCGCGCGATCAGCGAATTCGGCGCTGTCGTGATCCTCGCCTATTTCCCCATGACGGCGCCCGTGGAAGTCTATGACCTCTACCTGCAAAAGGGACTGGACGAGTCCGCTGCCGCCGCCGTCCTCCTCCTGATCGTTACGCTTGCGACGTTTCTCGTGTTCCGGTCGCTCACGGCGGGAGGGGTTGGGCGGTGGCTCTCGACGCGGACGTAGCAGCAGCGGGGGGCCTCGCGACCTCCGGCTTGATGCTGTCGCTCGGGGCGTTCACGCTCGGCCCCATTTCGCTGGCGGTGGCGCCCGGCCGGACGCTCGTCATCCTCGGGCCCTCCGGGTCGGGAAAGACGCTCTTCCTCGAATCACTGGCTGGCTTCCGGCCGCTGCAGGCGGGGCGCGTCTTGCTGGCCGGGCGCGATATCACGGACTCGCCCCCGGAACAGCGCCACGTCGGCCTCATGTTCCAGGACTATGCCCTCTTCCCACACTTGAGCGTGCGCGAAAACGTCCGCTTCGGCCTCCGCATCCGTCGCCAGGACGACCACACCCGGACAGACATGATGCTCCGCGACCTCGGCATCAGCCATCTCGCCGCGCGCCGGCCCGGGACACTCAGCGGCGGCGAACGTCAGCGCGTGGCGCTGGCGCGCTCACTCGCCGTCGAACCACGCCTGATGCTCCTGGATGAACCCCTCTCAGCACTCGATGCACCCACGCGCGACGGCGTCCGCGACCTCCTGCGCACGACGCTGAGCGCCCTGCCGATCCCCAGCATCTATGTCACGCACGATCAGGATGAAGCCGTCGCCCTCGCCGATGACCTCGCCGTCTTCCGCAACGGCCGGGTGATGCAGATCGGCCCCGTCAATGAGGTGGTCGACCGGCCGGCGGATACGTTTGTGGCGCGCTTCATGGGCATGGAGCTGCTGGGCGAAGCGACGGTGCGGGGCGGGCGCGTGATCCTTGCCGGAGGCCGCGAACTGTCCACGACCGCGCCGGTGGATGCAGCCAGCGGTGCCGCCTGCTACCGGCCCGAAGACGTGGTCCTCTTCCCGGCCGATGGGGCGGAGGGAAACGTCTTTGAAGCGCCGGTCGTCCGCATCACGCCGCAGGGTGCGCTGACCCGGCTCACGCTGGGCGGCCCGCTGCCAATCACTGCCTTCGCCTTCCGGCGGAGCGTCGCCAGAATTGCGCCGGGCACCACAATCCGCGCGCTGCTGCCCGCGGCGGCGATCCGGGTCGTGGCCATCGCGCGCGATTGAGCAGCAACCTGCGTCCTGCCGTTCCGTCGCGAGGGACGCTATTCTTCGCGGGTGAGCTCGACGAACCAGTGGGAAGCCTTCTACGACCGCCATGCGCCCTATTACGACCGCGGCCGCTTCACCCATCACACCGTCGCCGAGGTGGATTTCCTGCTGGACATTCTCAGTCTGCCCGCAGGGGCCGCGATCCTCGATGTGGGCTGCGGCACCGGGCGCCACGCTATCGAACTTGCAACACGCGGCTACCGTGTGACCGGCGTCGACATCTCCGCCCAAATGCTCCTCCAGGCGATTCGCAAAGCGAGCGCGGCAAACGTTGAAGTGGAATGGCTGCACGCCGATGCGGCCGCCTCCATCCCGCGCGGCCCCTTCGATGCGGCCCTGTGCCTCTGCGGCTCCGCGTTCACAATGGCCGATTTCGCGGCCGATCCCGCAGCCCACGATGCCGTCATTCTCCGCAACATCGCGGCGGCGCTGCACCCCGAGGCACCTTTCGTGCTCACAACGCCGAACGGCTACCGCCGCATCCGTGAAGTCAGCGATGCAGACATCGCCGCGGGACGATTCGACCCGGCGACAATGGTGCAGCTCCGGGAGGACGACTTCGCGATTGGCGGCGCGGCGGGGAAGATGCGCTACAGGGAGCGGCTCTACACCGCGCCCGAACTCATCGCGCTGGTGTCAGCCCACGGCTTCGCCGTCGAACACACCTGGGGAGGCACGGCCGGTCGCTGGGGCCGGAGGCCGCTCGAACTCGATGAGATCGAAGTGATGGTCGTCGCCCGCCGGACACCGGCCTGAGCCACGTCCGCCTTACTTAATCGCGAGCGCATTCGGTGGGCTGCCGGTTCCACCCTGGATATTCAGCGGCGCACCCACGAAGAGGCACTCGTACACCCGGTCGGCGGCGCAATCCGCAGCCAGCCCCGTGAGCTGAAACATCTCGCCGATGGCCATGCCAAAGCGCCCGATGATCCAGTGGTGGAGGAACCCATCGGGGTCCAGGAAATTCGGCGGCGGCCAGGCCTCCAGCGCCGGATTGTCGCTACAGAGCGCCGCCGGATGGTGATTGAAGATGTATTCGGCCATCGCTTCCGAACATTCGAGGCCCGGCGTCTTCAGGTTCTGGGTGATGGAGATCTGCTGGCGCACGGGCCCGGGCTGCGCTTCATACCATTCCACCCAGCCGGTGTGGATGAGCCAGACATCGCCCGGTGCAAACGCCACTCCCTGGGCAATGCGCGTTGCCTCCAGGTCGGCCACCGAAATGTCGATGCGCTGGCCGCAATCGAGGGGGCGCCCCTCCGCGGCAAGATAGCGGCCGACGTCAAGCACGACCGCCCGGCCGGCGATGCCGCGCTTCGCCCAGTGGTCGATGCCGAGGCGCGTCTTGTCGCCGCGTTCACGCAACTCGGCGTTGGTCACGCCGCCCCAAAACCCGTGTTCGAAGTCACCGACGTGGGTGAGCCCGTCCCATTGGCTGGACGCCTGCGTGTAGAAGTTATCAAGCACGTCGTCGCCATGGTTGCCGATGGGGATCTCGCGAAAGACGGTGTGGCGAAAACGTCCCCGGCCATAGAGCGGGGGGTTCGGCTTTTCCTGCTCCCAGTTCATGGCGAAGACGGCGCCTTTGCGCACGAGGCCCGCGGCCCCAACCACGCGCTCCGGCGTCTGCAGGTTGAACATGCCGACGTTGTCGCCCTCGCCAAAGAGCCCCCATGCCGTTTTCGGGGGATAGGCCGGGCCGATGGGAAGCTCGTTGTAGCGTGGCAACCGTTCTGGAATTGAAGCCATGGAGATACCTGCCTGCACATGATGGGATGACGCGCGCCACGGCTTGAGTGACCGCCCATCCGGCAGTACGGGCGAGGTCCAACTCAGGGTGGCCGTGGGCCCGAATCATACAGGCTGTGTGCGGGGAGGAGACACTCGTTGGTCATTTCGAGCCCACTGCAAACAACCCCGGAACCGACACAGCCCCGCAGCGCCGGCAAGTCGAGCCGTGGAACAGCCTCTATCCCCACGTCCCCCGGTTCAGGAGACCCGTTCGATCAGGTCGAGCATGTCGTTGGCGTGTTCCTCTTCATTGGCAAGCAGGACCTCCATCATGCGCCGCGTGGTGGGGTCGTCGTCACCGATCCAGCGGATGATTTCGGAATAGGTCGCCACAGCAATCCGCTCAGCGACCAGGTCCTCTTTGATGAGCTCCGCCATCGTCGCCCCGCCCTTGTATTCGGAGTGGCTGCGGGTCGCCAGCCCTTTGGGGTTGAGGTTCGGCTCGCCACCAAGCTGCGTGATCCGTTCGCACACCATGTCAGCGTGGGTTTGCTCCTCGGCGGCGTGCTGAAGGAACTCCTGGGCGATCGGCTCCTTGTTGAGGCCCTTTGATGCGTAGTAGTGGCTCTTGTAGCGCAGCACGCACACGATTTCTGTGGCAAGCACCTCGTTGAGGACTTCGATCACGCGCTTCCGGTCGGCCTGGTAGGCGTCGGTCACGGCGCCATCCATCATCTTGCTGCGGGCGTGTTCGCGGATCTTTTCAATGTCCGACTTGAATGGCTGGTTGGTCATCGCCTACTCCTCTGGGACGCGTATAGGACGGCCCGTGCCCGTCTGTCCGCACTGTAACCCGGCGAGGATTGCAAAGGCATAAACGCCCGGCCCCAGCGGGGAATCGGCCGCCCTCGATTGCGTTGCCCTCGCGTGGCGCGCAGAGCCACCCCCGCAGCGCAAGCGTCCGGCCGCCGGGCCCGCGGCGGAACCGCCATGGAGCATGGCACCGGGCCGGTTAGCCCTGCCCGCCCTCATCCGCGGGCGTGCCTCCCTTCGATTCGGCGGCGGCATCTTTCGCCGATTGGGCGGCGGCGGCGTCACCGGTCGCATTTGTATCGATGTGCGCAATCGAGGCCGCCTGGTCGGTGTCCGGTGCCTCGCCCTCGGGGGCACCGAGCGCATCGATCTCGGCCTGCTTGGCGGCGATCTCAGCCAACAGGTCTGTAATGGCTTTCATGTGTGTCTCAACGTCGGGGAGGTCGACGGTGAGTGTGCCTGCTTCCAGCAAGGGATAGACAGCTTCGCCGATGGCCGCCTTCTCCGAGCCGATCTTCGACTCGAGCCGCCGCACCTCCAGCTCCAGCTTCCCGCGTTGTGCCTGGCGCTTGCCGGCCGAGGCCAGGTCTCCAGTCATTTCCTTCGCGCGCCTGAAAAACGACATCTCTGTCTCCTTCCCGCGGTACCGGGTCACGGTCCGCAATACAAAGCATAACCAACAATTCGATCGCCAGCGGGCTCGTCCCCCTCCGCTGGCGCATCCGCGCATGAAACCGAATGAAAGGTGCCACCCCCTCTCAGCAGCTCGCGAGGAGGGCTTCCACCTCGCGGCGAGAGCGCAGGACTACGACCTGCACGGAGTGCGGCACGGTGGCAAGGTCGCGTTCGAGGTTGCGGCGCGTCTGGCGCCAGTGCGTGACACCCCAGACAAGCATCGACTCACGGCTGAGGAATACGTCGTGGAACGTCTCCCGGTTCGTGCCCCAGAGCAGTTCACGCGTCCAAAGGCGCTTCATGGTCCGCGACCAGAGGCGCCGGTAGACGACGCGAAAGGGCAGCTTCAGCCAGATCGCTGTATCGGCCAGCGGGAGGACAAGGTCGCGGGCAACGCTATAGTTTCCGTCCATCACCCAGCCGCCGGGGTGTTCCTCCAGCACCTCCACAACGCGCTCACGAAATTCCTCGCGGGAAAGGTCGTTCCAGCCCGGCCGCGCGTGGTAAATCGCATCCAGCTCGATGGCTGGCAGGCTCAAGCGCGCGCCAAGTGCCTTCGCGAGCGTCGATTTGCCCGAGCCGGAATTGCCGTAGACAACGACCCGGCGGCCGATTGCGCGCGCGGGTGGCGTCGTATTGGCGTCGTCCATGCCCTCTCCGGGGCAAACAGAAGTGCCCGTTAGCGAAACGCGGAGATCACATCGCGGGTTAACGCGTCCATCTGCTCGCGCTTCTGATCGGCGCCCCGCCCGAGGTTGAAGTCGGGCACGATCAGTTCATCGACGCCCGCATCGATGTATTCCTGCACCGTCGCACGCGTCTGCGCCGCAGTCCCGCCAATGACTGCGAAACCACCGGCGCTGCGCGCCCGTTCAAACCGCTCCGCGTCGTCGGTCAGCATCACCATCGCCTGACAGGAGCGCTTCAGGGACTTTGGGTCGCGGCCAGCGGTATGGCAGTGCTGGTCCAGCACCGCCATCTTGTTGCGCAGCGTCTCGGGCGTGCCCCAGACGTTCCACTCATCGGCATAGGTCGCGGCGATGCGCATCGTCACCTTTTCGCCGCCACCACCGACGAGCAGCGGCATCTTCGGCTGCACCGGCTTCGGCGCCAGCGGCGCATCCTTGAGTGCATAGTATTTGCCGGCGAGCGTGGTCCGCTCATTGGCGACCAGGCCATTGACCACCTGGCACGCCTCCTCGAGCCGCTTGAGCCGCCCGCCAAGCGTGTGGAAGGGGATGTCGTAGGCTGTGTGCTCGTTTTCCTGCCAGCCGGCGCCGAGCCCGAGAATGAGACGTCCGCCACTGATGATGTCGATGTTCGCCGCCATCTTTGCCAGCACCGCGGGGTGGCGATAGGTGTTACCGGCCACAAGCGAGCCGAGCCGGACGCGCGGCACCAGCGCCGCGAGGGCCGTCAGCACCGTGAAACATTCGAGCGTGGGCCCGCTAGCATCGGCCGCGTTTGGCATGAAGTGATCGGCGAAATAGATGCCATCCCAGCCGGTCTTTTCGGCGTGCTGCGAAAGCGCGAGGACGTCCTGCCAGCTGTTATTCCCCCCGGGCCAGAAGCTGAAGCGCAACGGGTTACTCCTGAACGAAAGTTGGTGTGGCCGCAATGATACGCGGCTCGCTTCGCGAGCGTGGGCCACTGCCGGACGGTCGGTGGCGTCAGTCTTCGGGGAATGCCCAGCGCCCGATGACGCGCGCGCTCAACGGCGATTGGTCGGCAAGAGCGAGGTTGGTCACCGGCACGTTCCAGGACAGGTCTTGCGTGGTGAGCCAGGCCAGCACGCCGGGCATCGCCTCGACGCGCAGGTTCTGCTGGGCGATGGTGATGTGCGGCAGCGCCCGGTCCGGATGATAGTAGGGGTTGTTCGGCTGTCCGGCCGCCTCCATGTCCTCGCAGATGCGGCGGTGCAGCGCGGCCAGCGCATCGTTGCGGGCGATGGGGACATAGATGGCGACTTCGGCCCCGGTGAAAACCCCAAATCCGCTCGTCGAAACCATGAACGGCGCCTGCGCAGCCGATATGCGCGCCACGACTTCGGCGGCCGCCTCGAGGTCACACGAATCGCTCAGGTGGTAGGTGAAGTGCGGCAGGTCACCTGGATAGCCCCGCGCGACGCCGAATTCCGACGCCATCGCCTCCTGCACAGCGCGCACCCTGGCCGCGAATTCGTCATCGAGAAGCGTGATGATGCCGGGCATGAAGCGAGTCTATCGCACCGGCCGCCCTGGCCGCGCTCGTGCACCCGCCGGCTTGGTCAGCGCGCCGAGACCGCCGCGTGCACCTGCCTCGTCAGCACGTGCAACTCCCGGGTCAGTTCGAGGACCTGGCGCGAAAGCGAAAGGATCTCGTCGTTCTCCTTCCACTCCTGCTCAGTCTGTTCCCACTGATGGTCGGCGATGACCTGGCGGCGCTCATCGGCGCGGTTCTGGCTGATCATCACGAAGGTGCTCAGGAATATTGCCTCCAGCGAAACCATCATCGTGAGCAGGCCAAAAGGAAACGTATCGTGGAACGGCTGGAAGACAAGCCAGGCGGCGAACCAGGCGATGTGCAGGTATACGAACGGCATCGAACCCGCGAAGGCCGTGATGCCGTCGGCGATGCGATTCTGGACGCTCGCCCCGCGCTTTTGAGCGTACTCCAGGAGGTCGGGGTGGATCGTCTGGTTAACAGCGCGGCGGAGGGCCATGAATGCTCCCGGGCCTGCTTTGTGACGCCCGGTGGCGCGATAGGCCCGCGGCAAGTCTACGCGATGGACAAGCGTCCCCGCGGAGTGCCGCTACCCTCAAGCGGCCCACGCGCGCTCTCCGGGCGCGTGTCTGCCGCTTAGCCCCCCGGCTTCGAGCAGGTGTCGTTGCTCAGGGTGCACTGCTCCGGGGGCTCGTTCGCGGGGATGCGGCTCTTGCAACGGTCCGAGGGGATGCACGCCTGGTCGGTCACCTTCGGGAGCTGGGTCGCAACCACCTGCGCAGCCGTCTCCGGGCCATAGCTGATGAGCACGCGGTCCAAATCGTGGATGTTCGTATCGGTGACGCCATCCACCTTGACGCCGTTGACATAGAACTTGAACGTGTCCGTCGCGTTCTGGCAGTACTGCGTCTTATCGGGCATCGTCAGGCAGGTCTTGTCGGCCGTAGTCCCCAGCAACGAGGGGTCGACGAGCTTGAACCCGAGCGACGTGAAGAACTCTCCCCAGCTCGTATTCGTCTTGTGGACGTGCACGACGGTGTAGCGCGGAGCGTGAAGGTGGGCACTCGCGCTGAGGTCGTGCGTATCCGTTGAGAGAAACTGGGGCTGGTCGAAGTTGAACTGCTTGCCATTGATGAAGACCGCGAAATCGGCATGTTCGTGGGTGGGCTGGCGGGCTTCGCAGCCGGGCGTCCCAATCTGGCAGGTGACCGTGGTGAACGTCTGGCCACTCGCACCGTTCACCCCGAGCGCGAGGAGCACGCCGAGGGTCACGGCAGCGATCAGCAGGACACCGGTGACGGCCATCCACGTGCGCGACCCAATACGGCCGATGAAGCCGGGTTGGATGTCTTCAACGCCTTCGGCCGAAGTGGAGGTGGACGTCTCGTTGCCAGCAGAACTTGCCATCTGATTGCTTCCTTACTTACTGCTTCATTGCTTCGCAGTGCCGCTGGCTGCGGGTGTGACGGCCGCACTCGGAGAGGTGGCAGGCGAAGGTGAACTGGACGGCGGCGTCCCCGTCCCGCTGGCGGCGGCAGTACCGGTGGCCGGTGCGCTGCCCGTGGCGGTCGGCGTGGCGTTGTAGATCTTGTCCAGGGCCGTCCGCCATGCTGCGATGCTGGCGGGCGTGCCGGTGCCGATGGGCGTGCCGTTGATGAGGAAGCCGGGCGTGCCGGAGATCCCGAAGGCGCGGCCTTCGCTGTATTCGGCACTCACCTGGTTCGCATACGTCCCCGCATCGAAACAGGTGTTGAACTTCGTCGTATCGAGGCCCACATCCTTGGCATATTGCTTCAGGTTCGCATCGCTAAAGCGCCCAACGTCGCGCTGCTCGTTCGTCGCCTGTCCCGCCTGCGCCTCCACGAGAAACAGTTTGTCGTGGTAGGGCCAGAAGAGGTTCTGGTCAGCTGCACAGAGCCCTGCCTGGGCAGCCTTGACCGATTCGGCGCCGATGATCGGGTAGTTCTTGTAGATGATCTGCATCTTGCCCGTAGCAACGTATTCCTTGATGAGCGTGGGCTCCTGGTCCGCCGTATAGCGCAGGCAGAACGGGCACTGGAAGTCTTCATATTCGGTGAGCTTGATCTTCGCGGTGTCCTTGCCCAGCTTCGTACCGTTCATCAGGTCCTTCGGGAGCGCCGCCGTCGATGTCTCGATGGCGGAGACCAGCGACGCGTTGCCGCTAGTGCTGCTGCCCCCCCGCGAAACCAGCACACCGAGCACCACAGCCAATACCACGATCAGGATCGTCGCACCGGCCAGGAAGGGGAGCGAAAGCAGATCCGGCCCACCTCCCGGCTTTCGGGGAGTCTTCCCCGGCTGGGGCGTGTTTGGACGGCTCGTGCGCGGAGTCGTGCGCGATTGTTCTCGGCGGGCCTGGCGATTGGACATATCGGGAGAGAATTCCTGGCGTGTGGGATGTTTACTGCGGGCGGCCAGCGCAGCGGCCCGCCGGGTGGAGGATAACACCCGTCCGCGTTGTGGGGACGAAACGGCGCTTTACGAGTGCAACGCGGGGCACTCCCGGCTCCCAAAGCGCGCCCAAGAATCTGGCGGAGAGGGGGAGATTCGAACTCCCGGTGACTTGCGCCACACCGCTTTTCGAGAGCGGCACCATCAACCACTCGGACACCTCTCCACGCCGGAGTGTAGCAAAGCTGCCGGGGATGGGCGAAGCCGCCGCTCGCCAAATTAGACCCAAACCAGTGCCCGCCCTTTCGCCCGTGCGCCGCCTCGGTTACTCTAGCGCCCGCATGGGACCCCCAACGGGCCCGGAGCACGGTTGGTTCGGCAATGCTGCTGGCGCTGGATATCGGCAATACTTCGATCCACATCGGCCTCTTCGACGGCGCAACCCTCGCCGCCACCTGGCGCATCGGCGTCGAACAGGAAAAGCTGCCCGACGAATACGGCGTCCTGTTGGCCAGTCTGCTCGCCACCGACGGGATCCACATCGGCGCCATCGATGCCTGCATCATCGGTTGCGACGTCCCCCCGCTCATCCCAACTTTCGAAACGGTCTGCCGTAAGTACTTCAAGAAGGAGCCGATGGTCGTCGGCCACGGCCTGCGCACCGGCGTCCGTATCCTCTATGACAACCCCAAGCAGCTCGGTGCCGACCGCATCATCGATGCAGTGGCCGCGATCAAGTACTACGGAGCCCCGGTGATCGTCGTTGATTTCGGCACCGCCACCGTCTTCGATGCGGTCAACGAAGCCGGGGACTACCTCGGCGGGGCCATTGCCCCCGGTATTGGCATCGCCAGCGAAGCGCTCTTCAGCCGGGCGGCGATGCTCTACCGCGTTCAACTGGAACGGCCGCCCGTGGCCATTGGCAAGAATACGATCCACGCCATGCAGTCGGGCATCTTCTGGGGCTACGTCGGCCTCGTCGAAGGGCTCGTCGCGCGCTTCAAAATGGAGCTGACGGGCGACGTCAAGGTCGTGGCCACTGGCGGCCTCGCCCGTGAAATCGCCCAGGCGACTTCCTGCATCGATATCATCGATGGCGACCTCACCCTCAACGGCCTCCGCCTCATCTATGAATTGAACGATGACCTGCGATGAACAACAGCACCACGGTCCGCAGCCGGCCTCTCGGCGGCCGCCGCATCGTCCTCGGCGTGACCGGCTCCATCTCGGCCTATAAAGCGGCCGACCTCTGTTCGAAGCTGCGCCAGGCCGGGGCCGATGTCGAGGTGATCATGACCGCCGCAGCGGCCCGCTTCATCACCCCACTCACATTCCAATCGCTCACCGGCCACGCCGTGGTGAGCGACATGTTCGCCGCCGCAGAGGCAGAGGCACACGTCGAAGTCGCGCGCCGGGCGGATGTCCTCGTCATCGCGCCCGCCACCGCCGACTGCATCGCCAGCCTCGCCCACGGCCAAACGCCCGACATGGTTACGCTCACGGCGCTCGCCACGCGGGCACCGCTCCTGGTGGCCCCCGCCATGGACAGCCAGATGTGGGAACACCCGGCCACGCAGGCAAACGTCAATCTCCTCCGGGCGCGCGGCGTGACCTTTGCCGGCCCCGAAACCGGCCGGCTGGCGAGCGGGCGCACGGGCGCCGGCCGGCTCGCGGAACCCGTGCAGATCGCCGGCGCCGTGCGGGCGCTCCTTGGAGGCATCGACGGCGACCTGCGCGGGAGAAGAATCGTCGTCAGCGCGGGGCCGACGCACGAATCGATCGACCCCGTGCGCTTTGTCGGTAACCGCTCGACCGGGAAGATGGGCTTCGCAATCGCCGAGGCTGCCCGCGACCGCGGTGCGAGCGTGACGCTCATCACTGGCCCCGTCGCGCTCGAAACGCCCTTCGCGGTGGAGCGCGTGGACGTCACCAGCGTGGCTCAAATGCTTGCCGCGCTGGAAAGCGCAACGGCGCGCTCCGACGCTGTGGTCATGGCTGCCGCCCCCGCCGACTTTCGCCCCGCACAACCCGCCGCACAGAAGATCAAAAAGACCCCGGGCGACGACACGCTCACGCTCGCGCTGACGAAGAACCCCGACATTATCGCGAGCCTGCCCGGGGGTGGCGTGCGTGTCGGCTTCGCCGCGGAGACACACAACCTCGCCGAGTACGCGAAGCAAAAGCTGACAGCCAAGCGCCTGGACATGATCGTCGCGAACGATGTGACGGCGGCGGGGAGTGGCTTCGGCACGGAGACAAACGAAGTGACGTTCTTCCACGCCGACGGGCGCACCGAAGAGCTGCCGCTGCAGAGCAAGTATGCCGTCGGCCAGGCGATCCTGGACCGGGTGCTGGCGCTGCTGGGGTAGGCACGCCTGGCATTCGCCGGCCCGGCCGGTCCCACGATCTGCTAAAGTCTGGATGCGATGGCGAGCATCACAGACGGCCCTGCGGCACTGGCCGACCCGGCTCTTCGAGCTGAGCTGGCCCTGATCTGCAAGACTTCGCAGATCACCGAGCTCGCGGTGTTCGGCTCGGCCATCCGCGGTGAGCTACGCCCCGGCAGCGATGTCGATGTGCTTATAACCTTCGCAGGCGACGCGCGGCCGTCCTTGTTCGATCTCAACCACATCTCAGAAGCGTTGGAGCGAATCTTCGGACGGCCGGTGGATGTTGTCACGCGCGCGGGCATCGAACACAGCCGGCGAAGGTCACGCCGCGACGAAATACTGTCCACCGCGCAAGTGATCTGTGGATCCGCGTGATCGCGACTCGCTGCTCGATATCATCGATTCAGGAAACCGCATCGTAGAGCGCATCGCGGGACTTCCCTACGACGATGTTGTCTCCAACATCGACGTCCAGGACATCGTGCTCTAGCGGCTCACGCTCATCGGCGAAGCAGCGAGACGGCTACGAAATCCGGCCGGCGTGCCACTCAGAGGCATCACCTGGCCGGACGTCGTGTCTTTGCGGAATCGTCTCATTCACGCGTATGACGATGTGGACCTCGCGCTGGTGTGGGCCACCATCACAGTCGGAGTCCCGTCGTTGGTGCGACAGCTCAATGACCTCATCGCCGGCCGGGATTAGCGCTAGTGATCGCCCCGGCGGCCCCAGTCGCCGCGCTGCGGCGGGCGCCCACCGGTGGGACCGGACGCTGCCGGCTCGCGGCGCCCGGCGCTCGCAAAGTTACCCCGCGGCTGGGAATCACGGCGCTGGCCGTCTGGTGCGCCGGCGCGCCGGCGCGGCTGGCCAAAGCCTCCGCGGCCACGATTGTCGAACAGCTCGCGCTGGCCCGGGCCACCCGGCCCACGCCAGCCGCCACGCGGTTGACTCGAACTCGCGGCTCCCGCCGGGGCGAATGCCTCTTCCGGGGGCGTCCAACCTTCAAGGTCCGCGAGGCGCGGGTCGCCCGGGGACATGCTCACGACGGCTTCCTTCAGCCCCGCTTCGCGCCGGATGATGTTCACATCGCGCAATTGCATCGGGCTGACGAGAGTGACCACCATCCCTGAGGCGCCCGCCCGCGCGGTGCGGCCGGAACGGTGCAGATAGGTCTTTGTGTCCTCCGGCGGGTCGTGGTGGACGACGACATCGACGCCATCCACGTGAATACCGCGCGCTGCGACGTTGGTGGCGACGAGGACAGAGTTCTGCCCGCTGGCGAACGCGTGGAGCGCGCGCTCCCGCTTGGGCTGGCTCAGGCCGCCGTGGATGACACCCGCCGCCACGCCCTTGACGTCGAGCTGGCGCACGAGCCGCTCGGCACCACGCTGCGTGCTCACGAACATCAGCGTGCGCCCGGGGCCGGCCGCGATATCCGCCGCGACACCGACCTTCTCCTCATCGGCAACGCCGATGAAGCGGTGAGTCATCGTCACCTCGTCGTCTTCCGTCGAGACGAACTCATGGAAGACGGGGTCCTTCTGGTGGCGCTTCACGAGCTGGTCGACAGCGCCATCAAGCGTCGCCGAAAAGAGCAACGTCTGGTGTTCGCCGGGGATCTGGCCGAGGATGCGTTCGACCTGCGGCATGAAGCCGAGGTCAGCCATCTGGTCGGCTTCATCGAGGACGACCATGCGGACAGCGGCCATCGAGGCATCGCCGCGCTGGAGGAGGTCGTTCAGGCGCCCGGGCGTGGCGACAACAATATCGACCCCTGCGCGCAGGATCTGGGACTGTCGGTTGAGCGAGACGCCGCCATAGACGGCCGTCACGCGGACGTTGAGATAGGCAGCGAGTGGCGCGAGTGCGGCCACAACCTGGCTCGCAAGCTCGCGCGTCGGGACCAGCACGATCGATTGCGGCTGGCGCGGCTGGCTGCGTGCGGTGCGCTCGATGAGCGGCAGGCCGAAGGCCAGGGTCTTCCCAGAGCCGGTGCGCGCCTTGCCGCAGACATCGCGGCCGGCGAGCGCATCCGGGATGGTCAGCACCTGCACGGGGAAGGGCTCCTTGATGCCAGCGCGGCCGAGGGCGGCGCAGAGCCTGGGCGAAACACCAAGGCTGAAGAAGCTGGGCGAAGTGGGGGTGGCGGCGTCCGGGATGGACGTCCCACTGGAAGGCTGTGCGCCGCCAGGTTGGCGGCTGGACTGTGGGTTCAGGGTAAGCAGAAGGGTTGGTCTCCGTTTCAAATGTAAGCGTGGCAGGGGTCTTGCTGCGGGCCGCGAGACAGCCCGGAGCTTGCCCATTTGGACACCTCAACCACCGCTAACATCGACGCTTACGCACCATGTGCCGCTCGCACCGCAACAGAGCCTGAGGAAACACCCGCGGCACGACAGTGCGTGCCCTCACTCCTACCGTAGCATGGATTGGGCACCGGCGTCCCCTCGGCGCATGGCAGGGTCGCTGTACCGTTCCAGGATCACACCTGAGAGGCCCATGGTCGCCGAACACTCCTGAGCGGTTCCCTTCCCGTCAACGCATGTCGCAGCGTCTGTGCACTATCCTTCCCGCTAATCGCAGGAGGCCGCCGATGGCACGCTGGCAAGAATTCGAACAGCAGGCGCCCGAAATCGCCGCCGGCGGCCGCGCGCTCATCTATCAATACGGCATCGGCCTGGGCTTCCTGGCGACCGTGCGCAAGGACGGGGGACCGCGCGTCCACCCCTTCTGCCCGATCATCGCGGTCGGCGGGTTGTACGGCCTGCTCGTGCCCTCGCCCAAGCGACACGACCTCGCCCGCGACCCTCGCGCCGCAATCCACGCCTTGTCCCCGGAGGAGGTGGACGACGAGTTCTACCTGGCCGTTAAGGCGCGCCGCGAGCCCGACGCGGCAGTTCGCGAAGCAGTCGCCGAGGTCTACCGCGCCACTGGCGGGAACACAAATGACACCGAGCTGTTGTTCGAGTTCGACATCGAACGCGCGCTCTTGGCCACCTACAAGCATCGTGGCGATTGGCCACCGCTCTATCGAAAGTGGGCAGACAAAGGGGCATCGTAGTGGCCACCTGGGCTGATCTCCGTCGCGATCGCCCGGAGCTTGCCGCCGCGGGCGAGCGGCTGCTGAGCCCCAACGGCGAAGGAATCGCCTTCCTCGCCACGGTGCGCGGCGATGGTGGGCCGCGCCTCCATCCCGTCATGCCCGTCCTCGCCGCCGGGCGTCTCCACGTCTTCGTCGTCGACCTTTCACCCAAATACGCTGACCTGAAGCGCGATGGACGGTTCGCACTGCACGCTCTCCCGCCAGCCCATGGCGGCGAAGAGTTCTACGTCACGGGCCGGGCCGAGGTCGTTGAGGACGCTGCCCGGCGCGCCCTTGTGACCACTGCCTCCGGCGAGCGCCTGGGACTGCACGACTTCGAGGCTCTCTTCGTGCTCGATCTGCGCCACGTGCTCCACACCGTCTGGGAGCATTGGGGCACAGCGGGGGCCTGGCCGGACTACCGCAAATGGCGGGAGCGCTGACGCATCTCCCCCACCGCCTGCTGCACCGGTATAGTCGGACGCCATGGCCGAAGCATTCGCGGGCATCCGCGTCCTCGATTTCACCCAGGGCATCGGCGGGCCGATCGCCTCCATGCTCCTCGCCGATTTCGGTGCCGAAGTCGTCAAAGTCGAGCCGCCCACCGGTGACCGCGCCAAGGACCTTCCCGGCTACCTCTGCTGGAACCGCAACAAGCAGCGCGTCATCCTCGACCTCCACCGCGCCAGCGACCTGAAGGTCACCCGCGATCTCCTTGCCACGGCAGACGTTGTTGTGTTCGACTGGGCACCGGGGGAGTTGGAGCGGATCGGTCTCGACGCCGTATCCGTGCGTGCAAGGTACCCCGCCATTGTGCACGCATGGTTGCCGCCCTACTCCCCCTCTGGCCGCTGGTCGCAATTGCCGCCAAACGACCAGCTCCTGCATGCGCTCGGCGCGATCGCTGCCCACCAGATGAGCTATGCCGACCGGCCGGTGCACCTCGTCACGCCGCAGGTGAGCTACGCACAGGGCATGCTCGCCGCGGGCGCGATAGCCGCCGCCCTCTACGAACGAAGCCAGACCGGCGCGGGTTCGTCCCTCGTGGTCAGCGGCCTGCACGCGGTCGCTTCGGTACACAGCGGGCTCACGACGCGTTTCGGCGAAAACACCACGCCAACCGCAAAGAGCAGCCGCGGCGGAGTGCCGAACTACAGGCTCTATCAATGCAGCGATGGCCAGTGGCTCTTTCTCGGCACGCTCACACCCCAATTCTTCCTCAAAGCCCTTGAAGCGCTCGACCTCATGGAACTGATCGTGCTCGAAGGCGTGGATGGCGAGTTCACGAAGCTGCTCGTACCCCCAATGAACGCAGTCGCCATCGAACGCCTGGATGCGCGCTTCGCCGAAAAGCCACGGGAGGAGTGGCTGCGCATCCTGCGAGAAGCGGACGTGCCCAGCGGGCCCGTTGGCCATCGCGTCGAGTGGTTCCACGGCGAGACCGTCGCGGCGAACGGCATGCGCGTCGAGCTTCAGCACCCGCGACTCGGCCCCGTCGAGATGCCGGGGATAGCGGCCAGGCTCAGCGACACACCCGGTAGCGTCCGCCATTTCATGACCGATACCACGCCGGAAGCACTCCCGCCACATGCGCCATTCAGGTCAGCCCCCGTCCAGCCCAGGGTGGCCTCGCCCGCAGGCCCGCTTGGCGGCGTGCGCGTGCTCGACCTCGGCGCCTTCATCGCCGGGCCATTTGCCCCCACCATCCTCGCCAGCTTCGGCGCCGATGTCATCAAAATCGAAGGGCTCGACGGCGACGCATTCCGGCTGGCGGGGATGCAGTTCTGCGGCCATAACCGCGGCAAGCGCGGCCTCTCCATCGACCTCAAGGACCCCGCCGGGCTGGCCGCATTCTGCGACCTTGTGCGCTCTGCGGATGTTGTGCTGGATAACTATCGCAGCGGCGTGCGAGAGCGCCTCGGCATCGACCACGCCAAGCTTGCCGCTATCAACCCGCGCATCATCAGCTGCTCGGTCAGCGGCTATGGGCCGCAGGGTCCCCTATCCCGCGACCCCGGCTTCGACCCGCTGTTGCAGGCGCGCAGCGGCATCATGGCCGGGCAGGGTGGCGAGGGCGAGCCGGTCTTCCACACGGTCGCCGTCAACGACAGCGGCTCCGCCATGATGGCGGCCTTCGGCATCATCGCCGCGCTCCATGCACGCGAGCGCAGCGGCCGCGGCCAGGATGTGCAGACCTGCCTCGCGAACCAGAGCGTCTGGCTGCAATCCGGCGAATTGACCGGCTACGAGGGGCGTCCGCCGAACCCGCAGGGCGCCACCGATTGTCTCGGCACCTCAGCGCTGCAGCGCTTCTATCCCTGCAGCGACGGCTGGATCGTGGTCGCCTGCACGCGGCCCGTCGAATTTGGCCGGCTCGGCCTTGCCCTCGGCCACCCGGAGTGGACCGGGCGCATGACTGCGGAGCAGGCCCTTGCCGAGCCCGTGGAGGGCGAGCTGGCGGAGCAGGTCGCCGTGGCACTGAGCACCCTCAGTCGTGAGGAGGCGATCGACCGCCTGCACTGCGGAGGCATCGCCGCCGCACCGAGTCTCACACTGCACGAATTCTTCTCGGACCCGTGGGTGCTGGAGAACGGCTTCTTCGACCACTACGAAAACGCCCAGTGGGGCGATGTGACCGGCCCCGCCCGCTACAGCACCTTCGATGCCCGCGGGGGCTTCGCACGTGGGGCTCCCATGCTCGGAGAGCACACCGTCGAAGTCCTGCGCGATTGGGGTTTCGGAGAAGAGCGCATCGCGGAGCTGCTGGCGGCCGGAGTCGCAATGCAACGCGCGCCCGACTGAGCCTGGCCCTTTGCCGTGGACTCAAACTGGATCATGCGGGCCCAAACAAGCCGAAGCAGAATGGATGCATGATGGAAGACAAGCAGGTTCCCCGATTCGACATCTATAAGGCCTGGCCGGATGGTTATCGCGCTGTCGGCGCGCTGCAGGCTGCCGTTGATAACTCTGGCCTTGAGCATTCGCTCCTGGAACTCGTCAAGACGCGCTGTTCGCAGGTGAACGGCTGTGCCTATTGCCTCGATATGCACACAAAGGATGCGCGCGCGATGGGCGAGTCCGAGCAGCGCCTTTATGCGCTGTCCGCCTGGCGGGAGACGCCGTTCTTCACGGCGCGTGAGCGGGCCGCACTCGCCCTCGCGGAATCCATCACCCTCGTCTCCGAGACGCACGTCCCCGACGAGGTGATGACTGAAGCGGGCGCATGGTTCGAACCGCACGAATTAGCCAGGCTCATCTTCGCGATCGTGACCATCAACATCTGGAACCGTCTCGCGGTGACCGGGCGGACCCCGGTGGGTGACTATGTCTCTCGGAAAGCTGTGCATGAGTGACTGGCGGCCGGCGCCGTTGCCGGTGGCGGCTTCTCAACAGGCAGGCTCCACGATGGCCGACATGCTGCCCGCGCTCGTCTCCATCAGCGGGTCTGCGCCAAAGGCATGGATCTGTTGCTGTTTGAGGCTGACTTCGTCGTGGCTGCCGGTCATGACGATCGCCCGGCCCTCGCTGTCGACGATACAGGCGATCGCGAAACCCTTCTCCTGCGAATAGCCGAACACGCGGGCAAGCATCGTCACCACGTACTGATAGGTGTGGTGGTCATCGTCGAGGAGGATGAGGTGGTACGGCTTATCGAGGTTCGTCTCGGTGTCTTCGAGGACGCGCGTACCGGGTGACGGGAGTGTCGCCATGGGCCCACCAGTGTACACGAGCGTGGCACGAGGCTCGCTGGAGCAACCGCCTGCACCGTTCGATTCTACTGCGTCCCGCCACCCGTGGGGAGCATCCGCGTGCGGATCAGGCCGGCTCTCCGAAGGCACCGTGGCGGCCAGCGCCCGCCGCGAAGCGCGCCGCCCCCGCGCGCGTCTCGCCCGACTCGATAACGCCCCAGCCATGGTGATACTCGTTCCGGAGCGCTTCCGGCAGGTCCATCGCCCACTGTTCATAGGATGAGGCGCGGTCTGCGCGCAGGCAGTTTTGGGGGAAGGCGGCGAGCTGCCGTGCCAGCTCCTTCGCCGCCTCCAGGGCCTGGCCAGGAGCCACGATTCGGTTGGCGAGCCCCATGCGCTGCGCCTCTTCGCCGCTCACGCCACGGCCCGTGAGGATGAGGTCCAACGCATGGCTGTGTCCGAGCAGGCGCGAGAGCCGGATAGTCCCGCCATCGACAAGCGGCACACCCCAGCGGCGGCAGAACACTCCGAACACCGCATCGCTGGCCGCAACGCGCAGGTCGCACCAGGCCGCGAGTTCGAGCCCGCCCGCCACCGCATAGCCTTCGATGGCGGCGATAACGGGCTTGGAAAGGAGCATGCGCGTGGGCCCCATCGGCCCGTCCCCTTCCGGCCTGACGCGGTTGCCGCGCGCCTCAGAGACCGCCTTCAGGTCGGCCCCGGCGCAGAACGTCCTCCCTGCGCCCGCGAGAACCGCAACAGAAAGCGCGTCGTCCGCATCGAAGTCCCGGAACGCTTGCGCGAGCGCTTCCGCCGTGGGCCGGTCGACCGCGTTGCGCACCTCCGGTCGATCGATCGTGATCAGCGCAAGTGGGCCTTCAGTTTCGTAGCGGACAGGCATGGCGGTCTCCGGCGAGTGGCGATGCGGAGATTGTAGAGCCGGGTGCAACTTTTGCAGCCACGTGGGAAGGATTCGAAGTGCGAGGACTCAGAAGTGAGCAGGTTGGTCCGCGATTAAAGTCTAAAGACCCATTCTTTAATCCTCTGAGTGAGGATGCAGGCAGGGTTTAATCGTGGGCCTGGCGCAGGCCGGGCGGGCGTCACTATCTGGCTGAGTCCAAAATGTCGTTTAGCTCAACCGCAAGGTAGAGCCGTCCCCAAGTTCGACCGGACTGCTCATGGAGGATATTGGCCTCTTGCAGCGTCCGAATGAGGGCATAGGACGTTTGCGTGCTTACCTCCAACTCCCGTTCGACGCCCTTGGCATCGACGACGATGCGTTGGTGGACGAGATCAACGAGCCGGTGTGCATTGTGACTCGCGCGCGCTTCGAGGCGTTGATGCCAGTCTTTGCCAAGCGCGATGATCGAGTCGGCAAGCGACAGCCCTTCCTCGGCTTGAACCAGTACTCCTTCAAGAAAGAACAACAGCCAACCGAGCCAATCGCTGCGGGCACTCACCGCAAACAGCCGATCGTAGTACTCGCCCCTTCGCGCCTCAAAAAACGGACTGAGGTAGAGAAGTGGATGCGTCAGGTGGTGGCGGTGAGCCAGCAAAAGAGGGATGAGGAGCCTGCCCACTCGTCCGTTTCCATCCAGGAAGGGATGGAGCGCCTCAAACTGGTAGTGCATCCATGCCGCTTCGATGAGTACCGGTGTGCCATCTGGGGGACGGGCGAGGTAGCCGAAGAGCTGCTCGACGCCTTCGTGCATCCTATCGGCCGGCGGTGGCACGAATCGCGCGAGTGCCGGGTCGTCCGAATCGCCAATGTGGTTCTGCATGTTGCGGAACTCTCCGGGTGTAGCGAAGCGCTCGCCCCGTGCCCCGGTCATCAGGTGGCGATGCATGTCGCGCACCAGGTCCATCGTGATGCCCGCGTCGTCCACGTGCCGTAACCCGTAGTCCAATGCCTGGAGGTAGTTGAAGACATCCCGGACATCTCCGTCGATGGGTGGCCTGCCCGTCGCTTCAAACGCGAGCAACTCCGTGAATGAAGTCCTTGTGCCCTCAATACGCGAGCTCAGCACCGCTTCGCGGCGCATGTAGGGCCGTACGAGCAGGTCCGGATCTGGCAAGATCCGGCCGATTCCATCGAGTTGCCCGAGCGCACGCGAAGCGTCTGCCAGCGGCCCCGCGATCTCCTCAACCGGCATCCGCTGTCCTACCGGGGGTAACGCGTCGGGAGCGAAAGTCAGATACTCTCGACCCGTCGAGGGCGAACGGCGGGATAGGATGTTCCCGGCCGGGCTAGCGAACGCTCTTCGATCCACTTTTCTAGTATTGTGGCACAAACTAGAAAAGTCACGCCGAAACTTCTATCCGACTTGAACCGTCTATGCAGATGATCAGTTCGTTTCCGAGTCTCTTCTAGAAATAGGCCAGAAACTGGAAAAGCCTCGCCCACTCCTCCGGCGATCTAGAATTCGTCATCACCCCGCAGGAGCACCCTATGCCCGGCATCCGCGACATCGCCGAAGCGCTCTGGAATGGCGACCTCTCTTCCCCGGAAACCCACCCCGTCCACGGGCGCTTCCCGCAGGGCGAAGAGATTGCCGAAGGCGTCCTCTTCTACAAGGGCATCGCCAGCGCCAACACCATCGACTCCGGCGATGGCCTCGTGATGCTCGATACCGGGGCCGTGAACGATACCGCACTCTTGCACGCCGCCGTCCGCCAGTGGCGGCCCGATACGCCCTTGCGCGCGGCCGTCTTTTCGCACCACCACGTGGACCACATCTTCGGCGTAGGCCCGTTCGAACAGGAGGCAGCCGAGCATCATTGGCCACGCCCGCTCGTCTATGGCCATGCGCTCCTGGGGCCGAACTTCGACCGCTACAAGAAGACGACGGGCTGGAACACGGCGATCAACAAGCGCCAGTTCGCCCTCCCCATCGACCGCTTCCGTTGGCCCGAACAATACCGCTATCCCGACGTGACCTATGACACGAAGGCAACCTTCCGGTGCGGCGAGCTCACCTTCGAGCTCCACCACGGCCGCGGCGAAACCGAAGACGGCACCTGGACGTGGTGCCCCGAACGCAAACTACTCCACCCCGGCGACCTCTTCATCTGGGCGACACCGAACGCCGGCAACCCGCAGAAGGTCCAGCGCTACTCAGGCGAGTGGGCGACTGCCCTGCGCCAGATGGCGGGACTGGGCGCCGAGCTGATGCTCCCCGGGCATGGACTGCCCATATTTGGCGCCGACCGCATCCGCGCCGCACTCACCGATACCGCGGAACTGCTCGAACTCGTCGAGTCGCAGGTGCTCACCCTCATGAACACCGGCACTACCCTCGACCGCGTCATCCACTCCGTCGAAGTGCCGCGGAGGCTGCTCGACAAACCATACTTGCGGCCAATCTACGACGACCCCCAGTTCCTCGTGCGGAACGTCTGGCGGCTCTACGGCGGCTGGTATGACGGCGAACCCGACAACCTCCTCCCCGCACCGCGCTCCGAGCAGGCGCGGGAGTGGGTCGCCCTCGCCGGGGGTCTCGATAGCGTGCTCGCGCGCGCGGCGGCGCTACAGGCGGAGGGAAACCTGCGCATGGCCTGCCACCTCGTCGAGTTCGCGGTTATCGCGGAGCCGGGCTCCGGAGCAGCGCACGCCCTGCGCACAGCCATCTACAGCGCCCGTTCGAAGCTGGAGACGGCCACCATGTCACAGAACATCCTCAACCATGCCGCCCTCGCCAGTGCCCAGGGCAAGCGCGATCTGGCGGGGGATTACTGAGCGCTAAAGCTGACCGTTGGGGGAACTGCACGCCCGCCGCGAACCCGCGTTCGCGTTAACGGGCCACGCGCGGCTGATTCGACGGTGGGTTTGCGCTGCCGATATTCGGCTGGCCCTGGATGCCGGAGCCACCGCTATAGATCATCACTCCGCCGCTGCGGGCCGGGGTCCGCTCGGGCGTCGGGCTAGCAGCCGGCGTGCTTGTCCTGGTCGTCGCTGCGCTCGCACCCTTGCCTCCTACAGTGTTTGGAGCCGGGAGAAAGCTCGGGTTAAGCGGGGGCGTGGGGCTCGGCGTGGGGCTCGGTGAGAGCGTCGGCGAGGGAGGCGCCAGTTCCTGGACGTTGGCGCTCGAAGCGGCGGCAACATCGGCCGCCGCCGTTTGTGCGCGGCTCGCGCGCGATGGCGAAGCGGCTGCCGTCGTTGCCGCCACGGCAGCAGTGCCAGGTGTGAGCGCGGAGCCACGGTCGAGAATGTTCGCTTCGGGGACGCGCGCGATAAGCCGCGTCAGCGGCGGCACGGCAACCAGCGGGAGCGATGCCGGGGTCGCCATATCGCCTAAACTGACTACCACAAAGCCAGTGCTTCCGACGACGAAGAGCACGGCTGCGAGCAGCAATGGAATCCAGCGGCTCATCGGAACCTAACCATGGCAGACTCCACATCTCAGGGAAATAGGGATAACCCTGAGTGAACGGAAGGTTACGGGAATGTAACCGGAGTCAACGTGCCACGGATCGGCGTATTCGCGCAAGCGCTTACCCGTTCCCTTTCGAAAGCTCCAGCTGCGTCGCCCATACAGCGGCGAAGACCCAGGGCCACCAACCCGGCCACTCCGCTCATCGCGGATAGAGGATCATCTGCGTGCAGCGAAAGAGGGCGATCGGACGGCCACTCCCTTCATCCACGACCTCCGCGTCCCACACCTGGGTCGACCGGCCGCCATGCGTCAGCCTCGCAGTGCAGGCGATCGCCCCTTCGCGGGCGGTCGCCAGGTGGTTGCTCTTCGTCTCGATCGTGGTGAAGCCCTGCGATCCTTCCGGGGCGTTGCTCAGGCAGCCGTAGCCGCAGAGCGTGTCGGCGAGCCCGACCACGGTGGCGGCGTGGAGAAAGCCGTTCGGTGCGAGCAGTTCGCGGCGGACGTCCAGGCGCCCACTAATTTCGCCCGGCCCAATGCTCTGCACTTGCAACCCGATGAGTGCCGGGAAGTGGCCCTCGGAGCGCTGATTCCAGAACTCTGCGGTCATTTCGGCGTGAAAAGGGGACATGGTGCCTCCGTGCGAGCGAGCATCAAACAAGCCTGACAGAGCCAGTTGCTTGCTGCCACCCACAAGCTCCCCTGGCAACCCTCACGCGGTGGCGTACGATGCACTCGTGCCCCGCATCGATTCCCACACACACCTCTTTGCCCCATCTCAGGTGGCGAATCGTGCCGCCGTCTGCGCACGCGATGCCACCTTTCGCGAACTCTATGCCGACCCGAAAGCATCCCTGGCGACTGAGCAAGAACTGACCACGGCGATGTCGGACGCGGGCATCGAGCGGGCCGTCACCGCTGGCTTCGCCTTTGCCCACGAACGCGACATCAGCGAACAGAATGAATACCTCCTGCGCGCCGCCGAGGAAGACCCGCGCTTCATCCCGCTCGCGACCCTCAACCCGGAGATCGTTGGCTGGGAGCGCGCGGCGGAGCGGGCGATCGTGGCTGGTGCCCGCGGCTTCGGTGAGCTCCGGCCCGGCAATCAGGGCTGGGACCCGCTCGGCCCGGCCGGGCTTGCCGTCTGCGAGCTCGCCCTGGAGACGGAGAGCGTGCTTCTCTGGCATGTCAGCGAGCCCGTTGGCCATCGCTATCCCGGCAAGCGCGGCGGCATCTCCGCCGGAGAACTGGGGCAGCTCGCGGAAACGTTTCCAGGATTGCGGATGATAGCCGCGCACCTTGGCGGCGGCCTTTCGTTTTTCTTCCACATGCCCGAGGCGCGCAAGTCGCTCGCCGACGTCTATTTCGATACGGCTGCCGCCGGGTTGCTGTATGATGACGACAGTGTTGCGCAGCTCATCGCCCTTGCCGGGCCAGGCCGCGTGCTCTTTGGCTCGGATTTTCCGCTGCTTTCGCCTCGCCGCCAGCTGCAACGCATTCTTGCGCTCCTCCCGGTCGACCTTGCGGAGGGAGTGTGTGGCGGAAACGCCACTACCCTGTTTTCGGACTAACGTTTTTCATGACTGAAGCCCCCGCCCTCGACCAGGTCAGGCTGTTCATCGCCTGCGAAGTCCCCGATGATGCGCGTGCCGCGATCGGTGCCGTCATCGAAACCCTGCGTGGCCGCAGCGGCACCGCCGTCCGCTGGATCCGCGCCGAAGGCGTCCATGTGACGCTCAAGTTCCTCGGCGAGGTGCCCGTCAAGAAGCTCCCCGCCATCAAGCTTGCCATCCAGGAAGCCGTTGTTGGCCATTCCCCCTTCGAACTCGAATTCTCGAATATCGGCACGTTCGGCGGCCGCGAGGGCCTGCGCATCATGTGGGTCGGCATCGCCGGCGATGTCCTTCGCCTCGAAGCACTCGTCCGCGCCGTGAACGCCGCCCTCGCCGTCGTCGGCTTCGAACCAGAACGCCGCCCGTTCCGGCCACACCTCACCCTCGGCCGTGTGCGCGACGAGATTCCCACCCGCCAGCGGGCCGAGATAGAAGTTGCTGTCGGCAAGATGAGCGTCCCGCCGACGACATGGCGCACCACGCAGGTATCGCTCATGCGCAGCCGCATCACGGCCCAGGGCGCCAGCTATGAAGTGATCGCCACGTTCCCGCTCCGCGTCCTCGCCCAGGCCTGATACCTCGGCCCTTCTGCGGCAAATCCCGCGTATGCTTGCGCCACTACTGGCCAGGAGGGCGCACTTGGGCGTCAAACTCACAAAAGATTCCATCGACCTCGGTATCATCGTTTCCGATAGCGCCAAAGCGCTCGCGTTCTACCGCGATACTCTCGGCTTCGAACATGTTGGCGACATGCCCATGCCCGGCAGTGTCATGCACCGCCTCATGTGTGGCACAACCCTGATCAAGGTCATCAAGCCCGAAAAGGATCCGCCTGCAAAGTCAGCGCCAGGCGGCATCCAGGGGTCTACCGGCTATCGCTATTTCACGATCTCCATCTCCAACATCGCGGAGGTGGTCGCAGCCTGCGATGCCGGCGGCTACAAGGTCGTGGTCCCCGTGCGCGAATTCCGCCCCGGCATAACCATCGCCATCGTCGAAGACCCGGATGGCAACTGGGTGGAGTTCCTCCAGGCCTCCTGATCGGGGCAGCCCCCGGCCACCGCTACCGGAAGTGGGGCAGCACGGTCTCCGCGAAGAGCTTCGCCGGGTCGCGCGTGTCGCGGCCAAAGAACTCCATCACGAACATCGTGCAGCCAAGGTCCAGGTGCTTCTGGATCTGTTCGCGCACTCGCTGCGGGCTCCCCGAAATGGCGAGCGGCGCGGTCGGGTCCCCCATGTGCCCGCCGAAGATCTTCTTCGCCGTCTCCACCATCGGCCCTGCACTGGCTTCGTCGGGAGCGATGGTGACCAGGCACTGCTGGCTGATCACGACCTCGCTCAGCGGCCGGCCAGCCTCGCCGCAGTGCTGCTTGAACACGTCGATCTTGTGAGGCAGCGCGGCGTGGTGGGCAGCGAGGTTGTTCCAGATGTCCGCTTCGCGCGCCGCCAGCCTGAGCGTCACCTGTTCGCCGGCGCCGCCGATGAGGATGGGCACGCTGCGCGCCGGCTTTGGCTCGCAGACGACGTTTGCGGCCTTCACATACTTGCCTTCGAAGCTGACCTCCGCTTCGTCGCCCCACATGCGCTTCAAAAGCGAGACCGTCTCCTTGAGTTGGCCCAGGCGCTGCCCGGTGGAGAGGAAAGGGACGCCGAAATCCGTGAATTCGCGCGCCATCCAGCCAGCACCGAGCCCCGCGATCACGCGTCCGCCCGAGATGTTGTCGATGGTCGCGATCGTTTTACCGAGCTGCGCGGGGTTGCGCATGCCCGCCGGCGTGACGAGCGTCCCCAGCTCCACGCGTTCCGTCACGCCCGCGATTGCGGCCAGCAGCGGCCATGCCTCGAGGATCGGGATCTGTGGCGATTGCGGGCCATAGAGGTGGTCGCACACCCACAGGGAGTCGTAGCCCATCGCCTCAAATTCGCGTGAGGCATCGCGACTTTCGGCCCATGTGCGCTTGATCTGGGGGACGGTGACGCCGAAATGGACGGGCGGCATGGCAATACTCCGGGCGGTGATATGGCGCCAAGCCTACAGGAAATCACCCCGCCGGAGATGGTGTGCCATCCCCCGGTTCGAGGTAGCGAGGCCACGCCGCGACGCTCGCCATTCCCACATGCCCCTCCACGGAGCGTCCATGACCATCACCCTCTCGCCGACCCTCGCCGCCCACCAGCGCGCCAGCCAAAGGCGCCCCGTCCTCACCGTCATCGCGCGCACGCAGCGCTTCGATATCGACCTCCTCGCCTGGTCCCGCTACTACACCGGCGCCGAAGCCGATATGCCCCACGCCGCCGCCGTCCCCGCCGATGCCTCCCTCCTCCGCGCCCGCAACCACGCCGGCACCGTCTACACCCAGCGCGTCCCCACTCCCGGCCCCGCCTCCGCCTTCAACGCCTGGACAAACACCGCCACCGCCACATCAAACACCCCCATCGCACTCGCCGCCCTCGGCACCGAGGCCCTCCTCGCCTACCTCGACAACGCCGCCCTCACCATCCAGGTGCGCAGGTCCACCGACTCCGGCGCCACCTGGGGCGCCCCCACCGCCATCGTCACCGAAGCCTCCGCCATCGGCGCCCTCGCCCTCGCCTTCACCGCCTCCGGCGATGCCTGCCTCTTCTACACCCTCGGCACCAGCACCACCCTCAAGCGCCTCCGCCGCACAGCCGGCGTCTGGGCTGCCTCCGGCACCAACTGGACCCGCAGCGCCGACGTCGCCACCCTCACCGGCCTCGCCGCCTGCTACGACGGCGCCGACTTCTCCCTCCTCCTCACCGGCACGGAAGCCGCCACCACCCACCGCCGCGCATGGTCCGTCCGCATGGGCGATACCCTCCTCCCCGCCAACGCCTGGACAGCCCTCACCAGCGTCGCCGAGGCCGATTTCGCCTCCACCGTCACCTTCCTCTGGCCCACCATCGCCAACATCGCCGGCCAGCTCCACGCCTTCTTCGTCGAGCACGAGACCGGCCCCGTCGCCTTCGACCGCGCCTTCTACACCCGCCCCACCATCGCCGCGGGCGCCGGGGGCACCTGGAGCGAGCCTGCGCCCCACGAGGCCACCAACGCCCACGGCATCGCCCTCCCCTCCTCCACCGGCCCCGATGTCTGGCTCACCCAGCCCGCGGGCGTCTGGCACGCCACCCGCGGCCAGCAGACCGACCTCACCGCGCGCGTCCGCCGCTGCAGCTACGAGCTCACCGCCGACGGCTCCACCTGCTCCCTCACCCTCGACTACCACGACAGCGCCACCATCGACGCCCTCACGCCCGGCGCCACCATCGACGTCTGGCCCGGCTACGCCAGCGGCGCTGCCGGCAGCGCCGAATACGGCGCCCTCCATAGCTTCACCATCACGCGCATGCGCAAGCGCTTCTCCCATCGCGACGGCAAGGGTGCGCTGCTGGAAGTGAGCGCCGCCGGTGCATGGCACACCGCCGAACGCTGGCACGCCCCCCAGGCGTGGCAGCAGTCCATCGGCGCCCTCACCCGTGCCAGCCTCTTCGCCCGCATCGCCCGCCGCGCAGGCGCAGAAGCTGCCCAGGCCAGCGCCCCGCGCGCCCCCTCCACCGACTGGACCACCTACCAGCCCGCCTTCGCCATCGCCGCCGGGGAAAGCGCCGCCGCCGCCCTCCGCCGTCTGCTCGCCGTCGTGCCGGATTTCGTCCTCGATGATGCCGGCGCCCTTGAGGTGCGCGGCCTCACCGCCGCCGATACACAGGCCGCCTACGGCGGCACCGGCGCACTCCCCATCATCGCGCTCGCGCTCGATGATGTACCGCGCCCCGCCAACTGGACACGCGTCCAGGGCGCAGGCCGCTACGCCGAGCAGATCGCCCAGGCCGACGTCTACCGCAACGGCCCCGCGCTCCGCGCCATCCGCAACCTCGATGCCACCACCGACGCAAAAGCCTCAGCGTGGGCCCAGGACGCGCTCGCCCGCGACATCACCCTCACCCCGCGAGGCACCTTCACCACGCCCTTCGATTGCGGCGCCGAACTCTTCGACGCCGTCAGCCTCACGAGCGCCCCCCTTGGCCTCGCCGCCCAACCCTACCGCGTCATCGCCCTCGCCATGCACTTCGACCGCGCTGCACCCGTCAAAGCCGCCACCTTCGACCTCACCTTCACCCTCGGAGACCTCGCATGAGCAGCAACTCCTCCCTCCTCCCTCCTCCCTCACCCCCTCTCGGAGACCTCGCATGAGCACCTATCGCGCCACCGTCGTCAGCTTCGACCCCGCCACCTGGACCGCCAGCGTCCGACTCGACAATTCCAGCGCCCAGGCCCTCACAGGCATCAGGACCGCGCGCAACATCGCCAGCGCCGAAATGACCACCGGCCGCCACGTCCTCGTCGACACCGGCGACCACTCCGACCCCGCCGACTTCGTCGTCACAAGCGTCTTCAGCTGAGGTAGGACTTGCGCCTCGCGTAGCGGTGCCGAAGAGTAAGAGCTCCCCAAGATGCTGCTGAAGGGATAAGCTCCATCACTGTGTTCTTCGGCCATACCGTTTCGTTTTGGGCGCTGGTCGCCACGGTCGCTTACGACGTCCTCACTGCAGCCGTCGTTGTCGTTGCCCTCAGGAGCTACCGCACGCTACGGCTCCAGGTCGACCACGAGCGAGCAGCGTCTGAAAGCGCCCTGGCAGCCAGCAACGAGCATCACTCTGATCAAATGACCATCTTGAGAGGCCAACTGGAACAGGCCACAAAGTTTGCCGACGCTTCTTTCCGTCCATTCCTTGTGGTCGAGAAGGCCGTGCTCCGTCCCATAGAGATAGGATCTGCCGCTCGCGTGATAGAAGTTCAGGTTCACAACGTTGGGACCGGCCCGGCCATCGAAATCGTTGCGCACGTCTGGGCCTACCGAATCCCGCCAGGGACTCAGCCCACCACGACGCAGCTTTGGGACCAAGCCGTGGCCGCCGCCGACAGAGAACTAGCGCAGGAAGGCCCCCTAGCAACCGGCAAGACTGTTGCGGTGGCCAAGGATGCCACACGGGCAATCGTCGGGGTGACCGCTGCCAACTCACTGGTGATTGAGACACTGGAAGGCTGCGAGCTCGCGTTCGTTTACGTAACACTCGAGTGTGAAGACGCATACGGCCAGCGAAGGCGCTTCCCGCCGCCGGGCGCGCCGGGGAAGGTGAGGCACATCCGGAGGCAGGCTATGTTCGAGGATCATCCAGCTGTGCTTGAATGAAGTCCTTCGCGTGAACGCGCGGCTCACCCTTCGCAATTGACGCCCCGCGCTCCCCCGCGCTACCGTGCCGTCGCCACTCCGGCACGCAGGACTTCGATGGTCAGGTAGCACGAACCCACGCCTTGTCGAACAGATGCCGGACTGCGCTCGCAAGAGCCCGTGCCCGGCAATGGCCTGACAGGAGTCCATCGTGCCTCAATTCGAATCGCGCCCCTTTGGCGGCGCCGCCCACCTTGCCCTCCTCATCGCCTTTGCCCGCTCGGCCAGTGCCGCGCGCCTGCCCGGTCTCAGCTACTGGCACGCCGGCGATATCGTCTGGCAACTCTTCCCCTTCAGCCACCTGCCCGTGGTCGAAGACGTCCGCCTCTGGTCCGATAGTGAGGGCCTCGCGGGGTTCGTCCTCTTCGAGCCGCCGCTCAACTGCACGTTCGACCTACGTCCCGGCATCCCCACCGATGGCGAACTCCTCGATGGCATGCTCGCCTGGGCCGAAGAGCGCCGCCAGTACCCTGCCCGGCCAGGCGAAACGGTGCCCCGCGCCTACGCCGTATTGATACCTTCTTGAGCTATCGCTACGCTTGGGCATCGGCCGCTGTCATTCGCACGAGACCGTCCGCGATGGCAGGTCTGGCCCGGAGGCTTCCTTGACCGCAACCCCAACCCTGACGTCCGTCCCTTCAGTAGCGGGCCACAAGATCGCATGGCCGCGAGAGCGCGAAATCCCGGTGCAGACGACGCCACTGCCCGAGGGCACACTCGTCGTCTCGGCCGACAGCCACGTGATGGAGACCGCCGACCTCTGGAAGGACCGCCTCCCGGCGCGCTTCAAGGACGTCGCACCGAAGCTCTACTGGGACGACGACGGCTTTTCGCATCTCGAAGCGGAAGGGCGTCTGCTCGACCTGCCCGGCCTGAACACGATGCTGGTCGAAGGGCGGCCCGGCATGGCCGATGTCGAAGAGCGCATCAAGGACCTCGACGCGGAAGGTGTCGACAAGGACATCATCTTCCCTCAGCGCACCCTCTCGCTCGTCGGGCTGCACGACCTCGAACTGCGCGCCGCCTGTATGTCGGCATACAACGAATGGCTCGCCGAATACTGCAAGCCCTACCCGGACCGGCTCTATGGCGTCGGCATCCTGAACTGGTGGGAGCCAGATGCAGCGCGCGACAACCTGCAGGCGCTGCGGGCGCTCGGCTACCACGCCATGGAGATCCCCTCATCGCCGCCGGGCGTGCACTACAACAGCCGGTCTATGGAGCCGCTCTGGGACGCCATCGAAGAGAGCGGCTACCCCGTCTCGTTCCACATCGGCGAGAACATCGTGACCAAAGGACTGGGCGCGCTGGGCACCTTCCAGATGCAGAGTTTTTCGCCGTTCCGGCGGCTCTTCGGCCTCATGACCTTCTCCGGAATCCTCGAACGGCACCCGGCGCTCAAGGTGATCTTCACCGAAGGCGGCATCCACTGGGTGCCCGCGGCGCTCTTCGATGCCGACCGCATCTACCGCGATTTCGAGACCGAAGTGAACCCAAAGCTCGCGAATCCACCGAGCTATTACTGGTGGCAGAACTGCTACGCGACCTTCCAGGAAGACCCCATCGGGCTCGAACTGCTGGAGCACACCGGGGCGCACAAAGTGCTCTGGGCCTCGGACTACCCACACCCGGAGAGCACCCTCGGCTATAGCGGCCAGACTGTGCGCGATATCTTCGCCGCCACCACCACTGAAAAGGCGCAGGCGATCGTGGGCGGCAACGCCGCAGCGCTCTGGGGGCTGTAGGCTTTCAGGGTCTCGCCCTCACCCTCATCCTCCCTGGATGCTGACCATGAACTCCAGCCGGTCGCTGTCCTTGAGCGCATCGGCCATATCCGCCTGGGCGTCGTTGATGAGCACCAACACCGCTTCTGCATCGGCATCGTTGAAGCCTTCCGCCAGGAACACCGCGTGCGGCGTGAGGCCCTCGCGCCAGGCTACTTCCGTCTCTGCCTGCTTCGACTTCGTGCGCTTGATGAGCGTCGGGAACCACTTGACCTGTATTGCCATGCGCGTAGTAGACAGGAGACTGCATGCGCGGGGCAAGAGCTCCGGGTCGCTCAACTCGGAGATGGAAGGGCTGCGCGGCTGTGGCCGCTCGGGCACCCGGCCCCCGGCCCCGGGCTTGTCGTGCCGCCAAACGGTTGTACCCTGTGGCCATGGATGAACGCATCTCCTGGTTCCCCATCGCCCAGCGCGCCTCACTCGCGCCGGAAACGCGCGCCCTGTTCGACCAGCTCGAAGAGAAGCTCGGGTTTGTGCCCAACGTCTTCCTCGCTTTCGCCTGGCGCGAAGACCGCTTCCACAAGTGGCGCGCACACTTCGAAGACCTCATGCAGCCTTCTGCTGGACTGGGCAAGGCCGAGCGCGAGATGATCTCTGTCGTCGTCTCCATGCAGAACCAGTGTCTCTATTGCCTCACCGCCCACGGCTTCGCCCTCCGCGCCTTGCTCAAGGACCCCGTCAAGGGCGATCGCCTCACCTTCGACTACCGGCGTGCAGGGCTCACGGAAAAGCAGATGGCGATGCTCGATTTCGCCGTCAAGCTCACGCTGGACCCCGTCACCTGCAGCGAAGAAGACGTGGACGAGTTGCGCGGCCTCGGCTTCAGCGACGAAGACGTCTGGGACATCATCGAAGTGACGGCGATGTTCAACTACACCAACCGGCTCTCGTCGGGCGCCGGCATCATGCCGAACCAGCAGTACCAGGCGATGGCGCGGTAGCAAGCGGGCTCGCCGCCTGCTCGCGCCAGGGCCTGTCCATGGCATGGGATTATGCGGCTGTTGTTGAAGCCTCGCCGATGGCCAGTTCTGCGGGGCGCATCGCGAGCGCTGCAGCGCATCGCAACACGACCGTGCCGCTCTCGAAGCCCTTCGCACCGCGGATGAACTCGAAGCCTGGCGCGGCCGCGTCACTCGCGTCCAAGAGCGCGCGCAACCCATCCGCCACAGCGCCGGCGGCTTCGAACTGCACCCCTTCGACGCCGACAAGCGTCGCGGCCGGCGATTCAGAGGCAGAGAGGCCGTCCTCGTGATGAAGCTCCGCGCTGACTGCGGTCGGCAGGTGCACGGTGGCACCACTGCCAGCGTGGAAGCGGACGAACGGTGCGCCGGCTGGCTTCACCCCCATGATCACCGCCCAGCTGCGCAGCCGTTGAGCGTGAGCTTCGACATCGTGCACGTCGCCGCTTTCGGTGGCCGTCCACACGGTGTGTTGATCGGGGGTTTCGGAATAGGTGATTGGGTAACGCATGCAGTGCCTCCAGGCAGCGGCTTGGCCAGCGGCCGGGACGAGCCTCCGACGGATCCCGGGAGCGGCGGGACGACGGGAGGGTCCGCATGTGTGGCACGCCAGGATGACGGGCCGGCGCAGGCGAGGCACCTCCGGAAGCCTGCGGGGTGAGCTGTCGGGTTAGGCGCCGGAAGTCGCCCCGGGACGCTGCAACACGCCCCGTTCACCCCTGGCTGGTGTCTGCCCGGGAAGGGCAGGCATTGCCGGTTGGGTCCCCCGCTCCCGGACCGGTGTCCGGGATTCGGCACCCCCAGCCTATCGCTGCAGAGGGCGGAGCTTCGGTAAATTTGGGCCTTGTTGTGATGGAGTTGTAACGCCGGGAGAGGGTTAGCCAGCGGCGGGCGCAGCAGCCGTCAGCAGCTCCGGGCGGTCGTTCGGCGAGGCCGCGCGCACCGCCGCCGCCACGAACTCCCGGAAGAGTGGGTGAGGCCGGTTTGGACGGCTCTGCAGCTCCGGGTGGAACTGCGTGCCGAGCATGTAGGGGTGCCCGGCGATCTCCGTGATCTCCACGAGCGAAGCATCGGGCGAAGTGCCGCTCACCCGCAGCCCGGCCCGCGCAAGGACTTCGCGGTAGCCGTTGTTAAATTCGAGCCGGTGGCGATGCCGCTCGCTCACCATGTCCGCCTGATAGCAGGATGCTGCGAGCGTCCCCGGGGTGAGCCGGCAGGGATAGGCGCCGAGCCGCATCGTGCCGCCCTTGTTCACGATCCCGGTCTGTTCTTCGAGCAGGCTGATCACGGGGTAGGCCGTCTCGGGGTCCATCTCCGTCGAGTTGGCACCCTGCATCCCACAGACGTTGCGTGCGAATTCGGTCACCATCACCTGCATCCCCAGGCACAGCCCGAAGTACGGAGTCCCGGTCGTGCGGGCCCACTGGGCTGCCTGGATCTTGCCCTCCCAGCCGCGCTCGCCGAAACCACCGGGGACGATGATCCCATGGACGCCGAGGAGCAGGTCCTCCGCGGCGCGCGTTTCCAACGCCTCTGCGTGCACCCAGCGAATATCGACATCGACTCCATTGGCGATGCCGGCGTGCGCAAGCGATTCGCGCACCGACATATAGGCGTCGTGCAGTTCAACGTACTTGCCGACGACTGCCACTTCGACAGCGCCCGAAGGATGCTTGAGGCGGTGGACCATCTCCCGCCACTCATGGAGGTCCCGCCCGCCATGCAGCCCCAGCCGCTCGATGACGTAGTCCCCCAGCCCCTTCTCTTCGAGCGTGATGGGCACTTCATAGATCGTTTGCGCCGTCTCCATCGGGATCACCGCCCGCGGCTCGACATCGCAGAAGAGGGCGACCTTTTCAAGGATCTCGCGCGGCACCGGGTGGTCGCTTCGGGTGAGGATGACGTCGGGCTGGATACCCTTCGAACGCAACTCGCGGACCGAGTGCTGCGTGGGCTTGGTCTTCAGCTCGCTCGTCGCACCGACCATCGGCAGGAACGTGACGTGGACGCTCAGGCAGGTGTCGCGCGGCTGCTCGTGCCGGATCTGGCGGATCGCCTCGATGAACGTCTCGCCCTCGATATCGCCCACTGTTCCGCCGACTTCGCAGATCAGCACTTCGCAATGCGAGGCGCTCGCGAGGCCGTAGATCCGTGCCTTGATTTCGTTGGTGAGGTGGGGGACCTGCTGGATGGTGCCGCCAAGATAGTCCCCGCGCCGTTCGCGTTCGAGCACCGAGAGGTAGACCTGGCCACTGGTGACCGAGGAGGCGGCAGTCAGGTCCTGGTCGATGAAGCGTTCATAGTGCCCCAGGTCGAGGTCTGTCTCGGCACCATCGCTCGTGACGAACACCTCGCCATGCTGGTAGGGCGACATCGTACCGGGGTCGACGTTGAGATACGGGTCGAGTTTTTGGATGGAGACAGAGATGCCGCGGGATTTGAGGATTCTTCCAAGGCTGGCGGTGGTGATGCCCTTGCCAACCGAACTAACCACGCCACCAGTAACAAAGATGAACTTTGGCATGGCCCCCCGCTACAGTTGTGCTCCATCGATGCTACGGGCGGGCCCCCCGAGTGTCAACGAACATTTGTGCCAGAGGCCGTCGTCGCAGGCTCCCCGAAAGAAGATTTCATCGAGCGTTCACGCGCTTCTGCACCTCGTCGCCACGACCCCGTCGTAAGGCTTGGCCCGCCTTTAGCATGACCGGAGGCAGCCATGCCGTTGTAGGATGGGCCCACGAGGAGGGTGCTATGGCAGGCAGCAGGTTCGTGAATCGCAAGTCCTTCGCCATCGCGGGCTTCGCGGTGTTGCTCGCGCTTTTCGCGGCCTCAAGAATCAGTCCTGCCCGTGCCATCCCGGCGACGGTGACATGGGTGGGCGGTTCCGGCCCCAACTGGAGCACGGCCGCCAACTGGACCGGCGGGCCACCCGCCAATGGCGATGCCGTCGTCTTCCCGGCTTTCAACCCCAACACCTCTTCCACCAACGACCTCACGGGGCTCAACCTCGACTCCTTGTCGATCGCCGGCGCATACAACCTGACGGGCCAACCGCTCGCCATCACGACGGCGATCACCGTCACCGCCGGTGCCCCGGTGCTTGGCTTCATCAGCCTCTCGCTCGCCGGCTCCAGCGTGACGCTCGATGTGGCGTCGGGGGCCACAGCCACCGTCAACGCGCCCATCCAACTGGGCGGGTTCACCCTCGCGAGCTCCGGCGGCGGCATCGCCGTCGTGAAGAGTATCGCCGGTCAGGGTTCGCTTGCGGTCGCTGGTGCCGGGGGCGAGTTCCACCTCGATGGCAGCAGCGCAAGCAGCATCAACGGCACAGTCTCAGTCAGTGCCGGGACGCTGCGCGTGCTCCCGATCGCCGGAAGTTGTGCCGCCTCCGGCCTCAGCATCGCTGCCGGGGGACTGACCGTGTCACAGCCCGGATCCCTCGACGTCTCCTGCCCGATGACGCTGCAGGGGACGGCCACGCTCGGCAGAGACGGCGCGATCGTGCTCAATGCGCCCGGCCCCGCGCTTCTGCTCACCGGCGATGGCCAGTCCTCCTTCGCCGGCACCATATCCGGCGGCGGTGGCCTCAGCGTCACCGGCTACCCCACCGACCCGCCCTCGCTCATCCTCAGCCGCACCAACACCTACAGTGGCCCAACCGCTATCACCGGGGGGATCGTGGCGCTGGATCACGGCGCGATTGCTGCCTCGCCGGTCAGCGTGAGCGGCGGCGGTGCCTTCGGCGGCCAGGGGACCAGCGGCCCGCTCTCGATCGCCGACGCGATGCTCTACCCGGGGATCACCGGTTTCCCCGCCCAACTGACAACGCCGGGCTTCAGCATGACTGTCCAGAGCGTGGCCCGCTTCCTCCTGACCGGAACAGCCGCCGGCTCCGCCTATGACCAGGTCGTGGCGGCGGGCCCGGTCGTGCTCAACGGCGCCACCCTCAACATCCGCCTTGGCAGCTACTACGACCCCCCAATAGGCACCGCCTACACGCTCATTTCCGGCGCCACAAGCCTCACCGGGACCTTCGCAGGCCTGCCGGAAGGGGCGACCTTCTTCGTGGCCGGCCGCGTCTTCACGATCACCTATAAGGCCGGCACCGGGAACGATGTCGTCATCACCCGCCAACCCGCACTCGCGGCGGACCTCTCGGTGACAAAGACAGTCTCACCCACCATCGCCAGTGCCGGCGCGACGGTCACGTTCACCATCACCGTCGCCAACGCGGGCCCGAACGACGCGCGCTTCCCGCAACTCTCCGACACGCTCCCGCCGGCGCTCCTCTTCCAGGCGATGGCCTCCCCCACTGGCTGGACGTGCACCCTTCCCGTCGCCGGGACGAGCGGCTACATCTCCTGCCAGGAAGCATCAATAGCCGCTGGGACAAGCGCTGTCTTCACCGTGACCGCGACCATCGCACAGGGTGCCTCCGGGACCATCAGCAACACCGCGGCAGTGACGTCCGCTGCCTCCGACAACCAGACTTCGAACAACAGTGCGGAGACCACCATCGCGGTTGGCTCGGGCCTCGGTTACCGCCGGGTCGTGCCCATGGTCGCGAGCGACGGATAAGCACAGTGCGGTTCGCAGGGGCAGGAGCCATCAGGCCTCCCAGCGCAACTCCACTTCGCCGAACACCATCGTGTCGCCGGGCTGAATCCCCGCCCGGCGCAGAGCCCGCGCAATGCCCCACCGCTCCAGCCGCCGGTCGATCTCGTCGCGCGCACCCGCCATTTCCGTGTCCATCATCTCGACGAAGGTGACCGCGCGATAGCCTTCGATCACGAACCGCCCCGGGCCGTCTTCAACCACGCTGAAGCGCTCCTGCGAGGCGGGGCGAAGCACCGGCATCTCCTCTGCATCGGGTGGGCGGAGCGCTGCCGCCTCGCGCTCCTTTGTGACCAGGAGCAGGAGCTCATGCACGAGCTCGTCTGTGCCCTCAGCCGCATTCGCAGAGATAACCCGGACCTCCCGGCCCAGATGGCCTGCCAGCGTCTGTGCCGAGTGCAGAGCCGCGTCCCGGTCGAGGTCAGCCTTGGAGACTGCCACCACCCGGGCGACGTCGTCCAGCCTGGCGTCATAGGCGCGCAGTTCGCCCTCAATCAGTTCGTAGTCCGTCACCGGGTCTGGTGATGTGCTATCGATCAGGTGCAGGAGCACACGGCAGCGGCGAATGTGCTTGAGAAACTCGAACCCAAGTCCATAACCTTCGCTCGCACCCTCGACGAGGCCGGGCAGGTCGGCCAGGGTGAAGCGCCCGTAGTCCACCATCACGACGCCGAGCATCGGCTCAAGCGTGGTGAACGGGTACGAAGCGACCTTTGGCTTCGCGTTCGAGACGGCAGCGAGCAGTGTTGATTTTCCCGCGTTTGGCAACCCGATGAGGCCAACATCGGCCAGCATCCGCAGCTCCAGGCGGACTTCGACAGCCTCTCCCTCGTGGCCCTTCTGCGAAAAGCCTGGCGTCTTGTTGGTACTGGTCGCGAAGCGCTTGTTGCCCCATCCTCCGCGGCCACCATGCGCGACGAGCACCTCGTCTCCCGGGCTGGCGAGGTCAGCGATCAGGTCCCCCGTCTCCTGCTCGTGCACGACCGTGCCCGCCGGGACGAGCAGCGTCAGGTCGCTGCCGTGAGCACCCGTGCGCAGGTTCGGTCCGCCATTACCCCCGTCACCGGCTGTGTAGCGCCGGCGGGAACGATACTGTTCGAGCGTGTAGACGTCATCGACAGCGCGCAGGAATACCCGGCCGCCCCGGCCGCCATCGCCACCGTCCGGGCCGCCATTTGGCACGAACTTCTCGCGGTGATAGCTCACGATACCGTGGCCGCCATTTCCCCCGCAGATCTGGATCGTGATCGCATCAAGCATCGTTATCTCATCTGAACAGACAATGAGGTTAGGAGACAAGAGACGATGCTGATGGGGGCGGGGGATGGTGGGGAAGTGGCCGCCAGAGGACATGAGCAGATTCGACTGTCACGAAGAATGGGCTCCCAAACAGGGGGTGATCGGTGGTGGTAGGCGTCGGCCGGGACGCTGGCCTGTGAGGGGACAGCGAGGTTCTACATTCGAGGATGCCAACACCGCCGTTGGGATGCGTGCGTTTCCCCACGAGAACCCCCGCGGCAATCCCCCACAGCGAGACGCTTCTGTTCCCGCGGCTATGAGCTGCCTGCGCGTAGACTAGGATGCTGTGGATCGACCTGCGAGTAGCGGATCCGTACCGGTGACGGGCCATGCCGAGTGGGGCAAGATCCCGCCCGACCACGATGAGCGCCAGTTCCTGGAAGGTGCCCACGATAGAAGGTCGGAGTTGCTGCGGGCTGTCCGCATCTTCGTGGAGTATGTCCGTGGCTTTCGCGCGCTTCACTTCGTCGGGCCATGCGTGACCGTCTTCGGCTCTGCTCGCTTCCCCGCCGATCACCCCTACTACCAGCTCGCGCGAGAGGTCGGGCGGCAGGTGTCGCGGGCTGGCTTCGCCGTCATGACGGGTGGTGGACCGGGCATCATGGAGGCGGCCAACCGGGGCGCACGGGAAGCCGGTGGGCGCTCCGTGGGCTGCAACATCCGGCTGCCGAAAGAACAGCGGCCAAATGCCTTTCTCGACCGCTGGGTCGAGTTTCGCTACTTCTTCGTGCGCAAGGTGATGCTGGCGAAGTACTCCTATGCCTTTGTGGTGATGCCAGGCGGGTTCGGGACACTGGACGAACTGTTCGAAGTCGCGACCCTCATCCAGACAGGCAAGATTCGCGACTTCCCCGTCGTGCTCATGGGCACCGAGTTCTGGCAGCCGTTGATCGCGTTCCTGCACGATACGCTCGTCGCAGCCGGCACCGTCGCCGAGGATGACCTCGCGCGGCTGATGCTGACCGATTCCCCGGAGGAGGCGGTAGCCGCTATCCGTGATGCCGCCACGCGCCGTTTTGGCCTCCAATACGGCGTGCGTCCGAAGCGCCGGCGGTGGCTCTTTGAATAGGAAGTCCCGAATGAGATTGGTCATCCTCTTGTCTTCGCGCGCCGGAGAGAGCAATGTTCCGGTTTGGGAATAATCCCGATAGCGGCCTGCTCCCGGGCGAGGAGAGTGTGACTTTGGTGGATGGCGACTTCCCGATTATGGCGGCCATTGCGGCCCACCCTGCGACCTCCTTTGAAGTGCTCGACCATTTGCATTCCATAGGCGTCAAGGCGTCCCGAAGCACGCTCTACCGCCGTGTGGATAGCCTTATCGGCGAGGGCTACCTTGTTGGCGAGGATGTGGTCAGCGAAAGCGGCCACCGCCGCCGGACACTCCGCCTTTCAATGGCCGGTCGTGAATGGCTCGGTGATGAAGTCAGCCGCGTGTTGCGCTATGAACCGCTCGAGTCGCCGGTTTTCGCCCTCGCACTCGGGTGTGTCGGCGAAGTTGATCGAGAAGCACTCTCCAACGTCTTGCGGCCGCGCATGGATTCGGCCGCTCGCCGGCTGATAGAAGAGCAAGGCTCCCTTCCGCCCGGCGGTGGCGACGCTGCCTACTGGACGCAGATTGGCCGCCGCCGCCGTATCGCCCACCTGGAGGCAGATGTCAACTGGCTGCAGTCGCTCCTCGGGCGGCGCTCGGTGACCGCCACTGACGAACCAGAACCGCGGCGAACGGAAACGGGAGAAGCCTCCTAGCCGGGGCTTCGGGCGGCCGGTATCTGGCCTGCCTGGAGACGTTCGAGAGCGGGCGTCGCCGTGCTGTTCCAGAGCAGCTCGCGGGCAGCGGCCCACTGGCCATCGGTGTCGATATCGGGCAACACCATGCGCACGAGGCGCGCGCCCCAGTAGAGCGAGAAGAGCATCCCGGCGACAGCGTGCACATCGACGGCCGGGGAGAGCTGACCGGCGGCCTGGACAAGGCGCAGGCGTGACTCGATGCCGGAGATCACTCCCTTAAACTCGCTCTGGAACTCCCGCCTCATGGACTCGTCGTTTTCACGGGTGAGCGTGAGCAGCCGCTCGACGGCGAGGACGCTCTCGGCGCGCTCGGCGGGGTCGTTCAGCAAAGAGAAGGTGAGCCGGGCCAGTTCATCCAGCTCCCCCGCCGGGTCCTCGGATGAATCGGGGCGCTGCAGCCACTGGTCGAGAATGCCGTGAGCACTCTCTTCGAGGCAGCCGCGCGCCAGGTCTTCCTTATTCGTGAAGTACCGGTAAATCGCTCCGGGCGAGATCCCCGCTACCGCGGCGACATCGGCCATGGTCGCCGAATCCACACCCTTGCGCGAAAACACGGAACTGGCCGCGTCGATGATGCTGCGGCGCCGCGCTTCGAGGTGGGCTTCGGAGACCTTCCCCATCTCGGTTTAGTGCGCCCTTGCGGATGTGGATGGAATGCCGATCGTCATGTGCTTGCGGGCCGCCTTCAATGCGCGTTCGAGCCGGTCGATGTGGGCGAAATTGTACCACTGCATGCGGAATTCGATCTCGTGCTCGGCGAGGGTGAGTTCCCGCGCCCTCAGGGTGGCCATCTCTTCAATCATGTTGCTACCTCGGGATACTGAATGGCTGTTCACTGAATGAATCATCGTTCAGCGAAAGGAAGATGTCAATCCCTCACGGTGAAGAAAAGTTGCTCTTTGGGTGCCCGAAGGCTCTCCGGGGAAAGACTGTGTCGTTATGCCGCGCCGCGCCGGGAAGGGCCATACGCAACGGCGTCCCTCCTGCCTGCCCACGAATGCGCATTTGGATTCGGGGTGGTCGTTCGCCTCACTGCGTCAGGGGTGCACGCAGGAGTCGGCTCCGAAGGCCACCGAGTTGTTCGGTAGTGGTGACCACAATGCCATGCTTCTGGAGATAGTCAGCGGCCGCAGTGAATTCCGGGGCGGGGTCATTGGTGGTAACCGCGACCACCTGAAAGTCCGCGTTCGCGGTCTGGAAGCTGGCGAGCACGCTCGGCATACTGTCTCTCAGGACAATTGCGTTCAGCTCAGAGTCAGGTGCGAAGGCGTACAACGCGGCATCTTCGCGCCCATTTACGAGCCAAAAGTCCGCCTGATGCGAAACCCGGTCTGGTCCCTGCCGAATCCTCTGTTCGTCCAGGCGGTAGGGGCCAAGATTCCACGTTGCGATCGTGGACTTGATCTTCTGGCGCACCTCTCGGCGTGTTCCCGCGTTCGGCGCCCGGCGCATCGGTCCTCCGAGATGCAGAGCCGTCAACTGGCTCACAGCTGAACTGAAAGAATCCGCACGGAATCTACGTGGCGCCGAGATCTGAATCTGGTTAACCCACGTGGCGTTCAACCTATGAAGGAGGCTGAGAGGCGGCGACCAGGAGCTAAGCAGGTTAGGAGAGGCTCCTTCGAGCTCGCCGCGCACTCCTTTCAGAGCGTCTTCAACGGCCCATGGCTCTACCCCGCCGCCGAGTACACGCAGCTTCGACCGAAGGCCACGCAGAACCATCATTTCCCAGCGCGCCTCCGCCGGATCCAGAACGATGACTCCTACATTCAAGCGATCGTCGCGGACCGAACTTGGGACAAAGGCCACCGTGGAAAAAATGTAGTCATTCATGAGCGCCTCGAACGGATTGCGTCCACCAGTTCCCCAGACATAATTCGCCGGTGTCTCGCTTCAAGAAAGTCTAGCGTACGCTGCTTTACGTCCGCATCCATCCATGCTGATGGCACTGAACTGACCACCTCTCCCAAATCCCGAGTCGTCACCGTCCGAAGGTTGGTCACCGCCCTGCCGATGTCGTCGTCCAATGCCGTCCGAAGGAACTCAAGTGGATACGACTCTGGTATGAGCGCGGCTGACCCAAGTGTGGCGGTAGCGTTGAGCGCGAAACCGAAGTCTACCGCCAGTAGCGCCGGTGCCGCCGTATCGGTGCGAACGAGGAGATTCCATGCACCATCCGGCCTCCGGCGATCCAGGGTCTCCACCCAACAGTCAAAGACGAGGAGCTGCGCGACCTGGTCCCGGCAGGCGTTCAGGGTAGCACTGTTGGGGCTAAACCCCGTAGTGTTTGCGATGTAGCGGGTCCCCAGAGCAATTCCGCCTACCGCCCAGGCCGGCTTGTCGTCCATTGTTACAAGCACCTCCCCAGACACTTCGACCACGGCCGGGTCGGGAACGGCGATGCCGCATTGTCTGGCGAGAAGCAGGCCAAGAAAGTCCTGGCCGAGTTGAACCGATTGTGGGTTGCCGGGAAGTTTGAGCACCCAGACGTCCGCGTCGTCACACGTAAAAAGGTGCGGTTCGGACTGCCCTCCGCCCAGACGGCGCACATGGTTGATAGCTCTCATCGCCGCTCGGACTATAACCTTGGTGAATGCCCTCGCTACACCAGCGCACTTGCAGCTGCACCTCGCGGACGCGATGTCGGCAGGCCACGTCCGGTGCAGGAGGCCCTGGCGGTGGCTTGGTCGGGGTGACAGGATTTGAACCTGTGGCCTCTACGTCCCGAACGTAGCGCTCTGCCAGGCTGAGCTACACCCCGACCCGAATACCAATGCTAGCAGGAGCACCCCGAAAGCGACACCGCAACTCGCCCGCACGCGATGTGCGACGTTCACAGCATCTCCCGCACTCGGGCTGCGGTGAAGGCCGGGTCCTCCATCGGCAGGAAGTGCGAGTACTGCGGCAGGTAGTGGTCTTCGCCCGCCGCGAAGCGCGATGCAAGGTCCGGCGCGGTCGGCGACCCCCGCATGTCGCCCTCACCAGCGCTGGTGGCCGGCCCCCGCGCTCGCAGGACGTGGACCGGGATCTGCAGCGCGGCGATCGCTTCGTAGATTTCGCCCCCCAGGCCAGCACCGGCGTAGGTCGCTGCTTCGATCTCGGGCGGACAGGCGAGCACGAAGCCATCGCCGTCGGCCGCCGGCAGCAAGCCGAAGTTGCAGTAGTCGTGCAGCACGCCGGCGTCCCAGGTATCGAACGGCGGGCGGCCGGAGAAGCGCTCGAACATTTCCTCCGCGGAAGCCCAACGGTTGCGCCGGCGGACCGCTGGCGGCTGGCGCTCAGCACCGCTCGCGTAGGCTTCTGGCGAGAGGATCACAGGGTCGATCAGCAGCAGCTTCCCGAAGGTCTCGGGAGCGAGTGCTGCCGCCAGCGTCACCGCGTATCCGCCCTTCGAATGCCCGACGGCGACTGCATCCCGCAGGCCGAGATGGCGGGCCGTGGCCGCGACATCGTCCGCGAAGTTGCGCCACGGATAGGGCGGCGCCGGCTTGTCGCTCCGGCCGTGACCGCGCATATCGATGGCCAGGCAACGCACGCCGGGTAGCCGTTCGACGACCCGGTCCCAGCAGCGCGCGTGGAACCCCGTGGCGTGGGCGAAAAACGCGGTCGGCGGGGCCTCGCCAGGGGTATCCGCCGCTGAGGCCGGCCACTCGTAGAGGGCGAGGCCGATGCCGTTGACGTGGATGCGGGATTCGTTTGGCGGGCGCATAGCCCTATCCAAGCCGATCCGCGCTGTTGCGGCAACCATCGGCTCCCGGCACCGCCTTCCTGAAAGCAATGGGAAAGAGCAGCGCAATCGTGGCAGTTTGGCAATCACTTTCCCGCGCCGAAGGTGCATCTTCGCCGGGTGCAGACGAGCGGGAGTGCTGCAAGACGGGCCGCGCACCCTCCCGGCGGCTCGAGGTCATGCGGGCTGACCGCACCGGCGGGAGATTGTCACCCCTCCCGCCGGTGTGGCCGGGCCGCAGCTATGTCGCGGGGGCGGCGCCAAACCGGTAGCATCGAGGGATGACCGCCGAACGGATTGCCCGGCTCGCCGCGACGCCGAAGCTTCTCGCCCAGATCGTCGTCGAGGCGAGCGATGAGCTGCTGGATAGGCCACCCGCCGCCGGGGAATGGCCGCCACGGGTCGTGCTGGCGCACTTCCGCGATGACGAATACCTGTGCATGCGCCTCGGCCTCGAACGGGCGCTCGCAGAAGACCGCCCCGAAGTCGTGCTCCTCGACGGGGCCGGCTGGGTGGCGATGCGCAACACCACGCGCGATTCCCGGGCCACCCTACTCGGCGATTTCGCCCTGCAACGCCAGGCCAGCGTTTCCATCCTTGGCATGCTCCGCGCGAACGAATGGGAACGGCGCCTGAGCAGCGCGGGCCGCGGGGAGTTCACGATCTCGCAGTTTCTCGATGCCTGGCTCCAGCACGACGCCGAACACCTCGCCCAGATCGAACGCGCCCTCGGCGAAACGGCCGCAGAGGCGCGGGAGCGTCGCGCGCGCACCAATTAGGCGACGCCGGGCGCGAAGCATCCGCTCAGCGCACCGACCAATCGGTGCCGTCTGCAGAGTCCTTCAATTCGATGCCGAGCTCGGAAAGACCATCGCGAACTCTGTCCGCCAGCGCCCACTGCTTCTCCGCCCGGTACCGCCGGCGAAGTGCGATGAGGCTTTCGATTGCTGCTTCAGCATCGCCGGGGGCTGCGGCACTGCCATCCAGCGCGTGCAACAGGGCGACGAAGGGAGCGGCGGCGAGCAGACCATGCGAGGGGGCGGCCAGCGTCAGCCCAAGCACCCCGGCAAGTTCCCGCAGGGTATCCTGCGCCGGGCCGATGTGGCGCCCGCGGTCACGACCCCGGTTAATGTCCCGCGCCAGCTCAAAGAGCGCTGCCAGCGCCTGTGGGGTGTTGAGGTCGTCTTCCATCGCGGCGACGAATTTCTCGTGGGCGGCGTCGCCGGTTACCGGCGGGGTGTGCATCTGCTGTGGCTGGGCGGCATCGGCGGCTTCGCGGAGGCGTGCAGCGCCGGCCTTCGCCGCTTCCAGGGCCTCATCCGAATAGGTCACCGGGCTGCGGTAGTGGCTGTTGATGATGAAGATCCGCAGCGCATCCGCACCGTATCGCTGCAGCGCCTCCGCAATAGTCACAAGGTTGCCCAGCGATTTCGACATCTTCTCCTCGCCCAGCTGGAGGAGCGCGTTGTGCATCCAGATGCGCGCGAATGGCGGTTTGCCGGTCAATGCCTCGGTCTGTGCGATTTCGTTCGTGTGGTGCGGGAAGATGAGGTCGGCGCCGCCGCCGTGGATGTCGATCTGTTCGCCCAGCGCGTGCAGCGCCATCGTCGAGCATTCGATGTGCCAGCCGGGTCGGCCGGGCCCCCAGGGACTCTCCCAACTCGGCTCGCCCGCCTTTGCCCCCTTCCAGAGCGCGAAGTCGAGCGGGTCCTCTTTGAGCTCCGTCGGGTCGATGCGGGCGCCGGCGAGGAGGTCGTCGATGTCGCGTTTCGAGAGCGCTCCGTAGCGCGGGCCGAACTTTCGGACCCGGTAGTAGACATCCCCACCCGAGGCATAAGCGAAGCCGTTCGCGACCAGCCCGGCGATGAAGCTGATGATCTGGGGGATCATCTCCGTGACGCGGGGGTATTCGTGGGCCGGCTTCACATTCATCGCCTCCAACTGCTCCAGGTAGGCGGCGATGTTCTGTTCGGCAAGGCTGGACATCGCGAGGCCAAGCCGCTGCGAGCGCTCGATGAGCTTGTCGTCGATGTCGGTGAAGTTCTGGACATGCTTGACTGGCACACCCTGCCAGTCGAGGTAGCGGCGCAGCACGTCGAAGACGACGGAGAACAGGGCATGCCCCACGTGGCTCTCGGAATAGGGTGTGATGCCGCAGACGTAGAGCCGAACAATCCCATCCGGCGCCAGCGGCACCAGCTCAATTTTCTCGTTGGTTAATGTGTCGGTGAGTTGCATGGGCACTCCCGGGCGTGCTGCCCGATGCGGATGAAGAAGTGATGAGGATTGCGCTCGGTGAAGGCGAGCAAAGCCCGGCTAGGGGCGATGCATCGCCCCGGTACAGCTGCAGGGTGTCAACGGCGTCCACATGTGCTCATCGCAGGATACCGCATCGCGCAACGTGCGGCCTGAGCGCCCTATTCCGCGATGCCGCTGCCATCCCTGGGGCCACCGCCGGCATCTGCCCCCTCCTCGATGGGCGTGCCGTTGTGATGGCCTGCGTGCAGCGCGCCCATGTGCTCCTCGAGGTGCGCGACCATTTCGTGCAGTCCTCGCACTTTGCTATCCAGCTCGTTCAGGCGCTCCCACTCGGGGTCCGGGAGGCGCTGGATGGCGCCGTTGGAGTCATCGTGGAAGGCGACGATGTGCCCGGGCACGCCAATCACCGTCGCGTTCGCCGGTACGTTTGTGACGACGACGGAGCCGGCGCCAATGCGCGCATTCTCGCCGACCTCCACTGCACCGATCACCTTCGCGCCGGCGCCCACCACAACACGGTCGCGCAGTGTGGGGTGGCGCTTCACTCGTCGCGTGCTTGTCCCGCCAAGGGTCACGCCCTGATAGATGGTAACGTCTGCGCCAATCTCGGCGGTTTCGCCGATGACGACGCCCATGCCGTGATCGATGACGAATCGCGGCCCGATGGTCGCACCCGGGTGGATTTCAATCCCCGTGAGGAATCGCGCGACGTGCATGATCCCGCGCGGGACGAGCGGCACGTTCCTCCGCTGCAGGGCGTTGGCCAGGCGGTGCGCGAGCCGGGCATGGAATCCGGGGTAGAAGAGTACGACTTCGAGCGCGCTGCGCGCCGCAGGGTCCCGCGCCAGTGTCGCGCGGATGTCGTCGCGGAGCTCATCCAACCAGCCCATGTCCTCCACCTTAGCGCAATCTGCCCTGCCCGTATCGCGCCCCGGCCGGGCGTGCCCCGCTGGTGTCTCGTAGCTGGCGAGCACCGATAATCGCGGGCATGTGCCCTCAACCGCTCGCCCGGCCGGTCGTCGTGGACCTCGGCTGCGGCTCCCGCAAGAAGCCCGGCGCTCTCGGTGTCGATATCGCACGCATCCCGCAGGTAGACCTCATCGCGGATGTGATGAAGACGCTCCCCTTTCGCGATGCCTCAGTGGATGAGGTCTACGCGTCTCACCTCGTCGAACACGTCGAAGACCTGATGGCGTTCATGGGTGAAGTCTGGCGGATCTGCAAGCCGGGGGCGCTCGTCCACTTTCGCTTCCCGCACGGCTCGACACCCTATGTGATATGGAAGGACCCGACGCACCGCCGCGGTGTCTTTCTCGATACGTTCGACTACTTCGACCCGGGGACGTTCGATGGGCGCGTGTTCGGCTACTACCACCCCGCCAAATTCAAGATCGTGAAACAGCGGCTGAACTTCAACATGAACGCGGATACGTGGCTCCCCGGCCGTGGCCGCCGCATTGCTGGCCGCGTCTTTGATGCATTGGCCAACCGCAGCGAACGCGCCCAATACATGTGCGAGCGCTTCTGGGGGCCCTGGGTGGGGGTTGAAGAAGCCCAGATCTGGATGCGCACGATCAAGTGAGGGGGCGCTGTCAACACGCGCTGCGTCCGCATTCGCCGCGAAGGTAAACAGACATTCACGGCACGTTACATCGCTGTCGGTTACGCTGGTCCGCATGCCTGGTATCGATGTCGAAGCACTCATCCGAGCGGTCGGCTACGCGGGCATTTTCGCCATCGTTTTCGCCGAGACGGGGCTGCTCATTGGATTCTTTCTCCCCGGCGATACGCTCCTGATCACGGCCGGGCTGATGGCCGAGCGCGGCCAGCTCGACATCTGGTTCCTCATCCCGCTGCTCATCGTGGCGGCCCTGATTGGCGACTTCGTTGGCTTCGAGATTGGCAAACATGCCGGCTCGCGACTCTATCAACGGGAAGAGTCGCGTGTCTTCAAGCGCCACCACCTGGAACGAGCGAAGGAGTTCTACGACCGTCACGGCGGCAAGACGATCGTGATTGCGCGTTTTCTCGCGGTCATTCGCACGTTCGCACCAACCGTCGCTGGGGCAGCGCAAATGCCCTACCACAAGTTCGTGGTCTACAACTTCATCGGCGGCGCCCTCTGGGTCTCATCGATGCTTTGGCTGGGCTACATCTTCGGCAGCAAAGTCAACAACCTTGAGCTGTTTTTCACCGCCCTGGTGGTGCTCATGGTCGCCGCCTCTGTCGCCCCCGGGATCTGGCAGGTCTGGCGCATGCGCCGCCGAGGCAGCCGCTCACAGGCGTAGCTCTCCTCAGCCCCGCTCATTGACGAACGATGCGGACGTTGCCGTTCGGTGCGTGCAGGTCAAGCACCTGCGGCGTAGCGTCCGTGCGGCCTCCGGCGGTGGCGAAAAGTCCGGCAGTCGCCCCGGCCGGTGGTGTCGAAAGTGGAAACTCGCTATAGAGAGCGCCCGCACCGTCGAGCAGGTTGAAGTGTGCCCCCGCGGGCAGGCGCACCTCGATGTCCCCGTGATCGGTGCTGGCGCGGATATCGCCCACGACCGAGGCCGTCGACACGTTTCCACGATGGGCGACGACCGACACGTGTGTCCCCGGCGGGACGGTGACATGGACATCCGAGCGGGCGAGGGCCGAGGGTGCCACTCCCGCAGCCTGCCCCGTCGCGATCATGATCGTCCCTACGGCGTTGCGCACCTGCAGGGAAAGGCTCGTAAGGTCGTTGAACGCCGCCTGTTCGGTCGTGCCCGCGCCCTGGCGGGTGATGGAGATATCAACCCGGGGCTCGATGCCTGTATCGATAACCACGTTGCCGGCGAGGTCGTCGATCGAGAGTCTCGGGCTGGCCGACGTGTTGTATGACTGTGAGACCACCTCGCGCAGGGTGATGAGGTGCTGGTCCGTGAAGTGGTGGTACAGCCCCAGGCCCGCCCAGACGGTGAGAGCAATCCCCAGCGGCGGGGCGACCCACCAGAACCGCCTCCAGTCGCCCCGGCGGTCGAGCCCCTCGAGCCGGGCAAATGCCCCGCCGACCGCCTTGTTCATAGCCCCTTGAGTTCGACCCTGCGGCCGGTGTCCGCGACCACCCGGCCTATCTCCAGCGCCTCGGGGATGGCGGCCCGCACAGTTGCGGCATCCTCCCCCGCAACCATGAGCACCAGTCCGATGCCCATGTTGAAGACCTCATACATCTCCTCGCGGCTGATTGCGCCGCGCAGCTCGATCAACTGGAAGATGGGCAGGACCGGCCATGCTTTCGTATCGAAGACGGCAGTAACGCCCGGCGGCAGGATTCGTGGCACGTTCTCGGTATAGCCCCCACCCGTGATGTGGGCGATGCCATGGACGCGGTCCAGCACCGGGGCAACCAGCCGATAGTAGGGCCGGTGTGTCGCCAGCAGCGCCTCCCCGAGAGTCTTCCCGCCGAGACTGCGCGGCCGCTCCTCGAGGCGTCGCAGCGTCTCTTCGCCGTTTTCGCCATCGGCCACCGCGAGCACTTTGCGTGCGAGAGAGAAGCCGTTGGTGTGGAGCCCGGAGCTGGGGATGCCGAGCAGCGCATCGCCGGCCGTGACGCGCGTACCATCGATGATGCGGTCACGTTCGACGACCCCCACGATGAAACCCGCGAGGTCGAAGTCGCCGGGTGCATAGACATCCGGCATGTCCGCCGTTTCGCCACCGAGCAGGGCGCAGTGTTCCTCGGCACAGGCTCGGGCGACGCCCTCTACCAGCGTCTGCTTCTGCTCCGTGGAGAGGCCGTTTCCGGCGATGTAGTCGAGGAAGAAGATGGGTTCGGCGCCGCAGGCCATGATGTCGTTGACGCTATGGCCGAGGATATCGGCGCCGCAGAGGTCCAGGCGGTTCGCCGCGGCGATCAGCTTTACCTTCGTCCCGATGCCGTCGGCGCTGGCCGAGAGCACGGGATCGTGGTACTTCTCGCCGATGCGGAAGAGGCCACTAAAAGGGCCCGCGTCGCTCAATACTTCAGGCCGGCGCGCCTGCGCGAGGATGCCCGGGAGGCTCGCGGCGAATCTGCTGCGGGCAGCAATATCCACCCCGGCGGCGGCGTAGGCGCGTTCATTCGTCATCTGCCACAGGGTACACGCCGATGGCCGTCCGGCGTAGGCTTGCACCGGCGGTTGGAAGGTAAAGGCCGTTCCCGCCATGCCTCCCCGTCGCGCGAATTGTCTGAACGGCGTATGAATCAGCGCACGGTTTGCGCGCGTATTCACAGCATGGTTCATACTGATGGCAGGGGGATTGCGCCCATGAGCACAATGACAGAAGACCGCGACGATAGCGCGCCCACCCCGCAGCTTCCCCAACGGGATGCTGAATTGGTCAGCATGCCGCGTTGCGCGCGCTGCCACCTCTCATACATGCCGACAAAATCAACGAGCGCGCTTCGGCTCACCTACTGTAGTTTTCTCTGTGAGCTGGGAGACCTTGGCTTCAGCATGGTCGGCCTCGAACACATGGAGCGCGCCAAGAAGCCCGTAGAAACGCCCGCCGCCGTCGACTAGATTCGCCATCGCCGCAGGGTTCCCGCGCTCCCATTGTTTTCGATGCGCCCACCGATCGGCTCTACCTGCGCCCGATGAACACGTTCTGACGGGGACCTTTGCCGCCGCCCCGGGCGCGCACTACGTGGGTCTCCGGCTCGAATCCGGCTGCGCGCAGGCGGCTTTCGAACGAAGGCTCCCCCCCGACAGACCAAACAGCGAGCGCTCCGCCCGGCTTGAGCGCGCGCCAGGCCGCCGCCAGCCCCGCCCGGCCATAGAGCCACCCGTTCGTCCGCTGCGTGAGTGCGTCCGGGCCATTGTCGACATCCAGCAGGATGGCGTCGAACCATCCCTCATTGGACCGCATCGCGTCCGCCACGTCGCCCATGGCGATGCTCACACGCGGGTCATCCAGGGGGTGTCCGGCGAGGGCGCCCAACGGGCCACGGTTCCACGCCACTACGGCGGGGAGCAGCTCGGCGACGGTGACCGCGCCGGTGGCGGGCAGGAGATCCAGCGTGGCGCGCAGCGTGTAGCCCATCCCAAGGCCGCCAATGAGGACGGAGCAGCGGGCCTCCGGCCGCGGACAGGCGATCGCCATCATCGCGTCCTCGGAGCCGTGCATCCGGCTTGTCATGAGGTCATACCCATCCGCCCGGATGACGTATTCACCGTCGTGGTGGCGCAGTTCAAGCCAGCTGCCGTCGGGCGTGGTGATCCGATCGAGCGTGTCCCAGGGCTTCACCGCTTCAGGATGCGCGGGGAAGCGTTTAGAGACGAGGTATTTGCCGACCGGTGTCGGAGGTCACGCGGCTGGTTCGCTCGCCCGCCGGGTGGAGCTATCCGCGGCGCCGACGCGGCGCGCGCGGCCCTCGTTGGCACGCACCGTCGAAGACGAATCCAAGCCGTGCGCTGCCGGGGCGAGCGCCGTCGCCAGCCATGCCTCCGCCGCCCCGGGCAGGGTAAACACGCGCACACCGTCGCGCTGCCCCGTGAAGCGAGCGAAGCGCTCGGTCACGCTCAGCTGGCGCTCCCCGGCGACAAATGCCACGCGCATACCCGGCCGGTAGCCAAATGCGAGTGCAGCGGCGACGTGGAGCAGGCTGCCCGGCCCGTGCTGGAGCTCGTCCACAAAGCAGACGGCCGCGCGAATGCCGTCGGCAGCACTCAGGGTGAGCGCGTGTGAAAGCGCCTGCAAGGCCTCTTCGGTGTCCATGCGGCCGCTTGCGACAATGGTCAGGAGTTTCCTCCCGGGATCTACGCGAATCGTGTACATGAGGTCTCTCCCCGCTCTCGACTCTCCCGTTGCACAGACCGTCGCGCTCTGCATAACTCCGGCGCTGGATAGACCGGGGAGTCGAAAGTCCCGTTAGTGTGCATTGTTTACGAGTTCTTGACAGTCCGGAGGAAGCCCTAATCGAATGCCCGATGGGCCACGGAAGCGCGGCCGAAATCCGCCTGCGACTCAGCCAGTCGCCTCGAAGCGCGGCCGCAGTTCATCACCGCTGCGGACGTTGACGTGGCACCGCCCTTCGAGCACGCGCGCGAGCCGGGTCCGGATGAGTCCAATTTGTGCTTGCGGAGCACGTGGAAAGAGCAGGATTTCGCCGGCCACGATGGCAGCATCGTCGTAGCCGCGTGAAAATCGCCGGATCATCCAGGCTATGGCGAAGCGCCCGGCGCCGGGTAACGGCTGAAACGAAAGGGCGGCGCGGCTGGGGTCAAGGCCGGCAGCAACCGGCAATGCTGTCTCAACATCCCAATTGAGACGTATCTGCCGCCGCAGGGTCGCGCTCAGGACGGCAGTGACCTGTTGCGGCGTGAGCGGGTTGGTCAGCCACTGGTCCGCACCAGCCGCCAGGGCCTCCCGCAGCGGTCGGCTGGCCTGTGGGGCAGCCACCATGATCACAGCGCCCCGCTTTGGGCGTTCACTGGCAACCCGCGCACCGCTCTCGTTGGTGGCTTCGAGGAGCAGCACGGAATCGCGTCCCGGCGCACTCCGCATCCCGGCCGCGACGCCCATGGCCGCGCAGCTTTCGAGCACCATGGCGCTCGCGGCCCGGTCCGCAACTTCCACCTGCACCGTGAGGTCACGCAGGTTCGGGTGGGGCCATTCGCCATAGGGCCCATCGATTTCCCGGTCCGCGGCCATGCGGAGGCTGCGCCCGTCATCGGCGAGCGAGCCGATCCATGCGTCGCAGGGTGGGCAGGCGAAAAACGGTGCCCATGACTGCGCCTGGCTCTCCGGCGAAACGCAGTCGATCAGCGACCCGCCGCCGCCGGGGATCGCGTGGCAAACATGACACTGGTCTTCGAAGAGCAGAGCCCGGCCGCTGGTCCCGGGCGCACCGAAGATGCGGCCGCGGGCAGCTGCCGTGGAGACGATGCCATCGCGCCCCACCTCCGCGATCACGCCCGCGAGCCAGAGCGCGCACAGCCCGCAGAGGAGGTGACGCGTGACCGGCCGCAAGGGGTCGGGTTGCCAGGAGTTGCGCCAGGCCATCGGGCGCCGCCGGAGTAATGCCACGCCGGGGCGGAGGTGACCGCAGCAAGGGCAGCCGGCAGATGTCACGCTCCAACTATCGGCAAGCACCGGACCGGCTTTCAGGGGCGAACTGGTTGCCGCCGCTCGCGCCGCAGCAGATCGGCAAACCCCCAGCTAATCCGCGGCGGCCGCCGGGCGCAACTGCCCGCCCCGCAATGAGGCACTCGCCCGATTGAGGTGCGATAGGATCTCGCGGTAGGAGCGGAAGAGGCCCGTTTCGTAGTAGCTGATCCCGTGGTCGTTGCAGAACTGGCGCACGACGACCTGCGCATCCTTGAGGCGGTTGCGGGGCATGTTCGGGAAGAGGTGATGTTCGATCTGATAGTTCAGGCCGCCCGCCCAGAAGTCCGTCACGGGATGGCTCCGCACGTTTCGGGAGGTAACGATCTGTTCGCGCAGAAAGCCCAGTCGCGACCCGGCCGTGATCATCTCCATGCCCTTGTGGTTGGAGGCGAAGACGGAGCTGTTGTAGAGCCCGAAGACGGCCTGGTGCACGCAGAAGAATGCGATCCCGAGGCCCAGCCCGAGCTGCCATAGGAGCAGACCATAGAGCGCCAGGTGCAGCCCGATCCCGATCCCCTGGAGCACCGGCGATACCGCTTTCGGGCTCCAGAGGTGCTTGATGCTGTGGTAGCGCACGTTGATGGACTGAAATGGCAGGAGGAAAACGAACAGCCACGCCTGGATGGCGATTACGGGCCGGAGCCAGCGCGCCTTCGTCGCGATCTGCTCGGCGGCGAACACGAGCATTGGGAATTGCACGTCCGGATCTTCTTCGAGGTGGTTCGGGGTGGCGTGGTGCTGATTGTGCTTCTGCGTCCACCAGCTATGGCTGACGCCGAGCAGCAAGTTCCCGAAGACGAGGTTGGCAGCATGGTTGAGCCGCCGCCCGCGGAACGCTTGCCAGTGCGCCACATCGTGGGCGAGCAGCCCGATCTGGGTGCTCACAAAGCCCATGAAGATCGCATCAGCAACGATCACGAATGGCTGGTGCACAAAGATGGCGATGGCCACGCCCAGGGCCAGCATGCCGAGCGCCGTCGCCGTCTTTAGCGTGTAGTAGGCTGGCTGTGCTTCGAGCAGGCCCGCCTCCTTCACGATTCGCTTGAGTTCTCCGTATTCGGTCGTCGCTCGCAGCGCCGTTTCAGCCATGACTGCCATACCTCTCGGCTCGCCGCACGATGCGGCCCGCCGTCGTCGATCTTCTCGTCTCTAAACAAGGTGCGCGCCCCGCGGCATCCCGTCTATTGGCGGAGTCCCGCGAGTGTGCCAGGGACGGGCGGCGCGGCCCGTGGCGGATGAAAAAAAGGCCAGCCCATTCCGCAAAGAAAGGGCTGGCCTCGATTGTTGCCTGGCTGCCGATCGGCCCGGACCCGGAGGGTCGGGGCCGTCGCTTCAGCCACGATTTACCAGCGCCGGCCACCGCCGCCGCCGCTGCCACCACGGCTGCCGCCACGGTCGCCGCCGTAGCCGCCACCGCCACGGCTGCCGCCGCCCCCACCGTAGCCGCCGCCACCGCCGCCGCCGTAGCTGCTGCCACCGCCGCCACCGCCGTAGCCGCCGCTGGAGCGGGGCTGCGACTGGAAGCAGTCATTGCAGTAGACGGGACGGTCGCCGCGCGGTTCAAAAGGCACTTTAGCCTCTTTGCCGCAGGAGCCGCAGGTTGCGCTGAACATTTCGCGTGAACCGCCGCCACGGCTGCCGCCGCCTTCGGATCCGCGCCTGCTTGCCCGGCAGGTCGGGCAACGCCGGGGTTCGTTTGTGAACCCCTTGGACTGGTGGAATTCCTGCTCGCCAGCTGTGAACGTGAAGCCACTTCCACAATCGCTACAGGTTAGGGTTTTGTCGACGAAAGCCACTCGACGACCTCCAAAAGATTTCTAGGATTCCTACGGTCATCGAGCGCCAGTTTTTCACGGGGGACAGATGGAACGTGGATAGCCTGCGCACAGCATACCTTGGAACGGACCGCAATTACTAGCATCGGGCTCGCGAATTCGTGAAAATGGGTGCGTCCGGCTAAGCTGCGCCGCCGCCGCCCCCCGCGGAGCCTGCAGCCCGATGCTGGCGGGCCAGCGCCGCCTGGCGGAAATCAGCGTCGTGCGTCCTCCGGTAAATGAAGGCAATGGCCAGCCCCAGGAAGCACAGGGCCGCTTCGATCCCCAGCGTTTGCGGCACACCGATCATTCCCCCGAGTGTCCCTGTGAACCAGCCTCCGAGCGGCGTCGACCCAGCGAACAGCAAGAAGAAAATACTCATCACCCGCCCCCGCAGTTCATCCGGGACGATGATCTGCAGCGAGGTGTTGATCGTCGTGCTGAAGGCCACTCCCGCCGCTCCCAGCACGACCAGCAGAAGCGCCGTCAGCAGGAAAACATGCGACGCCGCGACCGCCGCGAAGACGATCGTGAAGGACAGGGTCGCGATCAGGAGGAAGCGGGGCGTGGTCTCTCCCTTCGCCGCCAGTACGAGGGCGGAAATGAGGGAGCCCGCACCCATGCACGAGGTCAGCAATCCAAACTGGGTGGAGCCGACGTGGAGTACGAAATCGGCAACCAGCGGGATGACGACGGAGAAGTTGTAGCCAAAGGTGCCGATGAACGTGAGCAGGATGAAGAAAAAGAGCACTCCCGGCGTCCGCCAGGAGTAGCGCACGCCTTCAGCCAATTGCTGCAGGATGTTCCCGGCCGCGCGCTTCTTTGCCTGTGCCTGGAACTCCGTCGAATGCATCATGAGGTAGGCGGCGATCACCGCGACATAGCTCGCCGCGTTGAGGAAAAAGGCGGTCGAGAATCCCACGACGGCGATCGTGACACCGGCCACCGCCGGGCCGACGATGCGCGCAGCATTGAACGTGCTCGAATTCAGCGCCACCGCGTTGACGAGCTGTTCCCGCCCCACCAGCTCCACCACAAACGACTGGCGGACCGGGCCATCCAGGGCGTTGACCGTGCCAAGCCACAGCGCCAGTAGATAGATGTGCCACAGCTGCACCGTCCCCGTCACGACGAGCACTCCGAGGATCGTCGCCTGGACCAGCGCCAGCGTCTGCGTGAGGATGAGCATCCGGCGCTTTGGCAGGCGGTCCGCGATGACGCCTCCGAAAAGGGTGAAGAGAGTGATGGGCAGGAACTGCAGCGCTGTCACCAGCCCCAGCGCCGACGGCGAATCCGAGATCTTCAGCACCAGCCAGGCCTGCGCCGTGGTCTGCATCCACGTGCCGACCTGTGAGACCATCTGCCCGAAAAAGTAGACGCGGTAGTTGTAGACGCGCAGCGAACTGAACTGCCGCGCCATCAGCGGGCCGAATCCGGGAAACCAACGGGCGGCGGGCATTGGGGCCATTATCCCTCACGTGCACGTGAAGGTCACTTCGTGCTTTCCCGATCGGAGACCGGCTCGCATCGCACCGCTATCGCCGCCGGGGCCTCCGTCCGATCCCGGATGCTTCCGCTACACTGGCCGGGTGGATGTTGACGCCCTTCGTGCGCTCCTGGACCGCGTAGCAGCCGGCGACGCCTCTATCGATGAGGCCGCGCTGGCGCTCCAGACGGCACCCTTCACCGACCTCGGCTTCGCGGCCGTGGACCACCACCGGGCGCTTCGCGATGGCCTGCCCGAAGTTGTCCTCTCCATGGGCAAAACGCCGGACCAGGTTGTCGCCATCGCCCGCGAGATCATCTCCGCCGCCGGGAGGGTGCTCATCACTCGCGTCGAACCGGCACACGCCGCGGCCCTCGCCGAAGCGCTTCCCGGCATCGAACTCAGCGACCACGCGCGCCTCGCCTGGGTGGACCCGCGGCCCCGTCCCCGCGTCGGCGATGTCGCCGTCGTCTCGGCCGGGACATCCGATATTCCGGTGGCAGAAGAGGCGGCGATCACCGCCGAAATGATGGGCGCCCACGTCCAACGCCACTACGACGTCGGTGTCGCGGGCCTCCACCGCCTGGCCGGGCGCATCGAGGCCCTCCGCGCCGCGAACGCACTCGTGGTCGTCGCCGGCATGGAAGGTGCGTTGCCGAGCGTCATCGGCGGATTGGTCGCCAATCCGGTCATTGGTGTGCCCACGTCGATTGGCTACGGAGCCGCCTTCGGCGGACTGGCAGCGTTGCTGGGCATGCTCAATTCCTGCGCGACCGGCGTGAGCGTCGTGAACATCGATAACGGCTTTGGGGCTGGCTATCTCGCGGCCACCATCAACCGCCTGGCGGTGCACGGTGGCTAAGGCCCGCCGGGGCGGCCGGAAGCATGCCCGGCGGCCGGAGACCGTGCGCGATGCCGGCCTCCCGGATGATGCCGGGCGTGGCCCCGCCTCAGAGCCCGCCGACCTCCAGGGCGCGCGAGAATTCGGCGTGCGAGCGATGGGCGCCGCCAGTCGAAGTCAGGCCCGCGGCCTCGTCTTCGACTGCTTCTCAGGTATCGCCGGCGACATGACCCTGGCCGCACTGATCGATGCCGGTGCCTCGATCGATGCGATCCGCGCTGGCCTGGCATCGCTCCCCATCCCCGCGTTCACCATCAGCACCGTGCCGGTGACCCGCGGAGGGCTGAACGCGCAGCACCTGGAGTTGGAGATCTCTGAAGAGCGCACTTTCGAGCCCGGAGAGATGCGCCAGGTGATCCGTGCGGGCGCACTGCCACCGCGGGCGGAACAGCGTGCACTCGCGGCCATCGATGCACTCGAACGGGCCGAGGCACGCGCCCACCAAACCGCCACGCCGCACTTCCACGAAGCAGGCGGCGTGGATGCAATCATCGACCTTGCCGGGACGATGCTCGCACTCGAACTGCTCGAAGTCGCGGAATGCTGGTGTCCCGTCGTCACCGTCGGCGCCGGCACGATCGTGAAGACAGAGCACGGCCCTATCCCGGCGGCGCCCGGTCCAGCGGCGGCCTACATCCTCCAGGAGTCAGGCTTCGCCTTGCGCTTCGTTGAGTCGTCGCACGAGTTGGTCACGCCCACGGGTGCCGCCATCCTCGCGGCCGTCGCCCGGCCCGGCCCGGCCATTCTCACGCTTTCCGCACAGGGCGCGGGGGCGGGCACGTTCGATCCCCCGGCGCGGCCCAACGCGCTGCGCGTGTTTGTTGGCACCTCCGCGTCCGGTGGCTCTCTCACAGCTGGCCGCGAGCGGAGCGTGGTGGAGCTCGCCGCCAACATCGACGACATGCCAGCCACGCTTCTGGCTCACGCCCGCGACCGCATGATGGAGGCGGGCGCCCTTGATGCCTGGATTGAAGCCATCGGCATGAAAAAGGGGCGGTCGGCTTCAAAACTGTGCGTGCTAGTGGTGCCGGAAGAAGAGACCCGTTTTGCTGCCCTCATCCTGGCCGAAACCAGCACGCTCGGGGTGCGCGTGACGGCGCTGCGGCGCCATGAGTTGCCGCGCCGCATCGAGCAATTTCAGAGCTCGTTGGGCACGATCCGGATTAAAATCAGCAATCGCGAGGGCCATAGCCGCGCGTCCCTGGAGTTCGAGGACGTGAAAGCCCATGCCGATCGCCTGGGCCGTCCCGCGGTGGATATTCAGCGCCTGCTGGAAGCGGAGGTCGGCCGCCATTTCAACTCTCCGGGCGACCTTCCCGGCGTCGGCCAGGATTAACACGTTTGCCGGCCCCCGATCGGCTACACTGGAATCAGCCTATTGCGGGATTCTGCTCCTTTTGCAGTTGCGCACTTTGTTGTTTGTTTCGTCCGCCTGCCCCTTTCTCCCCCGCCGCTTCGCCGTGAGCGCGCGAGGTCAGATGGTCCGGGCCACGTTGCTAACGGGTGGGAGCCGATGACCGTCCTCGCCGGCCACCGCGGAAACCACACCGGTGCAGCCCGGCACATGACCGTGGGTGTCCTTGCGCTCCAGGGAGATTTCCGCGAGCACCGCGAGACGCTGGAAGCGATGGGCCAGTCCGTCGTCGAAATTCGGAAGCCGGCCCAGCTCGCCCTGATCGACGCGCTCATCATCCCGGGTGGCGAGAGCACGACCATCGCCCGCCTGATCTTGAGCAACGGTTTCCAACAGCCGCTGCGCGATTTTTGTTCGAGCGGCAAGCCGGTCTGGGGCACGTGCGCCGGCGCGATCCTGCTCGCCAGAGAAGTCGACAACCTCGACCGGCCGGGGATCGAGATGATGGAGATCCGCGTCCGGCGCAACGCCTTCGGCAGGCAGATCGATAGCTTCGAAGCAGACCTCCAAATCGTTGGCATGGCCGGCCCGCCGTTTCGCGCGGTCTTCATCCGCGCCCCGCTGATAGAGGCGGTGCGAGCCCCCGCCGAGGCCATCGCGAAGCTCAGCGACGGCACCATCGTGGCTGCTCGCCAGGGGAACCTCCTTGCCACCTCGTTCCACCCGGAACTGACCGGGGACAATCGGCTGCACGCGCTCTTCCTCACCATCGGGCGGCCGGAGGCGGGGCGAGCATGACCGAGCTTCGCGCCGAATCGCTCAGCCCGATCGATGCCGCGACGCTGTGGCCACAACTGCATCGCCTCGACACCGAGGTCATCGCCACGCGGGGTGGCGAAAGCCTGCTCATCAGCAGTGGCCTCGCGGCGAGCGGCCTGACGCGGCTGCCGCGTATCCCGAAGCTTCCGCGCACGGTCGTGCTCGGGGTGAAGCGTGGCCTCAGCTACCGCGGCGTCCTCATCGGCCGCGAACTCTCTGGGGGCGCGGGCTGGGAGGTGGTCTCCGTGCGCATCGCCCGGCCGAAGGACGACGACGCTGTGGTTGCCCTACTCGGCGGCGCCTGCCAGGAAGCAGCCCGGCGCGGCGGCCACACGATGTATCTTCGCTATGCGGAAGGGTCGCCCCATGCTGCAGCCCTGCGCCAGGGCGGCTTCTATGCCTACCGCATCGAACGTCTCTATGCCATACCACCGTCGGGCCGGCCCCTCGCGACGCCGTTCCGGCCGGCGACGCGCCAGGACCGGCACGGCATCTTCCGCCTCTACTGCCGTGCTGTGCCCGAGACCGTTCGCCGCCACGAAGCGCCAACCCAGCAAGATTGGCGCGCCGTGCTCGATTCATTCGACTGCACTCGCGAATACGTGCTCGACCACGATGGGGCGCTGGGCGCATGGGTCGGCATTGGCGAGCGCGAGGCGGCGGTGCTTGCCGATTCCGTCGGCGAGGGAGTCATCGACGCCGTCCTGGACCTCGTCGAAACCCACGCCGGGCGCACGGCGGCCCTTGTTGTGGCCGAACACCAGTGGGACATCGAACACAGCGCCGCCGCACGCGGATACACTGCACTCGGCGTGCGCCTCATGTGTGCCCGGCGGTTGGCCGTCCGCAATTCGCTCAAGGAGGTGGTCGCGGTACCGGCGGAATCTCTGCCGCTATTGCAATAACACGTGTCACAGCACAATCAGACCGAACCACTCCCCGCCCAGCAGATCGTGACCGACGACCTCGACGCCCTCATCGATGCGCTCCCACCGCGCATTGGCGATGCGCTCCGCAACGATGCGCGCCGGACCGCCCTCCTTGAAGTCGTGATGGACCTCGGGCGCCCCCCGGAAGCGCGCTACCCCGGCCACGAAGTGGTCCTCAGCCGCGAAGAGGTGAGCGAAGAGGACATCCAGTTCGTGATCGACCATATCGGCGATTTTGGCGCCGATAATCGCGCCGGCATCGAGCGCACCCTGCATCGCATATCCTGCATCCGCAACCGTCGCGGCAAGATCGTCGGGCTCACCTGCCGCGTTGGCCGTGCCGTCTATGGCACCATCCGCGTCATTGAAGACCTCGTGCTCGGCGGCAAGAGCATCCTTCTCCTCGGCCGCCCGGGCGTCGGCAAGACCACGATGCTGCGCGAAGTCGCCCGTGTGCTCGCCGACGATGCCAACAAGCGCGTCGTCATCGTTGACACGTCAAACGAAATCGGCGGCGATGGGGACATCCCCCACCCCGCCATCGGAGGTGCCCGCCGCATGCAGGTGGCGACCCCCGCCGAACAGCACGCCGTCATGATCGAAGCGGTCGAGAACCACATGCCGGAAGTGATCGTCATCGACGAAATCGGCACAGAACTCGAGGCCTCGGCCGCCCGCACCATCAACGAACGCGGCGTGCAGCTGGTCGGCACAGCCCACGGCACCGAGCTTGAAAACCTCATGCTCAACCCCACCCTCGCCGACCTCATTGGCGGCATCCAGTCCGTCACTCTCGGCGACGACGAGGCCCGCCGCCGCGGCACCCAGAAGTCCATCCTCGAACGCAAGGCTCCGCCAACATTCGATGTCGTCGTCGAGATCGTGAGCTGGCAGAAGGTTGCCCTGCACGCCAACGTGGCGGAGACGGTGGACGCCATGCTCCGTGGCTTTGATGCCAACCCCGAGGTGCGTCAGCTTTCCAGTAGTGGGCGCATCGAAATCGTCGAGGACGAGGAGCGGGAAGAGCGGCCTGCCTCGCTCTTGCCCGGCGGCCATGGGGCGGGAGGCTATGGCGCTGGCAGCCGCGCACCCTGGGAGCTCGGCCAGCGGCGCCGGAGCGGCGGCCACGTCCGCGATGGCCATGCCCGCGCAAGCGGGCCGCCCAGCGAGAGCGGGGAATACCCCCGCGTGCCCCGCGACGAGCGGCCGCCGGCCGACCCGCTGGTACGGGCAGATTCGCCTGCAGAAGGGCCCACAATTCGGCTCTTCCCCTTCGGGATCTCGCGCCAGCGCCTGGAGCAGGCGATGCGCGCGACCGGCATCGGCGTCGATGTCGTGCCCGACGTGCGCGAAGCCGACGTCGTCGTCACGATGCGCACCTACTACCGCCGCAAGCCTCCCGCGCTGCGCGAAGCGGAGGAGCGATCGCTGCCGATCTACGTCGTCAAGTCAAACACGGCCTACCAGCTCGAGCAGGTATTGCTTCAATTCCGGCCAGACGCCACCGGCGCGCGCGGCGGTCCCCGCCGCGACCCCATGGTCGAAGTCTTCCGCGAGACGGAGGACGCCATCGCTCGGGTGATGGAGCAGGGGCGGCCGATCGAACTTCCTCCCGCGAACAGCTACGTGCGGCGCGTGCAACACCAGATCGCGACGCGCTACAACCTGGAGTCGAAGAGCTCTGGCAAGGAGCCGCAGCGGCGCGTCCGCATACTCCCGTTCGGGCCCGGCATGTGACAACCTCCGGCTGCACCCGGCGACTGTTGGATTCGGATGGGCGTGGCCGGCCGATGGCAGTGCTGCTTGCGGCGGCGCAAAAGCGGTGAACCCACCGTTCATCGTCCTCGAAGGTGGCGAAGGTTCGGGCAAGAGCACCGTCGCCGCCGCGCTCGCCGCGCGGCTGCGCGAAGCGGGACGCGATGCCGTCTTCACGCGCGAGCCCGGCGGCACCGTGGCGGGGGAACTGGTGCGCAGGCTGCTCCACGAACCGCTCGTGCCCTGGGCGGAAGCGTTCGCCTTTCTCGTGGCACGTGCGCAGGTCGTTGCGGAAGTCATCAGGCCCGCCCTGGGACGTGGCGCCGTGGTCGTCTGCGACCGCTTTTCCGCCAGTACGTTCGCGTACCAGGGCCATGCGCGCGGGCTCGACCTCTCCGCCTTGCGCGCCGCCGACGCTGTGGCAACGGGTGGGCTCAAGCCCACGCTCACGATCCTGCTCGATATCGACCCGGAGGTGGGCCTGCGGCGCAAGCTCGGTGAAGCCGAGGCCATCCGCACCGGTTTGGAAACGCTCGACTTCCACCGCAAGGTGCGCGCTGGCTACCACGCCGAGATGGCCGCTGCGCCGCCTGGCTCCTGGCTCCTGGCCGATGCCTCGCGGCCACGCGCGGAAGTGGAAGAAGAACTGTGGGAGGCGCTGGGAGCCTACGTGTGAGAGCGGCCTGCGCACCACGCAAATTCGATCGCACTCCCTTACCCCGCGTACCGTACGTCGGTGGTAGGGTAGGCGAGGCTCTGCCTACCGGTTCAGGGCCCTTTTTCGACGCATGACGACGCCTGAACTTCCCGATGAACGCCCGCAGCGCCGGCGCGAATATTCCGGCCCCGCTTCCACACTCGGAGTCGCCGCGCTGGTCGTGCTCGCCGTGGGCGTGGGGATCTGGTTCTTTCAATTCCGTGATAACAGCAACGCCGCCACCGTTTCGGAACCAGGGCTCGGCGTCATCCAGCTGCCGGCGAACCTCAACCCGACGGGCAAGGCACCGGCCGCCGAGGTTGGCCGCGCAGCCCCCGACTTTCTCCTCGCCACCACGACGGGCGGCGCACAGGCGCTCGACCAGTTCCGCGGCAAATACGTGCTCGTGAATTTCTGGGCGAGTTGGTGCGGCCCCTGCCGCGACGAGACCCCCGAGCTCCAGGCGCTGTATAACCAGTACAAGAGTAGGAATTTCGTGGTTCTCGGCGTCAACCAGCAGGAGTTGCCCAGCGCTGCTGCCAGCTTTGCCTCGCAGTTCGGGCTGACCTATCCCATCTTGCTCGACCGCGATGGCGAGGTGTCGCAGGCATATCGCGTGGGCCGCGGGCTCCCCGAAAGCTTCCTGCTCAACCCGCAGGGGGTCGTCATCAAATCCTATATCGGCCGGATCCCACAATCGGAGCTGGCGAAGATCGGCCCGGAGTACAATCGATGACGGTGCGCTTGCGAAGCAACGGGCTCAGCCTGCGTGCCCCGGACTCAGGCGGGAGTGCTTACCATGGCCGCTGACGCCCGCTCTGCCGCGCCCGCCTACAAGGCGAGCGGGACCGACCCGCTGCGCTTCACCTGGCAGCTTCTGACCAATGTGAAGTTCGCCCTCCTTCTCGTGGGGACAGCCGCAGCCGCCTGTTTGCTCGGCGTCGTGCTGCCCCAACTCCCCGGCCCGATGCGCTCCAACGCCGCCGCCCGTTCCGCCTGGCTGGAAATGCAGCGCGGGCAATACGGCTTCCTGACGGACACCATGAACCGCCTGCAGCTGTTCGATGTGTTCCATTCGGTCTGGTTCAACGGCCTCTGGTTCGTCCTCATCATCGCGGTCACCGTGTGCACCGTTTCGCGCTTCATGCCCACCTGGCGGAGCGTCGAGAAGCCCACAAAGATGGTCGGCGATGGCTACTTCGCACGCGCCCACCACAGCGCAAGCTTCACGCATGCCGGCGGTCCCGAGGCCGTGGAGGAGATCCTTCGCAAGCGGCACTACCGCGTCGAGCGCACGAAGGTTGCCGAAGATGGAAGCGTCTATCTCTTCGCCGAACGCTTCGCCTGGAGCCAATACGGCACCTTCCTCAGCCACCTCGCCCTCCTCATCCTGCTCGTGGGGGCGCTGCTCACCGTCACCACCGGGTTCGACCGCACGTTCGTCCTTGCCGAGGGAACACCCGCCATCACCGTGTTCGATAACCCGGGGCCGAACCAGCTCTTCGTGAAGATGCTCCAGGCCGTCCGCGGGATGGATGCCAGGGGCAACATCGTGGACTTCCACAGCGTCGTCCAGGTGCGGCGGGGCAATCAGCTCATCACCTGCACCGCGACCGTCAACACGCCCTGCCGTGCCTTCGGCTATAACATCCACCAGGCCGCGTTTTTCGCCGATGTCGCCCGCCTGCGAATCACGGCCCCCGATGGGCAGGTCGTGAAGGACGACGTCGTGGACTTCCAGAGCGAATCCACGGCCGTGCCCGTGCTCAAAGTGACTGACGCGAAAGGCAACGTGCTCTTCGACCAGGAGCTGCCCCAGATGGGGACAGATACCGGCCCCGTCACCAGCACTGGCGGTGCGACGGCGGCGCCCGCGACTCCCTCCCCGAACCCGGCCGCGACCGGAGTGCTTACCGGCTCACTCGCGCAGCCGTTGGCGACGGCGGTGCTCGTCTTCCCCTCTTCGCCAACCGCCGCCCTCACCGATGTGGTCACAGAGGGCGTTAGCTGGCGCGTGGTGAACAAGCAGCTCGTGCTCTCAATCCAGGGCCAGCATTTGCCACCGGTACTCATGAACATCGGCGATTCTGCGCTGGATGGCCAATACAGGATTGCCTTCGCCGGCGCCCGCCCCATCCCGGCCGTCAAGGTTGCCGATGTTCCTGGCTCTATCACCCCCGATGGCTCGGCTATCTTCCAGATGCCCACGGATGGCAAGGGCAACCCCTACCTCTATGTGACGGGGATCGACCCTGGCAATGTCGCGCTCACGGACGGCCAGACGGTGACGCCGCAAAACGGCTACCACTACACCTTCGGCGGGCAGGTGAATGCCGGTGGTATCAGCGTGAAGCGTGACCCCGGCAGCACGTTCATCTGGCTCGCCGTAGGCATGGCGGTGATTGGCCTCGCGATCACCTTCTATATTCCGCGGCGGCGGCTCTGGGTGAAGGTGAGCCGGGGCCGCACGTTCATGGCCGGGATCGCGGAGCGGACGACGCGCTTCAGCCTCGAACTCCGCAGGCTTGGCGCGGAGCTAGGCTCCACCGATGCGCTCCGGCCAGAAGACCTCGAAGAGGAGCGGTAACACCGGGCGGTGCGGCGCACGGCTCAGGAGGCGGGCGCGCCCGCCCGCATGCTGGCCGAGAAGTCTCGCGGCGGGTCGAGATTGCTGCAGACGAGGTTGGTGAGCTGATACATCACAGCGGTCCTAGCGTTTCGCGCAGACTCGAATTGCGCCAGCGCTTCTGCCAGCGGCTGCCGGCCGGAAAAGCCCGCGTCGATCGCCTCGGCGAGCATATCGGCGTCGCGGAAGGCATCGTTGATCCCCTGCCCGAAGACGGGGTCGCGATAGTATCCAGCATCCCCGGCGAGTGCCCAGCCGGGCCCAAACGGCTTGCGGTAGAAACCGCTGAGATCCGTCGTGCCAATGAACTTCTCTTCGCGTTTGCCGCCGCGCACTCGCTCGATCAGCCCGGGAATCCGGGCGATGCCGGCCATGAGCGTGCCTTCCGGGTCGCTGCGAAAGGGCGCGAACTCGGCGGCCGGGCGCTGCATAGCGACGCAGGCGAGGCCGTCGTTCGTGGGAAAAATCAGGACGGCCTGCCCTCCGCCGATGTGCACTTCGAAGGCCGACACATCGACGCCACTGAAATACGAGTAGAACCCGCAGGTGTGGCCCGGCACCGTGTTGTATGTTTCCGCTCCCACTGCCTTTGCCACCGGCGAATGACGGCCATCGGCGCCGACAACGATCCGTGCCGATTCCTCGACGCGCGCGCCCGAACGGTCGCGCCCGCTGATGCCCGTCACGGTCTCGCCGTCACGGGTGAGCCCCTCGAAGATGACTCCCTCGCGCACCTCCGCGCCCGCAACGCGCGCCGCGTCCACCAGGATCGCGTCCAGCACTGTCCGGCGAGGGCAAATCGCGCTCAGACCGCCCCCCGGTGGCATCGGCAACGCTTCGCCGGCGATGTTCACGGCGGTGGGCAGCGGATAGGGGCAGCCGCTTGCACGCACCTGGTCGAGCAGGCCCCAGGCGGCCAGCCGCGCCACCCCGTCGGGCACGATCAGGTGGGTGGACATGATGTCGCTGGGGAAGGTCGCCCGGTCCACCACGAGGACGCGGTAGCCCTTGCGAGCCAGCAGCATTGCGAGGGGGGAACCGGCACACCGTGCGCCGACTACAATGGCATCGTACATGGGGTTCTCCTCGCCTCGAGTGGCCGGCCTGCAGTACTCCGTGGAGTGGCCCAGGCACGAGCCCCGGCAGAAGTGACGATTATGGCACAACTCTCACCACTTGCACTCATGGAACTGCAGGTGCGCACGCTTTTCGAGCTGGACGCTTTCGGGCGCATCGTCCGCAGAGGTCGCGGAGCGGAGCCTCCTTTGCCCAGGCCAGCACCGCGCTTCTTTCTCGGACGGACCTATGCCGGGAATGTCATCCTCCTCCACCAGGACTTGCCGCAACCGGTGGCCGGCGAACTCCGCACCATCGCCGCGGCGGAGCCGTTGGCCTTCGACTTCGAAGAGCCCCCGCGGCAGATCTACCCGCTCCTCCACGCGCTTCGCCGCCACTCCAGTGCGAATGAACTCTGGCGCGGCCCTGCTTTCACCTTTCCGGATGAGCTCCCTGCTGCCGCCGACAACGTGGCAATGCTCACGCAGGCAGATACGCATCGGCTCCACCCGGACCTTGCCGAATGGGCCATCGACTTTCCTGACTGCCAGCCGGCATTTGCCGCCTTCGACGCTGGCGTGGCCGTCGCCATCTGTGCCTGCGCCCGATCGGGACGCGGCGGGGCCGAAGCCGGCGTCGAAACAGCCCCCGGATTCCGGGGCAAGGGCTATGCCCCCGCCGCGACCCTCGCCTGGGCGCGCGCAATCCGCGACTCTGGCCGCGTCCCCTTCTACAGTACCTCGTGGGAAAACGCTGCTTCGCGGGCAGTCGCGCGCAAACTCGGCCTGGTCCTCTTCGGCGAAGACATCCACGTGAGCTGAAGGGCGAGACTAAGCCTGGATGGCGCCGCTTCCCCGGCTGCGCTTAGAGCCCTTTTTCCAGCTCCCACAGGTCGCAGAGCGGGATCTCGTGGTTGCCACACTCCGGCACCCCCGGCTTCAGCTTTCGCACGCGCTCCATCGCATCGCGGTGGATCCGGACGAGGCGGTAGCCCCGCCTGCCATAGAGCTGGAACGCGTGCAGGTTGTCGTTCGATGTGACGACCGTGAGGCAGCGCACGCCCCGCCCGCGCAGCTCCTCTTCAAGCGCCGCGAGGACCTGTTCGCCGTAGCGATGGCCGGGGATGATTGCGTCGAGGGTGGTGATCTCGGCTCCGGTCCGCGTCGGCGCCCAGGTGGCGAGCGCGGCGAGTTCACCGTGGGCGTTCAGCAGGACGAAGCCGTGGACGTCTTCGGGGCGGTAGAGCCCGTTCGGCGACACCACGAAGCCATCCCACCGTTCCCGCCATACGGCTTCGATCAGTTCGCGGCTGGCGGGATGAATGGTGCACATGGCCGGTTGTTTGAGCCTCGGCGCAATCATACCGCGGCCGGTGCGGGAGGCGCCGCCCGCGAATCCGCTATGCTGCGCCCACTAAATTGGGGAGGCTTTCATGCTCGATCTATCTGGCAAAGTTGCGGTCGTCACGGGCGCGGGGAGCGGCATCGGCCGCGGCATTACACTCGCCTTCGCACGCGCGGGCGCCGATCTGCTCTGCGCCGACATCGCTCCCGGCCGGGCCGAGGCGGTCGCCGCGGAAGTGCGCGCGCTGGGCCGAAGCGCCGTCGCCTGTACTGCCGACGTGCGCGACCGCGAGGCGCTGGTCGCCATGGCCGGCACCGCCGTTTCGCAGTTGGGGGGGCTCGATATCGCCGTGGGCAATGCCGGCATCGGCCGGGGCGGGTCAATCCTCACCATGCGCGAAGACGACTGGGATACCCAGATCGATGTCAACCTCAAAGGCGTCTTTCTCACCGTCCAGGCGTGCGCTCGCGAAATGGTGAAGGCTAACCGTGGCGGCCGCGTGATCGCGATCGCCTCGCTCGCCGCTGAACGCCCAAGTGGCCCACTCTTCGCCTACTGCGCCAGCAAGGCCGGGGTGCGCATGATGGCGCGTTGCTGGGCGCAGGATCTTGCGCCCTTCGGCATCACCGTGAACAGCATTGGGCCGGGCATCATCGATACGCCCCTTGCTGCGGGGCTCGTCGGCGAAGGCGATGAGCGCGCCCTCACCGAGCGCTCCATCCCGGCCGGGCGTGTGGGCTATCCCGACGACATCGGCCGCCTCGCCTGCTGGCTCGCAAGCGACGAGGCGGAGTACATCACGGGCACGTACAACCTGATCGATGGTGGCCTCGCCGACCGTGGCAATTGGAGTCCCAATGGGGCCTCCGCGCAGGCCGTGCAGCTCATCCGCGATGCTCGCAAGACGATGTCCGGCGAACAGCTCCTTGCCCAGATCGACGCTACCACCGCGGCCGCTGTGGCGCAGGCGAATGAGCAGCGCGTGGCCCGTGGCTTGCAATAGAGGACGAGCCCGGACTACCGCCCCAGGATGCCCGTCCCGGCCATGTAACCTTCTTCGATGACCGCGGCAGTGGGGATCACGTGTGCCAATTCCTCGAGGATCGGCGCCGTGTCGGTGCCGCCCCGGTGGGTCACCGGTGGCATCCAGTCGTCGTGGTGGCCGAGGATAATGCGCCTCGGCCGCAGCAAGTCGGCCTCTTTCGCCACGAATTGCGCGAGCGAACCCTGGATCGGCTCACCATCGAGGTTCCCGCGTCCCGCAGCGGCGAGGATGGCCACGTCCGGGCGGATGTTCTGCAGGACGCCGGTCCAGCACCCTGAAGTGTCCTGGTAGAAGATCGACCCCTCCGGCGTCTCGATGAGGAAGCACAGTGGGCCGCCAGTTTCGCGGCTGCCCAGTGCCGTCGCGAGATGTTCACGCAGAGCGGTTGCAGCGGAGCTCTCGGCACCGGATTCACGCCCGATGGTAGACATCAGCCCGGTGCTGCCGGCCAGTGCCACGCGCTCGTCTTCGCACAGGCCGTAGTGTCCGAGCTGGACATCGTTCCCGTTCAGCGAGCCGCTGATCCACGTGCACGAGTGCAGGCTCGGGAAGACGCGTACGGTGACTCCGGGTGCCAGCCGGAAACGCTCTCCGCCCTGCGCCGGGAAGAGCTGGCCACGAGGCACATCCTTCGTCCGCAACACGCGGCAGGTCTCGTTCGAGCCGATCACTTTTGCGCCCGTGGCCGGGGCGATCACCTCCGCGCCGGCAAGGTGGTCGAAGTGTGCGTGCCCGATGAGCACGAAGTCCGCGCGCTCCACTTCGGCCGCATGGAGGCCCACCGGGGGAGCGCCTGCCACGCGGTCCATATACGTATCGAGGAAGACCACGGTCTCCCCGATTGTCAGTCGGAAGGTCGCACAGCCGAGCCAATCGAGTGTGATGTTCATGGGGCGCATCGTACGCCGCCTGTGCAGCCGTTGGGGCGCGGGCCTGCCGTCACTTTTCTGCATGGGCGCGCCATTCCCGGGTGAGCACGTCCGGCGGCCCGGCCGCGCCTCAAACGGCCGGGCGCTGGCGAGTCCGACGGCCCACTGCACCGTCCCCGCAGCGGCTCTCGCAAAACGGCAGGCTCGTGCTCTCGGTGCCGCTCAAGGCGGCATGACCGGCCGCCGCCATGCTATACCGGTCCTCGACCTTACTGTCTTGCCCGCGCAGTCTGGGGCGATGCGCAGATGCTGTTTGCCGCTCGGGCTCCTCGTAGCGGTTGCGGCCG
>JADEYI010000327.1_pt1 | contig 74271 bp, 137 predicted proteins | sample 8542331 | NCBI WGS metagenome assembly JADEYI01 (sample SAMN16510988, study PRJNA670497) | mine drainage metagenome | isolation source: biofilm near Copperflume 1 | place: Germany: Marsberg coppermine Kilianstollen | collected 2018-02 | reverse complement strand
GCCCGGGCGCGCGCCAGCGCCGCCCGGTAGCGCCGCTCGACGGCGGCCGGCTGCCACTCCGGCGGCGCGGTCTCGGCCGGGCCGACGCAGGGGGGCGCCGTCGCCCGGCCGCCCGTACTCGCCGTGCCCCGCAGCCACTGCACCAGATCCACCATGCCCACCAGCTGCACAGCACAAACAGGAGAACTTATCAATCTCATCCAGGATACGATAACTCTATTCACTTTCATACGGGAAGGATCTTATTCCCCTAGAATAGAATTTAGAGCTTGGGGTTACAGTTGGCCACCACTGCCACCATACAAGACCACTCCACCAATAACATATTTTTTGCATCAACAGGGTCAGGGTGCAGTCTAGAACACATGTGGCGGGCATTACAGTCACATCGCATCAGTTGCTGAGTGGAGATCACACCTGCGGAGAGGAGGAGTAGCCCTTGAGGGGCCAGGTGGCGCGCGGGCTGACACTCACGCTGGGGACAGGCTGCTGGCTCACGCTGCCTCGGGGCGGCCTAACTTGACATCCCTGCATGCCGGACATCCCGCCATCCCCGGCCTGCTCCCCGCTGCCGCTCCTCTTCACCCGTGACGGCTTCCCCTGCCTGTTGCGAGCTTTTCCCCTCCCCCTCGCCTCCAGCCCAAAAACGGCCTCTTCCTGCTCGTCGTCTGTGGAGAAGTGCAGCGCAAAGCTGTCCTCGCTGTCGTGCCCCGCTGCCGCCACCGCCGCCGCCCCGCCGCGCACCTTTTCCCCCAGCTCTTTCGTAGGTGCTCCGCCGTCTGTCACAGGAGGCTGACTGATGAGTCCTGCCGGCAGCGGATGCTCGAAGGCACGCCGTTTGGCCGTTCTGTCATTGGGCGGGGAGCTACTGGCGTGGCGCACAGCCTTTTTCCTCTTGCCTGGCGCTGTGCTGGGCTTGCGTTTGGGGCGGCCTGTGGTTTCAGGCGCCAGTTCTGGCGCGGCTGTGTCTGGCTGGGCCGTGCCTGCTGACTCAGCCTTCTGCTGCCCGCCCCTGTCTGGTTCCATGCTCGATATTCCAGAGCCGGTCTGGCCCATGCAAGGACCTGCGGGTGATGCTCAGTGGCGCCCCTTGTGCTCCAGCACGGCTGTTCTGGCTGTAGCTAGCAGCTGCCCTTCTGCGTGCTCAATATAGTGCTGATATCTTTGAAGGATCTTTCTCTGCTGAGCGATCCCAAAATTTTGTACCAGGATGAAGTGGGCCGACGGTAGGAAGTACGCGGGTGCTGCTGTCAGCTGCCTCAGCAGAGTGCTGCATTCCAGGCTAAGCAGCGAGCGACCAAACCTTCCTGCAAATTGAGGAAAAATGAGTGCAGTGACCCTGGACAGGCAGAGGCCAGAGTGCACCAGAACAAGAATAGTTTGAAAGATGGCAATCTGGCACCATGAATTTCGGCCGCTTTGGACCTCTTCAAAGGCCCGAAAATGCATTATAAGGACTTCTCTCATTATCTGTGACTCAACTTCGTGCTCAGAAGCTGAATTACCTCGTATACACCTCATATGTATAGGCACACAAAACCCTGGGAAGCAACTCACTGAATACTGGAAAATGCCATGCATGCACTGGGATGTAATACTGCTCCCTGAAGCCTAAATTCGACGCGAAGTGGCGGCCTGTACATTGGTATTAAGGGAACAGGCAGCTTCACGATACAAAGGAATATGTGGGATATTCAGATATGTGGAGGAAACCCAGCAAGGAACACCGCTCGTGCCCTTTTGCTTTTCTCAAAGTAGTCGTATTCGTAATAAAGTTCTCAGTACAGAGCAAGGGCGATAGGTGCACTGTTGGACTTCACAAACAAGTCATATGGGTGTGACATACCATAAAACACCAGGGGACCCTGACAGCCATCATCTTCAGTCCTCTCCTGCAGCACTCCTCAAGTAAGGCGCAAATATGTCTGCCGATGCTATGCACAGGTGCCCGAGCCCTTGATGCATGCCCATGCCAAGTTCTCAGGGCATCCATTTTGTGGTGCCGGTCGAGGGGCTCGAAGATTTGACGTGCCTAACTTGGACGCTGCTATAAATAGCATCCAACGGCGCCAGAAGAGAGGGCGACGTTGCCAAACGGATTCAAGCGGCTTGTGGACAAATGACCAACGCCTATATCAAAGGTAGCTTCGCCCCTGGGGTGCGATGTTTGGTGGCTGTTTCTCGACTCACAGCTTGCCGAGGGAGGAGGTCCGGCGCTTTGTCAGGGAGACGCCGTTCACTTCGAGAGAAGTGCTCAAGCTTTGGACTCGATTTGCTCATTTAGATGTCGATCGAAGCGGTACACTCATATTGCAGGTCAGCCTCTGTTGCTACGACGATCTGCAGTGTGGCAAGATATCGTCATTCTGCAGTGACAGAACTGGTGGGGTTGAGATAGAGGATCAAGACTGAGATCACGAGCAACTCCCCATCATATCTGTCGGACTGGCATTGCTGCATGAGCAGGAGATGCTCAAGGTGGATGAGCTGAAGTGCAACCCATTTGCAGCCAGGATAGTTGAGCTCTTCAGCGAGAATGGAAGCGGAGAGATCAACTTCCAGAAGTTCGTCAATATCTTCAGTGTCTTCAGCCCCCGAGCAACGCAGGAGACAAAGATGGTGTGGGCCTTTGCCATCTGGGATTTTGATGGTGAGAAGCCCCGATTTTCCTCTTTCAACAAGCACCACGGCTTTGCACAGATGCATGTAGTCCTAAAGCTATGGACTTCTGTTCATTCTCTTACCGACACTGTTGATGATCAAGCCATCATATTGTGACTGTGCCAGGTGATGACTTAATAGGCCCCAGGGACATAAAGAGAGGGGTACATCTGCTGACAAACGCCGACATGGCGATCCTGAATATTGAGGAGGACGATGAGTCACCAGAGCAGCAGACCAGCCGGCCGCGGCGGAAACGGCGCGACTCTGCCATCCTGCGAGGCGAGAAGCTTACAGAAGAGCAAATCACTCAGGCAGGGCTCTGCTGCTTGCATATCAATCCTGGAATGCTGCATGATGCTCTACTGGGTGCAAAGCATACTGTCTTTCAATTTAGACCACGGTTTTCTGATGCAAGCCATCATGACAGCGTGACTGTGTCGGCTTTGCACGCAAGATCGACGTTGCTCAGCCTACTTCACTGGAAGTGTCCTGTATTTGAGGTTCACATATGTGTCATGCAGATCCATGAACGGATTGGACAGGAGATTGACCCAGAGGGGGCTGGGTTGAGCTACAGCGACTTTGAGAACATTGCGAGCCGCATGCCTGATTTTTTCTTCAATTTCAAAATGAGCGTGTAGAGCATGATTTCTCCACTTTGTGAGATGAGGGAGAGAGGTAGCTGCCATTTCCAGGAGTAGGGAGTGACATTGTAGGTTTTAGGCACATGCACAGGCTTTCAGTCTAGACTCTCTCAGAATAACAGTTCAGTCAGTGTCAGCTTAGTGCTGCATCAAATAGTGCTATTTAGGGACCACTAGTGGACCATTCAGGCTCCTCACAAGTGCTTAGCATTGAACCCTCAGTATCGGCTGAGTAGTTGGCATGCCAGGTTGATTTACTTGTCATCATCACGTTTGCCATCAGCTGCGCTCCGTGTGCATGTCAGCCACTGGCGCCGCGCCGGTATGTGCGCACGTTGTGCTGCAAGCGCTTGCTGCTAGCTGCTAGCATGATATTGTACTGTCGAAGGGGCTCATAAGGACATTACCGTATTAGGTGACCAAATCAGAAGCTGGGATCAATGATTATAGGTCAGATGCATATCTGCTAGACGACCTCACTATTTCCCATCAAGTTTCAGGGCCACACCCATTGTCCAAGAAAGGTACAGTGGGCAGGCAATAATCGGGTGCTCAAGACTCTTAATCGTCGGAGGGAAAAAGCAAATTCTACTTTTATTGTATAGTGACAATGAAAGTCTTCCTTTGAAATCGTAATCAGAGACAAATCGCATGCATGTAAGAGGCCTCGCAACACGCACCAATATATGAGACAAGAACACCAGGCAATCAAGCATGAATACGAGGCAGAAGGTCTCGCCATTGTGAAAGATTTCTTGCGACCGGAGGAGCTTGACGCACTACGACAAGTGCGATATCGATCCTGTACAATAGTGTTTTATTCGTGCTGGTTGATCCTAAAAGCTATCTAAATGTTCAGTGAGCCACGTGAATGGTAACAAATTTTCTGCCTTTCAGGAGTGCGACACCATCTTTGAGGTTGCAAGAGACTCATCAAGGGCTCATACAGCGACTGACTGGGGCTGGGTCACTGACAGGTGAGCCATTTACATTCAGTCTGACTATCCCTGCCATAGCTGATCTAAGACCAAAGAATTTTATCATGCACAACTTCTATGCAGGGGTTGCATCTTTGAGGCGCTACCGAGTGGGGTCGGACCACTGATTGCCTGCAGCCAGCCGGACTTTCGGAAGCACCGCAGTGCATGGCCCCTTTTGAGAAGGACATGTGACATCATCTTTGTATCTCCATTGAAAGATCTCGTCATAGAGCTGCTTGGAAGGGAGGCATGCATCTTCAATGATCAGGTGATCAGGACTTCCTGCAAGCTGCATCATGGTTTCCATTTGACCTCGAGATTGCCGAATGGGGATCCATGCAAGATTCTTGTGTCAGCGCAGTATATCATAAAGCCGCCTCATGCTGGCGAAGCGTCAGCTTTTCCATGGCATCGGGACTGTGACTGGCTTGGAGAGTGTGACGTGGAGATACAGCCTTACATATCGGTGAGTGCTGCCCTCATATGGCAAGATTGAGCATTCAATCGCATGTGGTGCTTGCTGAGTAGTAGTGCAAGTATTTTGGAATGCCTAAAGCTGATCACGGTTCTTTTTGGACTGTCTGATGCAGGCATGGGTTGCCCTGGACGATATCACGGAAGGTGAACTTCATGCTTGCAGATCAATGAATATTATTGAACGCGACTGTGCCAAGTGTACTACAGCTTGAAGGAAATGTAGTGCATGCGTAAAGCCTGAGAAAGGATTTGCGCCCCCAGATAATGGGCCCCTCTTGGTGCGGCCGCTGCCGGGTGCAGAGTTCATGCTCACAGTGCCTGCTGGTACTTTGGTGCGTTCCTGCCTGTGAGATGCTCTAACACTTCTTGCTCTTGCCAGCAATCTGTTTCAAACCATTTTGACCGTCCTGTGTCAGGTTATGTTTTTGGTGCACATGGATGAAAACTAATTGATGATCTCAACATCCACATGTGGCACATGCAGGTGATAATGAGCAGCACTCTGGCACACTGCAGTCTTCCCAATCGCGGCAGCCGTTTGAGGAGAGCTTGGATGCCACAGTTCGCTGCTCGGCCAATCTGTCATCATAAAACTGGCGCACCTCTGGCTCTAGCTGTACCTTTGATCAGCGGAGACTCATAGTGGATGTTATGTTCTGCAGAGAAAAATATGGGCCAAGTTTCAGGCTTCAATGTGTTGGCCCTACTGTGACCTCGGGTATTGGGAACCCTAGGAAAGGGATAGAAAATATTTAGCACGAGCAAGCTAGAGTTTGCGGTTACATCCGCTCTCCGTCACGTCGGCCGTCTATCTTCCACAGAATTTCAAGAAGAAGTTGATGTAAAGTAAGTTGCTTCAAATGTCGTGCGTGAGGGGCACGTGGATGCGTCTACAATTATTCTTCTGCCGACCAAGGCATCCCCATTCAGTAGCGATACCGGCTCCCTTTCTAGCATCGCTCCATCATGTAGCCAAATAAGTAAATACAAATTAGCAGGACAACCGATTACTCCTCAAGCTTCAGGAGGAATGGGGGCTCCGTTGAATCTATGGACCTCAAGCTGTCTGCGAATGGTTGCAGCGACAGCCCACTCTTTGCCACCTGCAATCTCTCCTTGAGGTAAGCGTTTACCTCGGCTACACCTTTAAATATCAGCAGATAACATTCGTACCAACAAATTGCGCAGCAGCACTCTGTTTGACACGTGCTACTCATGCAGATGTGATAGAGAAGGCTTGTTGGCAGGGTCTCAATGGGCAGCAGCTGGCAGACCTCAGCGATCAGACGCTGGTGGATAAGGGTGTTGCCAGCAAACTTCACAGAATGCAGCTTCTGAACAGGCGAGATGAGCTTTTGCTGATGGATGAAGAAGCAGAGAAAGACAATGACCCCATCCCATCTGCCAGCAGAAACAACAGCATGGTATGATATGAGTGCAGACTACATACTGTTAGAAAGGCAGTAATGTGCCCCACAACACAAGCAAACAAGTGCATCCTGCAGGGAGTGAGCACGGACACAGATCATGACAAGGGTCAAGTTTACCAATTAGCAGAGCCAGTCGAAGTACTTATGTTTAGCGACAACTGTTTGCAAACGGTGCGCTCCTCCTGTGGCAGAAGAAATGCAGCAAACCTGTGCGATCACGATCACTTCCCACAAGCAGGAGGTCATCAGAAAATTCGGGATGAGTTGCAGGAGATGCGGAGTGATGTTCCAGTGCAGGCTTTGCCTGTCATACAGCTCCTGCTGCTGTGCAACAGGTGTCCTCATCTCCTCAATCTCTCCTCTTATGCACTCCTGAAGGAGCATGCTTCATTTAATGCAAGCTCGAGCACAGATTGAGTGGCACACCCCGCCAATTTTAGCATGCAGAGTTGGGTGTGCGGTGCAGGCTTGCAAGTGCAGCGATATACTGTGGCCGGGCCTGCCTCACCTTAGTAGAGTCTGCTGAGGAGCTGCAGGCGGCAATTCTTACAGCAGGTTTCAAAACCAACGTGAAGCTGCTCATTCAGCTGGAGCCCTTGCTGGAGGAGGCGTGCTGCTTCTTCTTGGAGTTTTCTTCCAGGCGAGTCCCTGACCATCCCCGAATATGGCAAACATGTGAGGGCTGTGCTGCAGTTTGCTCATGCATCATGTTCAAAGGATTGAATAGTGATTTGCATTGAGCTTCAGTTCTTGGTAGCAACAACTTTCCTTGTGGTGTCAACAGGGGTTGGCTGGCTCGGGTCCAAGCATCAACAGGGGACCTCCCAACCTTCCAGGGACTCTTGTTTGCCTTGAGCAAATTGGCAGCCAAGCATGGCATCTGCCTCACCAGGAAAGCAGAGCAGGTCGGCCTGACCTGCCTGCCGATAGCTTTGCGTGGTCATAAAATCAAGCTCCAGATTCAGCTGGCACACGATTCTACCCATCAATAGTCTTCCTAAAATTTCATGTGCGTGCAGGATAATGTGGATGACACTCTTGTCCTGAAAGAGCGCCTGGCCTCGGTGGGGGGCTTAAGTGCCTTCCAGGCAGAGGCAGGCACATCTCTCGGACTGGCTCTGCATGCCATAGAACCTGTCCTGTCCAAGGTGCCTACACCCACTTGCTAAAAGATTGTTGCATCCCATTCTGGTCATGAGATCTGCTGAAAAGCTACGCTTGACAAAACCCAGCAAGCCTTCTGGATTGCGCATGCCGTGTGATAGTTCCGTCATACTTCTTCAATTTCATTAGTTCTTTCTGCCAGAGAAAGCAAAATATTTCTATCAATGTTAGTATCAATAAATTCACAACTGACAGACACATGAGTTCTTCACACATGCAGTCTGACCTCTGTGCAGGCACTTGGCATGGAGCTGCCGGACAGGGTGGCGTTGGAGGCTGCATGGGCGGAAGGGAACGCTGCGACCGGGCCCCACGGCCTGATCAGGCAGCCGGCCATGCGCCTGTTCTGGCGGCGCTGCTTTGGCGCAGCCGAGGAAGTACCCTGGGACGCCTTCTGGACGCGCTTCCCCAAAGATCTCGAAAGGTTGTGCGATGACAGGACTAGATTATTGCTTGTTAAATGCACCCTTGCTTACATCAACTTGTCATATTGTCACAAACATGCATGTCATGAAAAGATAGTCTGTGGGTCTGTCTCAGACATCTCTTTTGCAATGCACTGTTTGCATGTGAAGCAGGCAGGCTATAATTCTTCATTGCTTTTGTCAATTGCCCCCTCTACCTTCCGAGCAAAGGCTGCCCCTTTCATGCTGCTCTGCATGCCAGCTCAGCGACATAGACAGGTGCTTCACACAGCCATTTACATGAAGGGAGTGCTAAACAGGGACTGTTTCTTCTGTGTGCAGGGTCTCGGCGGCGGAGCTGAGCGAGGTATTTGTGAGCAAGGCCAACCGAGAGCTGCTGCAGAGGGCGCTCAGCCGCGGCAACGCCCTCATGCTGACGGCGGTTGAGGTCGACTTTGCATTCGCGCCAGGCAGCACCATCATCACTAATTGCCACGCCATTCTCTCGGCAGCCGCCCTGTGGCGCTCCCTCAGCCAGTGCTGCTCCTCTCCTGCTTTCCCCCTTTTGTCCTGTTTTCCCGTCAAGCCCAGCTTGACAAATTTCTCCCTTCTTGATCTCACTCCAAGCTCAGCTGATTCACACTTGTCCAAACTTTCTCTCCATCACAAACAAAGCCCAGCTCCTCCTATTGCCCTGAGCACTCTGCTCCTTTTGAATCAAGTCTGCAAGATTTCCCTCAGTACAGACTGCTGTCCTATGAAAGAATCAGTATCTGAAAACATACTGAAGAGCTTGTTAATAGCAGCCTGCACGTTCGGCAGAAGTGAAAATGCTTGTGGGCAGGGGTGGCGCGAGGGCGGGGAAGCTGACAGCCGGCCAGGGGGGCAGCGGCAGCTACGCGCCGGCAGTGACGGGGCTGCCACATGCGCCCAGCGGCAGGGTGCTCGCTGGACTGGACGCCTCTGTAGAACAGGTCGCCAGCCTGCTGACTAATGGTTCGGACCCCCCGCAGGCGGTGGCCGTCGTCGGACCCCCCGGCCAAGGTGCCCCCCTGTCCTTTCCCTAGCTCCATGCATGCCTGTGCTTCTGCCTCCAAAATCCTTGATCTCACCCTAGCTCCATGCATGCAATTGAGAGTTCCCAGCAGTGATTGAGTGCCTCCAGTGATTGATACGGATTGCTGGATTGCAGCCGAAGCGCTGACCTCACCGTCGCAAAGTACCCTGAGGTTGTCAATGTTCTGTTTCACTGTCGACAGTGTGAGTCCAGAGCACTGTAACGGTTTCCACAACATGTTTCTCTAGAAAGTGGGGTGAGAGTCGAAGAATATTGCAGGCAAGGCGACGCTGGCACTGGCAGCATCCAGGCACCTTGTGGCGTGCGCGCATTGGGAGAACGCGTACTGGGCTGACATGGCGGGCGCGGTGTCAGCCTCAGAAGCTGCTTTCCAGCTGCTCGCTGGTGCGCGCAAATACATGCATTGCAGAAAAGCCCACGGCCACATTTTTCATATCGTTGCCTGCAATACAAGGTCTTGGCCTCCAAGTGCATGAAGAGTGCACTCACTGTCTCTAAGTGACCACGCAAGTCTACACTATGTGGAGGCTCTTGGGCTGAAAAATGCTCAAACCATAAATACTCAGGAAAAGGTTGCTATACCTAACACTATGCAGTAGATTGTCATGCAGCAGGGAAGGTGTGCTGAGGTACTGAGGTGGTGTGGTGCGCTGCGCAGCGTTTGGGATTCCATCGGAGTCGCCGGATGCATCGCTGCTGCAGGCGTGGCTCACGCGCAACCAGGCGCTGCCCATGGGCCTGATTATCCGCCTGCCCGCCTGCCCGCCAGCTAACGTCACCGCTCACCTCACCCACCTGCTCCAACGCCTGCTCAAGGTATCACACATTGCCCATGCACTCAAATGACAAGATTAATTCCCTCCTCAGTGTGATCCATCATCAATTAGTGATGTCAGGAGACCATGACAAATGAATGACCAGGGGCCTTGCTCAGGGTATTAAACACCGCTCATGTGACTGAATGGCAACTTCACAAGTCTTGCAGCAGTCAACAGTCACTGATGTCAAGATACCATGCACAGGGAGAAGCTTAATTTGAGCTCCTGCTTCCACTATGAATACATACATGTAAGCTCATACAAGCTCATGCAAGCATTAAAAGACCATCTCTTCTGCAGGTGGGCACACAGCTGCAGGTCATCATCTGCGCAGAGGAGTCGCTGCCCCTGCCCAAACTTAACACAGCCGTGTACAGCCTCAAGGCGCTGCAACTGCCAGCTTCCCTGCAGCTGCTGCGGCAGCTTCATCCACAGGTACACTTTTCCCGCCTCCACATATACAACAGCCACCAAAGTCCTTCTCCTGCCATGTATGCCAATTCAGATCGCCAGCACTCTACGTGCACATCAATGTACTTTCCTGAATCATTCTTGCATCTGATATCTGATATCTGATGTCTGATATCTGATGTCTGATATCTGATTTGAGCATAAAATTCAATCTGATGGGTGCGGTGCGGTGCGGTGCAATCAGGTTCATCAGCAGGCGTGGCTGTCAAAGATAGTCGCGGCATGTGGTGGGTCACCGCTGCTGCTGCAACTATCGGGCACGGCATTGACCAATGACATGATGCCCGCCAAAATGGTGCACACCGCCCTCACCTGCCCAGAAGACGGCCGCACCGCACTCGAAGCGTGCGTGCCTCCCTTGTTTGCCCTTTGTGAATACGAGTTCAACTCGCAGTCAGTTTTCAGAAGGAGCGTCCTAGCTGCTGTGTATCACCCAAGGGTGTTATAATGCAGCATGCATGGCCTCGGCTAAAAATTGGACTGAAAGCAGCTGACAGCCAACGCATGATGCTGCAGCTGGAGCATCCTTTTTTCTTCAGCCATTTCACCAGTCACATCATACAGTGTGGTGGAGGCGAGTTGGGCTGCTTCTTTTATTCCAGCGGCAGCCTTCAGAGCAACAGCATACAGTTTAGATTGCATTTTCATGTGCTAATAGGCATGCATACGAGCGGTGGAGGAAGCGCAAGAACCGAAAAGATTTGTAAGCCATGTTTAAGGTGTTGCTTAACGTACCTAGTCGCTAAGAACTGGAACATATGTCGTAGTGTGACAATGATGTGCAGGCTCGTGCGCGATATGGCATGCAGTCTGGAGGAGGAAGTGCTGCACGCACTTGTGTTGCTGGCGCTGCTGCCTGGCAGCTTCAGCTTTGGCCCTGCCGCAAAGCTTCTCGGGCTGTCGGCCGCGCCGGCGCAGGCGCGCGGCCGGCTCCGCGCTCTGGTCCGGGCCGGGCTGCTGACCGCCACTGGGCCGGGCGGTGTCATAGCATCGGTGGAGGCGCGGTGGGAGATGCATGCGTCGGTGCGCGATGCGGCGTGCGCGCTGGCCGACGAGCTCGGGCTCGGCCACGCTGCTGCCAGGTCGGTCTGTACGGCGCCTGGTTTCCACTGCTCTGCATATAAACTGTCTGCCTGGCTAGTGTCAAATAATGGCAATAAATTGGTATCAACACCTGGACCTGGCAAAAATGTTCAGTATATTCTCGAAAAGGCCCTCACACCTCATCTCACCTGTGGCATCCATTTGCTAAGCCATGAGTTTGCAAGGACTCGCATATAGCTGCGCACTGCAGCGAGCATCAAATATGGGCCGGCTAGAACTTTGCAGAATCCAGCAACATCTGTGCCTGATCGCTCGTGTGTTGCAGGACGGGCCTGGTGGAGTACTTTGCGCGAGAGCTGGGCGCCGCGATGGAGCTGCATGCGGCCAACGCGCCGGTGACGGCCGCGCGGCTGCTCGACCGCGCGCAGCCGGCCGTCACCGAGGTACAATCAAAATATTGTTAGAATTCGTCATTTTACTTTCCAGTCCAAAAATTTTAAAACATTGTAGCAAACAGGGCAGGATGTGTGCAGAGTGACTAGGGTTGTATATAGAGTCCCAAGATCAAGAAGGCAGGGAGTGACGCTCAGAGATCCAAGCAGCTAAGCGAAGAGAGCGAGGGGTTTTGAAATGGTGCGCAAAAAGGTGCTGGCGTGGGCATTGGAGCAGCCGTCGCAGTTGTCGGCGCATGCGTACGCGGCCATCGTGTGGCGCTGCATGCCCCTCCTCGCTCCCCGCCTGGACCTCTCTCAACGTCAGGCCTTCTGCGAGGTCCGACCTTGCCGCCACAGTTTCTGACTGTGCTATTATTCCTTTCCGGTCTTAACTGTCACATGGGCCTAACATACATGCAAGTTGTCAGGCACAGGACACTTCGAAAGAGACAGTGGCGCCATGATTTCCTGGCAACAATTCTCAGATGTTAGCTATTTTACTCTGGGTGGTGGTACCAGCCCTTGTGGTTGTCCACTCAGCATGTTTCTGATCTCTATTTTCACGTTATATTTTCCAGAAACCAGATGCTGTCAAGTGAACAGTAGGGGTTGTTGGGGTTGCTGGCAGGCGGTGCAGGGGTTGGCGGAGGCGGCAGGGTACGCCCTAGGGGGGGGTCAGGCACAGTGGCAGGTGGGCTGTGCGCTGAGCGACCAGGGGCTGTGGGCCGAGGCGGAGCAGCCACTGCGCCAATCATTGGCCCTGCTGGAGTCCCAGCTGCACCCCGACCACCCGGACCTTGCCTGCGTCTGCAACGGTAGTCCCTGCTATCTACTGAACCACGCCATCTTTCAATGCTGTGCCGTGTACACTATGTGCTGAGCATGCCCTCGGCGGCACCTGTGTCATTTTTTTAAATCTGTATGCATGCTGTTAGACAAGTGCAAGGTGGCAGGGCAATGCGCAACAAACGTGAAGAAATGTTGGTGTCCTTTTTGCAGCGCTGGCAGTTGTGCACTACAAGATGGGCCAGCTGGAAGAGGCCCAGGATCTGTACGCAAGGGCCTACGACATACAGGCAAGCCCTTCAAAAGCATTGTAAAAAGTTTGTCTACTTTCATGCTCACACAAGGACAGGAAACTCTTTTTTTGACTTTCACCCATGCATGCACATGCTGACTGCAAGCATGTGCACAGGTGATGCAGCTGGGCCCCACACACCCGGAAGTGGCGACAACAATGGCCAATACGGCCGGCCTGCTCAAAGCCATGTCCAAATTCGCCGAGGCCGAGACGGTTTACCACACGGTAAGGACCCCACCCTGACGTGAAGTGAACTTGAAAGTTTTCCTCATTGGAAAGGACCCCTCTGCCCAATCATTTCCACTCTGGGATGCAGCAGCTCTCAGAAAAGCAGGTTCACTGCTTCTTGACGACGTGAAAATGCCAAAGTAGAGAACACCCAGTCCGCATTCTAATACGCTCTGCATGTGGAATCGCAGCAACATGGCTGCTGCTTGGCTGACGGCACATGCGCGCAGGTGCTGGACATGTGACCTCATCTCGCTGGTGGGCCCATTTGAGCCATGGGGTTGTGTGCATGCATTATGGAAAAAATTGTCCAGTGCGTTGTGACGTCAGCACGGGCTGGGCTGACGGCATGTGCCCCCATGTGCGCGCAGGTGCTGGACATGAAAGAGGCTGCGCTGGGGGGAAGCCATCCAGAGGTGGCGGCGTGCCTGAACAACCTGGCAGTGCTGTTGAAGAGCGTGGGGCGCCACGCAGAAGCCGAGCAGCTGTACTCTCGCGCCATCGCCATAAAAGAGCGCTCCATGGGACCCACCCATCCCCAGGCGCGCATGCAGCTTCACCCTTTGAAGCACCGCTATGCTCTGAGGGAACAGTTAGAGTGGTTCTACTGCAGAAAATGCCTATTGTCTCCCTACTCAGACAATGCTTCTCCTGCACTGTCGATTTGCATCTACCTAATGTCCTGCTGGTGTGCTCACTTGCGCCGTTTCTTGTTCTACCCTGCCTGAAGCAGGAGAGGACAAACTGTGGTTCTTTGTGGTGACAAAGCATGAGCAAGCTTCGCGCCAGTGAACTTTAAAAAGCAGCAATTAGTGGAGCAATTGAGAAAATCACATCAAATTCAATATCTTGGAATTAGTGATTGAAGCGATGTGTATGACACGAGGCGCTGTGTGGTGGTGGCAGGTGGCGCTGTCCCTGGCAAATCTGGCGGCGCTGATGCAGGTGCAGGGCAAGTACGAGGAAGCTGAGGAGCTGCTGCGGCGCGCGCTGTCCATCCGCGAGGACGCCCTTGGCCCAGACCACCCCATGGTGCGCAAGCATTCGTCTAACCTCATGCACCCTCCTAATATATAAACTTATCTGTGGGCAGCTTTCGACGGGAAATACCCTGGTGTATGTATGCATCACGCCCCCGCCAGTGGCGGTGTCTGTCAAGCTCTTCTGGCTGGCAGAAGCATTGCCGTCTAAGCGGCTCATGGCCATGAGGCGGCCACAAACATTCGCTCGCGGGCTTTCTGGTTGATATTCCGTTGCACACTGCGGACTCTTCTATAGGTCTGCTACTAGCACGCCATGACCAGCGACTAGCTGGAACCCAGGCAATAAAGCGAAAACATGGGAGGCGCGCAGGTGGCGGGCAGCTATGTGGCGCTGGCGGCGCTGCTGCGGGCGGCTGGGCGGCGCGGGGAGGCGCTGACGTACGCGCGCGTGGCACTGGACGCCAAGCAGCGCTCGTTCCCTCCCAACCACCCAGAAATCGCCGCCGCCATGCTCGCCCTGGCCGACACCCTGCGTGACCACGCCAGGTAGCCACTCGCACTGAGTTATGCCAATTGTATGAGCATTGGGTATTAAAACTGCTGGCAGAGAAGACTTTAGAAGTCCACTGGGGCAGTGACAGCCCCAACCACACGTGTGCGGACTTGGAATAATTTTGGATATGGCTGCATATGCATGCAACCTCTTCATTATGTTGTGGGGGGATGGCACAGTACATCATAAAGTTGTGCAGACCCTGGAAGCATGGAAGTTTGCACGCAGGTACAAGGAGGCTGAGCCGCTGTGCAGCGCCGCTGTGTCCATCCTGGAGCACGCTCTCGGGCCCACCAACCCCAACGTGGCCACTGCGCTCATGCTGCAGGCGCGGAATGCACCCTTGCCACACCCAGTCTCATGCATACCCAAAATTAACACACCACTGGGGCGCATCAACACAAAAGTGCCCCCAGAAAGTTCTGCAAAAAGTACTTCTTCATCTTGGCGTTCTCAGCAATTTTCCAAAAATGTTGCTGCTGCCAGCGTCAGAGCACGTGCGAGGGTCTGTGTGCTGCACGCAGAGAAATCCCCCGCACCCCTTCACTTGTGCTGCCTTCAAAATGCTCAAATTGCAGGTGCATTTTGTTGCTGCCACAGTCAGAGAGAGGGAATACAATCATTGGATGCAGGCAAGCGCGGCTCTGGGGGCTGGGAATGCGGCGGAGGCGGAGCGGCTGGCGCGGAGTGCGCTGGAAGTGCGGCGGCAGTCGCTGGGCCCCGGCAGCAAGGAGGCCGCCGCCGCCATGTGCACCCTCTCCGACGCCCTGCGCGAACTCGGCAGGTGCGGCCCTGGGCCACCTTTGCCGCCATATTACATAACATAACACACTGTCTCAGGCAAGTTTAGCTGGCAGTAGAGGGTGACTCAGCTTTTTCCGACACCAGCTGATCTGAGTCCATGCATGTGCCATAAATGCATGGCAATTCATGAAGGCGAAGGGCTGTCTGTTCCCGTGCGGAGCATATTTAGGATCCTATGCATTTGCAAGGCTGCCTCGCCTTTACTGCTTTGCCATGTGCTGTGCACATGGGTGTGGCAAGTTGAGGGGTGAGCTTGTGGAGGGCATGAGCCAACAACACTGGACGCTGCATCAAACATGCAAGAACTGGAAGCCTGTAGTGTGAGAGAGAGAGAGCGTGAGAAAGGCAGGGAGGGAGGGCCAGAGCAGGGTCACATGGGTACATCATTTCAGCACACCGAAGATGAAGTTGCAAGTGTATCGCAGGTATGGGGAGGCGGAGGAAATGGCGCGGATGAGTTTGGAGGTGCGCGAGTTCCAGTGCGGCGCCGAGTCGCTGCCGGCCGCCGCCTCCCTCGCCGCACTCGCCGCCGTGCTAGCGGCCACGCAGAGGCCCGCCGACGCCGAAGCCCTCGCTCGCCGCTGCCTCAAGATCCGGTGCGCCAGTGCAAGCAATGTCGCAGTGCTGTGTCAGCTGTGCTGATTTGTGTAAGCGGATCTCCACGGCTGTTAGACACCAGCATAGAAAGTCGCGGCAAGTCGTGTCAGAGCCTCAACCGATGCCGCAAGTTTCAAACCCCCGCCGCTCATCGCTATAAGTATTGTTGGCTTCAGGCGGGCACAGGCGGAAGCAATGCTGGCATAAGCAAAAACGGTGTAGCCAGCGCAAAGGAATTGGCATGATAGCTGAGCATTTGTCTCTTTTAAAGGCTTTGTCAGAGCCCTCATAAGCTGGGCATCATGTGAACTGTGTGACTGCATTGATCATGATGATTATCCATGCATATGTAGTGATTTAGTGCGAGATGTGGCAGGGAGGCCAGGGCAGGAGCGGGCAAGCTTGAGTGCGCAGCGGCCGAGAATCTGCTGGGAGATATTCTGAGGGGTGCCGGCGCCAATAAGCGCGCGGCCGAGGCGGAAGCTGCCTACCGCAGCTGCCTGGCCACCCGAGAGAAGCTGCTCGGGTTGCACCACCCGGACGTGGCCATTGCACTGCTGGGTGCGCTGTTCTTCATAAAATCAAATTTGCACCATGCAGCCATAAAGGAAGCCCTGATAGCTATCATTACCTCCCAGTGAAATGTTGCGTATTTGATGAATGAATACGCTTTAATAAAATAAAATAACAAATATGACAGCTTGCTAGCGCGCTCTCTCTGTAGAAAGAATATACGGTATATGAGGAAACTTTGTGTCATGTTTGCTTTTGTCTTCAATGCACATTGTTGAAGACCCGACAGGGCAGTATGTCACTAATGGCATGGCTAGTTGGGAACAACTCTTGACTGGGGTCATGCATTGTACAGGGCTGGGTCTGGCAGTGGCTGCGGGTGACCAGCCTGACATGGCGCGCCCCATACTGCAGAGAGCTTTGGGCCTGCTGCAGAAAACTCTTGGCCAGCAGCACCCCCTCACCAAGCAGGCAGCCTCTGCCGTTCAGTCTTGCTAAAAGTAGCATACAGTGCCTTTCTTGCAGGCAAATGTCCAGCAGTACATTCCTCCTTCACTTACATATGAGTACTTTAGCAACACAGTGCCTGTGTTCAGGCTTCCCGTTAGTGCAGGTGATGTCCCAGAAAGTCACCAAGCAATGTCACAAGGTGACTATTGTGTAATATCTTCCAACATTTCGACTAGACTGGGCCCATTTTCTCTGAGGAGCGAAGCTCTGATAGTACAAAAAAGGTGGTGCCACATGCAACTCAGTGTCTGGTGTGCACTACTTATAAGTCTCCTCAGTAGTCAAATCTGGCAGTCTTTGCTTCAGTCGCATCTGCATCCTGCCTCTCCAGCCTCCTCTCCACTACCAGCGTCACATTCCCATCTGACTTGTCCCCTTTCCTCAGCGCCCCCATCACCTTTAGGGCATGCCATTAGTTTATCATGCTGTAGCCCATTGGAAACTCTCAAAGAGTTTGAGACTGAAGAGACAGTTTTGCAAGCTAGCGTTACAAGTGCACTGCTAATATTATGAGCTGCAAGCTCGCCTGAGGCCATTTCTGTTTGTCAGCTCCGTACAGCACGATGGTCCTCTGAGGCGCCTTGGCCCCAAAGAGCGCCTGCGTCTGGTAGACGAAATTGGTGCAGGTGAAGCCGCGCAGCACATCCCCCGCCATCACGCTGCTGTCCTCCAGCACCCGGTTCAGCTTCGCCACCTATTCCAACCACCAGAGTCACCACACCTCACACAGAATCTCCTCCACACATAACATCTGCTGCGTCCCGCCACAGAGCAGAGCTAGTTCCGTAATGACAAGCCAAGAGGAGCGCAGAAACAGCACGAGAATCAGCTGTACGATGCAAGTTTTCAGAATGGAACAGAATAGCCATGCAGGGGGGACCTCGGCGGCCACCTTGGCGCGCTTCTCGGCGACGGACCCCTCGAGGAAGCCGCCGACGACGACTCGGCCGCGGCGCGCGTCCTCCTCCAGCACCACCCCCATCGGCCGCGGCAGGCTCACCCCGAGCACCTTGCTCGGCTGCGATAGTGTCCTGCGCAAGCGTACATGTCATCATTTCACACACTCCTCGCATCCCTTTCCCAGCCTCGGCAGCGGCGCTGAAACTGCAGCATCTTGGCAGCGCAATGCAGAGACATCTCAGCTAGCCACTCAAAGACAGGCGGACATGCAACCTAGGCATCTTGACGCTTCAGAAAACGCTTACAATGCATGCTCGGTCATTGCATGCATTGACATCGAGAGCGCCAGCTGTCTCGGTGGGGCTGCTCACATCCAGCAGGGGGATGTAAAGGGGGACGATCTAGCACAGCACCTGGTGAAGACGAAGGTGCGGGGCTCGAGGGCGTTGACAGGGCCAACGTGGATGCGCACGCGGTCGCCTTCGGACCCGGCCTCGACGGGCCACTGCTGGTACGAGAGCGCGCGCCACGCCAGCTGCCCCCGCCGGTCCAGCTCCGGCCGCGCACCCGCCTCCCCCTCAAACACCGCCCCCGTCCCCGGGTCCTCTATCACCTGCACACAGCAAAAATATTGTTACCTTAGCTGATTTGCCTACTCGACTGATTTTGACCAGAGCAACAGAAGATGGTGAATTCACTGATGATCACTCGGGCTTGATTGTCAACCGAAAATCCATCACGTCATCTCAAGTCCCTGCAGTATGCTGCTTCGTGTTGACTTTTATGGACACTTGTTGTACCCTGGTGAGAGCAGTCCAGTGTGGGTTAGCGCAGGACGAAGGAGGTCTGGATTCAGGCCGCACCTGCTTCCCCTCAGATTTTTGCCAAGCCGCTGGCCGGTACTTGTACGCGACAGCGCCCGCCAGGCCCAGTAGGGGGATGGTCGTGGCGGTCAGGAATGCTCTGTCCATGGCTGCTTGACACGCTGCGTCAAAGCACATACCCGGTGCCAGCGCGACCGGCCGCATGCATGTTCCTCTGCATCTGCTGCCCAGCCACTGTCTGGGGCCCCTCTGTTCGGCCTTGAACGGAGCATGTTTTTGCCGCAGAGTCTTTATCTGCTGCAATTGCTGCTTGCATGCATGTGGCTGGAGAGCGGCAGGCGACTGGCTCCCCATAAGCTGGCTTCTGCTGGCCGTTTCCAGCGATCCCGCCGGTAGATCGCACAGTATTAGACTGAAATGCATTGAAAACGCGTTGATCAATTTGCCCAGATCGTTTTCGAAGCTAGACCTTCAAGCCCATCGGCATGTGCAAGTGGTGCATACAGGAAGCGTGAACGTACTGAGTTTAAGGAGGGTTGAAAAGGCGTTGATATTTGAAATCCGTAAGTCTTTGCACAATCAGCTACTGCTTCTTGTTTCAAGTGCCTATAGAGCAGCACGTAGAGAGGCGATGTCGCCTTCACCAATCCTAGTAATCAACGCTCAATGCCCGCAAAGTGTCTGCATCTTGAAGATATAAGGCGAGTCTGCGACTCGAAGATGAGCTTTGGTTGCCCACACGTGCGCTGTGGTCTCAGATATCTTGTACTTGATTTCATATCTGCAGCTTTGCCCTACAGCCATCGCTTGGCTGGAAACCCTAGGAATGCAGTGCAGCTGGAAATTCGAGTTGCCACGATCATTGGCCTGGACCCAAGCTAAACGGTTGAAGTGAATGTATTCAGAATAATAAACTTCAGGAAGGTGTTATGGCAAAGGCAAGGATCGAGCCGTCGAAAGGCCAGCAGAACAAGGCTGTGAACACAATCCAAGGAGCGGTGTCTTCAGCAAGGACAGTTGCCTGGAAGCTTGCAAAGTCAACAGGAAGAGCTGGCTGGATTACAGCCACCTGCTGCCTTGTGCTCCTGGTGCCCCTCATCATCGAGATGGACCGTGAACAGCAACTAGTGGAGTTCGAGAACCAGCAGCTTGGAGCTCTCACTGGGGGTAGCACCACCAAGTAAAATAGTCATGTCGAAGACAGCCCCCGCGTGAGTTTCTGCTTGTTCATTCTCCTGTATATTATGCACTGGGAAGTCAGCCGTGAAAAGGATGGCCATGTATGGCTACTTTCTAGATATCGTCATGATGCATGATTGAATAAAGATTTGTGTTACGGTAGTATGCTTCCTCACGATGACTGCATGCCATGTATCCTGGATCTGCATTTCGATTGCTGAGGGTGCGCCATGTAGTTGAGGGCTCACACTCCTTTGCGTGGCACAGGGGGCTGCTGCAGCTGTATCGCCAGATCTTGCGCGCGCATGCGAGCGTGCTGCCGCCGCCGCTGCGGGTGATGGGCAATTCGTACGCCAAGGAGGAGTTCCGGCGGCACAGGGACGCCAAGACGACGCCCGCGCAGTGGAGCGCATTCGTGCAGGAGTGGCAGCGATACCTGAGCATGCTGCGCGGCAAGGCAGACCTTCCGGAGGGCAGCGGAGACATTCCAGAGGACGTGCTGCAGAGCTTGAGCGCCGAGCAGAAGGCACAGTTGGCCCGGCTGCAGGAGGAAGCCGCGCGCGCAAGGGAAGAGATCCTGTCGGGCGCGCCGCGAGAGACCTGATCGTTGTTCCTGCTGTTGTGGTGTATACCCTGGTGCAGCCATGCATTTCTGTGGTGAAGCATCTGATGTCAACATTTGTGATGGGGTTGTGAGGTCTATGTTGACGGCGGGCGTATCCTGCAGGGTACGTTGATCAGTAACGAGGCTGAGTGATGCTCACCTGGCATGGGCAGCATGCTGCTACTCAGTGGTTGAGGCAAACATGCATGCATATGCTAAGCTGGTTGTTTTCTTGAGAAAACTCTGGGCTCACACCTAAGGACTTAGTTCATCTTGCACGTGTACTACTTAGTAAGCAATAGTAGCCATAAGACTAGCATAGGTAAGCATATGTTACCGTATTAGGCAATCCTCATGGTCCATCATGGCTGATCCTCCTGATATCACGTATCGATCACGTGCACGGACTGCAAATCTTTAGTCACCAAGGATGCCATCCAGTGGACCGGGTCTTGCCACTGGCAGCTTTAGTTCATGGCAGTGATGCTCAATCCCGTGGAGATCTGCTGCAGCAGTTGCATAATCGTGTAGTGATAGCACCAAAGAAGCTTGCAGCTTGCAGAGAAATCTGCTCTCTGATTGAAGGGCAGCTGACCCTAATATGAAAGGGGTTCACAAACATTTAATAGAAGCCCTATAAGGTGGATGTCTCTATAAGCAGCGCATTCACATTGCTCTGCCAAAAACATAGATCACTGAAAGTTATTAGTTGCAGTGAGGGTTAGGAAAGAAAATTTTATATAGCAAAGCTTGGAATAAATCTCCAGTAGCAGTACATCGTCACATCGGTACCACATCGCTCTCAGAGCTAAAGCTATACTTTCTTTGCTCCTCGCCTGTCCCAAGACAGTCTTTGAATCGAAGTTTTCTGATCTCAATTTCTTTGAATCCTTGATATCGGGGTAGGCGCATTATCTTGAGCGCTTCCTGAGCACTCCCACCTGCGCCAGCCAGGATGAGTTTCCTGGACGCAAGAGAGCATGGCAGCAAGGTTGGCTCTGGTGGGCACGCGTCAGCACAGAATGAGGTGCGTGGAACTGAAATCCGAGACCTACTCATGATTCTGTGCACCTGCTAGAAATTGATGGTCTGTTGATCTGTGTACGGCTGTTTTCTGTGTAGAAGCACTGGCTTTAGGAAATTCTGAACTCATCATCAGCTGAACTTGTGAAAACCAACCACGAAAATTAACATCGTGAATGGGTCTTGGTGGTCGAATATGTCCTGCTGAATTTTAGCGCACCTGAGCACCTCAGTCTGGTCTCCAAATAAGCACCTGTCTCTTGTTGTTCTCCAGGCCATCGACAGAAGGGAGCGGTTACGGCGGCTTGCGCTGGAGACCATCGATCTGTCAAAGGATCCTTACTTCATGCGCAACCACCTGGGCCAGTATGAGTGCAGGCTCTGCCTCACACTTCACAACAACGAAGGGAACTACCTTGCACACACACAGGCATGTGCTCACCTGCACGTCCCTTACTGCAACGTCTTTGCGATGCGGATCTTCTCACAGCTTTACCGATGCACGGCAACCATTATTGGCCAGACTAAGTCCAGCCAGGAAGGAGCGCTTTCTCATTGATAAAAGGTGTGTGTACGCCAACAGGGAAAGCGGCATCAGCAGAACATGGCAAAGCGTGCAGCGAGGGAAGCAGTAGACAAGCCGGCGCAGCCGCAGCCGCAGAGGAGGTCGGCCGTGAAAAAGACGGTCAAGATTGGGCGGCCGGGGTACAGGGTCACCAAACAGTACGACCCAGAAGCAGACCAGCGGTCGCTGCTCTTTCAGGTGGGGCCCAGGACAGATGCATTGCTGCTTGACTACAACTGCCTGGCTGTCTGGAGCCTGCCATGCATGTAAAGGCTATCAACCTGCTTCCCTGTTGCTGGTGTGAGTGGGGTCCCTTCGTCATCCAAGCCTGAGCGTCACACACCAGCATGGGTGGAAAGAGGATCCTCGCTCAGTCCAGCAATCAGCTTCATGCACACTTGTCGCCATGTAGAAAATTAGGATGTAGCATTGAGAAAGCTCATGTTGCACTTTCAGCTTGGTGAAGTGCTGTCAAGTGTCACAAAATTACTGAGAAGTCCTGGGTGCTGCGCGCAGATCGAGTACCCGGAGATAGACGAGGGGGAGAAGCCGCGGCACCGGTTCATGAGCGCGTTTGAGCAGAAGAAGGAGGCCTCGGACAAGGCGTACCAGTACCTGTTATTTGCTGCCGAGCCATATGAGGTCATCGCCTTTAAGGTGCCCAACATGGAAGTCGACCGCACCGCCCGCTTCTTCAACAACTGGTGCGGCCCCCTGCTTATGCATCGGCTTGTGTGCGTTCCTTCATGCATGTTGGGGTGCATTATGGGAGCGTCCAATTTTGTTTGTGGATTGTGAGTGCTATGGTTTGACTTCTCCATACCTGTCTTCTCTCCCTCTGGTGCTCCTGTGCCATGATGGGGGAGCCGCCACACCTAGGGTGAAGGCAGCAGGTGGCATGATAATGATTTGTTGGCGCCTGGGAGGGAGGTTTGATATGAAGAATAGTATCAGTGGGGCTGGTGTGGCGCGCAGGGATGCAGACAGCAAGGTGTACTCGCTGCAGCTGCCCTTCAAGGCGCACCAGCAGCGCATCGGGCCCTCCAGCGGCCCAGCCAACAGCATGATGCCCCAGGTGTGTAGAATAATGAATGCCATTTGAAAATAGGCAGGGGGCGGTATATATACTGAGCCCCGTGCCCATGTTGATTCGGTCCTGCTTGGATCCGGCGAGTCCATCAAGGGGCAGGATTGTGGCAGCCCTCAACTTCAGCTTGTCTGCGAGACGTACCTTGCCTTTTACTGGAAAAGCGTGTAAAAAGAAATGTTATGGAAATCTCTGCTCTCACGTGCCTTGCCTAGCATACACATTCTATGAATAACAAGGGCTTGCTAGTGTGATAATCAAGCGATTTTGAGCGTCACTGATGGATCAGCGCTTGTGGCTTCAGGCGAGGGATGCTCCCCCGGCGCCTCCCCCGGGAATGGCGGGCCCCCCTCCCGCTGCGCCCAACGGCTTTGCACCGCCGCCGCCACCAATGCAGGCACGACACTCATGCCTCAAAGTCTACATGGTGTCTCTCATGTCTGTCGTTGGGTGTTGACAAGCGCTGCGTCATGTATTTGCATGTGAGTCCAGTCTGAGCCGGTTCTTCCGTGGTGCAGGCACCCAATGCCGGCGGCTTCCCACAGCAAGGTGCTCCGCCACCATGGGGCGTGCCTCAACGCTAGCCTTTTTGGTGGAATGCAATTGAGTGTCTTCCATAACTCGGTCTTTCACGACCAAATTGGAGAAGATCCTGTCGGCTGTTTGTCGTCAGGCATTTGCTGGTGGCGGTGTTCAAGAGATTGAAGCGTTGAACGTGAGGATCTGTGAGGATCTGTGTTTCAAGGGGATCGTTGAGATCATTAGATATTGTTGTGCGACAGTGACGAAAGCATGCTCACTGTAAAAGGTTTGAAAAGTGAAACAAGACATCTCATTGCCCTCAGTATACTGTAAACACATCAGCATGATGTCAATTTGAACGGCTACTCGACCAGGATAATATTCAAAGGCATGGGCACAAATTCACAATTGCAATGACCATGGATGAGCGCTCGCATGCTGGCCACAAATGCAGTGAGAATTAAAAAGGCGCTGATTAAGGTTGCACAATAGCACCTGCTTTACCGTACGTCTCATTCTAGTCATGCATCAGGAGGTTTGCTTTAGCAAGCGCCTGTTGGCAACAAAGCTAGAAAATATTTACCCTGCGCTTCAGACATTCATTGCAAGCTCCACAACAACAATGCGCAAAGTGCGGGATAGACCTTTCAGGATAATAGATCAAAGTTCTCTCTGGTGACCCGCCGGTCTCCCAAATGATTCCTTTGCTTCTCAAGGCCGAGCAAAGTTCCGTGAGCCAGGATCCCTTTGTGCTGTCATAATCAAAGCCGCATTAATGTACTGTCTCCACAAAATTTAGAATATCATCAAAGCACAGTACAAGCACCCCTCCTGCCTTACTGCTAATGAACCTTGCGCATTCCCAAGAAACTTTGCTTGGAATCCTAAGAAAGAAGTCGCCTCCATGAATGAAAATAAGCCGCACATGAGCCAAGGGCTGCAAAGATGCCATTGTCCCAGAACTCCCAAGACCAGGGACATAGAGGCGCACAGTGTGTAGGTTGCGCAATATTGACAGGCGGGCACACCAGAAAGTAATGGCGGGGCGTCAAAGCAGATCATCTTGATCTGGCTTGACATATTTCTCCAGAGCCTGGTGCCCGTACCAGCATGCAACAGATGCACATCACAATATTCCTCACACGCAGCTCAGCAGGTGAAAAGCCATCCAGTACAAGAGTTTGCAAGGCGAGCAAACGACCCAACTGAATCTCTGGAACTTCAATGACCCCTCCTAAGGGCCCGCAGGCCAGGCGAAGTGTCACCAGGCACCCTGCACAAGCGAGGGCCTGGCAGACATCTCCAGGACCACTCTGGAAAGTGATGTCCAGGTGCTTCAAATGGCCCATGGGAGGAAACCAAGACAGGGTGCCCATGGTGCATGACAGCACGGCCAGCTTGGGAGGTTGGGCAAGGAATCATCCAAACCAAGCACTTTCTTGGCCAGTTGCAGCCTCCGGCATCCTGATCTCAATCCACCGCAGACGATCAAGGTGCTGCTGTCGGCTGTGCGCTTCTGCCAGCCATCTCACAGCCCCAGGCTCCCAAATTCGAAGCCAGTGTACATTGTTCAGCCTTGATCAGGCCCACAGAGTCCCTGCAACATGCAACCTCTTAGGAGACTTCCTGGGAGACTGCTAGGGCTATTGGCCATGTCATTCACGCAGACATTTGCCATGCACTCTCGTCATCTGATCTCGACGATATCGATACGTCCCAGCTTGATCTCAGCTGATACTCTGCAGGTTCCTGACACCCTGGCCCAACTGCGCAAGGACATTTGGCTGGCAATTTGTGCCCGACTGACTCCGGAAATTCCAGATCATTTGCAGCAAATTCATTCTCTGACATCCTGCAGCAGCATTGCATTACGAGCTTAGCTTTTAAAGCAGAAAGCACAAAGTGAAACCATCTAGGTTTATAGACCAAAGTCTGAATACGCTCCCCATTTCCCCACAACCAGTCAATTGAATGCGCAGCAGCAGGAAACGATGCATGAGATTATAATGCAGAAGCACCTGTCTTCCGTTCAACAGATTTTCACTGCGGGCTCAGTAATCTCCGGTGCTGACTTACTCGGTGAACCAGAAAAATTGACGTCAAAATCCACGATCGCAGCGACACTCGTAAACGTGATGAACAGATCAGGTCCAGAACTATGTTTGGGCAGTTGCTGGCACCAATTGGAGGCCATCGGCCCAGGATGGTCTGCAATGCATCTGACTCTGCATCTGTCCAACCTTGGAGTCATGACTAATATTGGAAGCATGCTGGACTCTTTGCACCAACTTGCAAGAGCACTCTTAAGTTGAGGGGCTGCTGTACGATGCATCGCTTGAGAAGGCGTAGCACGACTTGTTAAGCCCATTCATAAATTGTAGAATTGTCTCGTGATCATTATTAATGTGACTCATGAGCTGATTGGCAGCTAGCTAGCTGCAGCGGCTGGAGCATGTGCAGTACCTGCATAGCTTGCGTACAAGTTATAAAAAGATATCTGCAATGCTGCTGCATGAACAGAAATTCTCATTCCCAGAGACAGACGAATATACACGGGCTGGCTGACCATTCAACATTGCACAACAGCTGCCCTACTGGCTACATAAGCATTGTTTGCCAACTTCCGTACAGAGGACAGCCAAACCAGCAGGACCAACCAGAGAGCAATCAAGCAGCCACAGTCACGAGACTGAGCGCTCTCCCAACCACACAGATACATTACAACACAAGTGGGGGAAGCTCCCATCAATCTTTGCTCGTCCTTTTTGCATGTCCCATCCCGTTCAACAAACCAAGATTATCCGATGGCAAGGGCCTGCAGAAGAGGCAGATGTGCCCATCCATGCCATGTGGAGGTGATCCCCATGTGAGGTTATTATCTCCACTGCCTACGCTCTCATTCACCCTGCATCCCATCTGGCGTTCGGCTGGCACAGCTACCGACGTGTGGCCCTGTTTCTGGTGTTGATCTTGTCCAGCTCATCGTCCAGCTCACCCTTCTTCTTCCCCTTGGCCGAGGCAGCTGCGCAGCACAGCAACACAGGTCATTCACAATCAGGGGCCAGCTTAGCATCATCATTCGCATCCATAGACATATCTCTCTGAAGTATCGTAGGTGGCGGCGGCAAACAGCAACGAGGGGACAACGGTTCAAGGCAACACAATCAGGGTGGCAAGGCATCCTCCCTCGATGCACAGTTGCAGGCTTAAACCAGCGACAGCGCGGTATTTGAGAGCAGGAAATTCACCCTTGAGGGCGGCGGCTGCCGCAGCGGCGCCGGCAGCAGCGGCGGCTTCGAGCTCGGCGGTGACGCCACCGCTCTTGGGCTTGGGCGGGGGCGCCAGCCGCATGGCCTCGATCTTGTCCAGCAGCGGGTAGCTCACTATCGTCAGCGCCACCGCGCTGTACGCCATCCTCGCCGACGTCTTGGCCTGCACGCACCCATCACCCACCTCAAACACCAGCCCAAGTGACCCTCTCTCAGCTCTTGACACCCTCCATCGGCACCAGCTGGTGCCGGGAGAGGCACAGCAGCCATGCCGGATAGTCATCAAGAGGTTAAGAGTCTTTGAAACTCAAGACTTTTCAAACATTGCACTTCATTGCTGCGCTGAGAAGTCCATAGCCAGGGGCAAAAAGGGGCAGTCAGAGAATTCAAGGGACGCGCACATGCAGGACGTCGGCCTTCCAGGCGGCGCGGTCGCGGGCGGCGCGCCACATGCGCAGGCCGCCGCCCGTGGGCTTGGCCGGGCTGGGACCCTCGGGGCCCTCCGCGTCCGCCTCGGCATCTGCCGGCGGCTGCTCCGCCGCCGGGTCTTCGCTGGCGTTCCCGTTCGCATCGGCCGCCGCTGCCGCGTCGGCATCGGTCGGCCTCTCCTCAGAGCCCTCACGATCTCCCCCAGCCCCTGCGCACACGTACATAATAATTTCATTAGCACAAATTGCACCAGCAATGCCGCGGCTAACGTCACTGCATGTCGGCCATAATTTGTTGACCAGCTGGACCGTCAAATACCAGTCCATTTATGGTAGAATGACACTGTGACTTGTCAGTCACTTCAGCAAATTCCAAGTGATCAATGCAAGAAAGAGCGGAGGCAAATGCGCACCGGAGAGGAAGAGGGCTTCGGCGGCGGCCTCGGACTCGGGCTCAAAGCGCTGCCCGGACGCGATGAAGAGCGCCTCCTCCATCTGGATCAGCCGCCCCTTCATCGCCTCACGCAGCTGCGACACCAAGTCGCCCTGGCCTGCACACAACACCATGGAATTTCACACTTCATGCCTCCCACCAAACTTCTCCCCACTCTTATCTGAGCCCAGCATCAGCCTGCAATCCCAACAGAGGCAAGCACCATGCCCAATCCTGCAGAAGAGTGAGACAAGAAGCAGATCATCGCTTGCACACATGCTAACATTGATATTCTTTCTTATTTTCAGAAGGATCGGTCCAAAAGCGCCACCTTGTTCCTAGGCCAGAAATCATCTTGCAACTCTGACAAATGGTTGAGGTGAGGTGCTCAGGTAGAGAGGAGGGGCTGCATGCCTGCAGGTGTGCCAGGGGGCAGGTGGCCCTGGCCGGCGGCTTTGACGGCCTGCAGCCAGGGCTTCCAGCCGCCCGTGCAGGACGGACCCGGCTCGATCTCGTTGTCAAAGGCATTGCGCTGCAGGTCCAGCATGAATTGCACGCTCGTCGCTATTGCCAGCCCCTCCACGCCCGGCAGCGACTGCTCCATGCACATAGCTCTTTCAGCTTTCATTAATGCAGTCACATCCAAAAGCCAATGATTTTTTCTCTTTCCATTTCATGCACCATTGCCGCACCGTGCTTCTCAAATGCCCCAGGGCTTCAACAATATGCATTCCAGCAGGAGAGTCGTGCTCTGGGTGGCCTTGGCATGCACCGACTAATGCTGGCTGCTCCCTCCAATGGCTCCAACCACTGTCTTAATCACCACTCAGACCACTCAGCTGTAAAGCTGGATAGGCAAGATTTAGACGGTGGCAGTGCAGATGGTGGCACAGGGCTCGTACCGCAGGGCGCTGCTGTGAAGCGGAGAGCTGGACGCTGCGGCCGTCCTGGGATGGGTCGTAGTGCTCCGGCTGCCCGCGGTCGCGCTTGCTGCTGCGAAGCGCCTGCGGACGCGGCGGAGCAATCACATCGCCGTTCTCTGTGCCGCTGCGGCCGCCCGACGCCGACGCTGCTCGCTTCATGCCAAGCGCTATGGCATTGTACGCCTGTGCATGCAAGGAGAAGCGACTTCAAAACAACCATCACCAGGCAAAAGAAAGGTGTACTGCTTGCAAAGCCGGACGTTCTGAGAGTTTGCAAGGTCGACAGTGTCAATGAGCACAGGGCAGTATCGTGGCTTAAGGAGAGGCAAAGAGCCAGTTAAGTTCGGAGTAGTGTGGCCGACAAGTCACACTAGAAGGCGGGAGATATGAACCCCACACTAATAGCGGGGCAGGACAGTGCAGCACATCAGGTATGATATATGGGCAGCAATTCGCACGCGCACCTTTTCGCAGGAGGCAAGGAGGCCGGCCTCGCGGCAGCCGCGTGTGTCAAGGACGGCCATGAGCGCTGCCAGCTGGTCGGGCGCGGTCATGCGGCCGATGCGGCCCTCTCCGTCCTCGGTGTAGATGCAGGCACGCTCTCCTGCTAGGCCCCACCAGTAGCGCCGGTGCGCGCGGTCCCAGCCCAGGGGCGCACGCCGAACGCTGCACCGCTCCAGCTCCCGCTCAAACTCCTCCTGTCGCCTGCACTCACGCAAAAAAAGGCTCATCTACCGGTAGTATGCATGGCAACAAGCTCGCTGCATTCTCAAGCAGCGGAAAGCTCAGTAGCAAGATGTGTGCAGAGCGTGCTTCTCAAATATTCCCGTGCGCACGATGAAGGACCATGCACTGCATCATTTGCCAATGAGCCAGCCCCTGTGAGGGCCAATAGGACCCATTTCTATCAGATTAAGGATGCCCAAATCTACTCATCTTCGCAGCAGATATGTATCAAAGTGCCAGCCAACAACGAGGGGCGGTCAGCATGGTCAGTTCAACGAGGCCAAGCAGCAGTAGGACGGACAATTCGGCGTCCACGTGAGGAATACCCACCTGGCAACAGCCTCCTCTGCCTCGGCGAGCTCGCGGGCGTGTGCTCGGTCGGCGTCGGCCTTGGAGCGCTTGTCGCTTCCCTTGCCCTTGCGCCGCTGGTCCCCCGCCTCCCACTGCATCTCCCCCGGGTCCCCCACATCGCCACCGCTCTCCTCCGCCAAAGCCTCGCTGCCTGACCGAGCCCTTGACATCCTGTGCAGAGACAAGGCCGTCGATCACAACACAGCTGTAAATCTACCCTCCGCACTGCCGTTTTGATACATCAAGGCAACAAGAGTGCTTCTCGCTGGATGCGCCAGAAAGATACAAGAAGGTGCGAAGGCATCACAAGACGCTTCACAGGAACTTGCATGCATGCCGGGCATCATGGGATGCAACGTAGGCAGTATTAAATCTGTGTAAGGAGAGGTGCAGAGGGGTGACTGACCGTCTGTCGCCGAGGCCTGAGTCGCCGTTTTCGGTGGCGGCGTAGTCGGCCTCCAGGTCCTCCAGCTTGGGCTTGTCCTCCTCTTCCACAAAGCTCTTGTGCTTGCCCTCCGCCCGCTTCCTCTTGCGCTGCTCCTTCTCCGCCTCAATGAGACCCTGCATAACAACATGCTATTCAGAGGATCTGTAGTTGTGAAGCCTGTCCGGCTCACCATGGATGGTTTTCTCAAGCAGGTACCTAGCTCGCTCCTTTTGCCACGCATTTCCTTGCATAATATGTGGTTTAAGAGGCGAACAGATGATTGCGTGGGCATCACCATTGCATGTTGGCAGCAGAGCGACTGAGATGGAAAGCACAAGAGAAAAGGGCGAAGCAGCTCGCCTTCATCTTGCCCTTGTCGCCGGCGGCGGCCTCGCGCATTACTTTCTTTACGCCCTCGGCATTCTCCATGCGCGCGGCCAGGAGCGCCCGCAGCGGCTCACGGTCCAGCGCCTCGTTGCACAGGTGGCACAGCAGCTCCCTGTGCAGCTCCTCCGGAACCTCCTCCGCACCCCGCTCCCCCAGCATACCTGCCAAATCACAGGGTGTAGTAAGTCAACTGCCACAATGGCAGCTGTGAGAGCTGACTGCGCAGCTCAGCGCGATACATTGATTACAGCGTATTATTGTGCACAGCCGTAATATAGTGCATGCCTTTTCTGCATGCATGGGCAGGATTAAATTGATTTGCGCTGGCCATCGGACTTCTCCACCGTCCCCTTGCATTGCAGGCATGCATGTGTGTGCATGTGCAGGGAGGTAAGAAGAGGGGAAGAAGGGGCGCACTGGCGGCGTCGGTGATGATGGCGTCCTGGTGCTTGGCTGGGTGGAAGAGGCAGTAGCGCCGCACCACCTCCGGCCACGTCGCCAGGCCCAGGCAGTTCAGCCACCTCCGCTCTGTCCGCCCCGTCGTGTTCTGCACCACATCACACACAATATTCTCACACCCACCCCCGTCAAGTTTGTAAATCTCAGCGGCAGTTAATGCATCAGCCCTTGAGGGATAATTGTTGGTGTCTCACAAATCTGCGGCCATGAGAAGGGTGTGGTGTGCTGACCGTACAACCGTTTGAAACAGAGTTTCCCATCAGAGCATGCATCGGCGGCAATGGAGAGTGAGTCTTGTTTGTGTCCCACATTCGTGGACACGAGAATATTCCCGAAGCGTGTCAGAAATGGGTGCTGACTGCAAATTTTTAGAAACACAATTTCACATCAGAGCATGCATCCGGCAATGGGAAGGAGAAGGCAAGGGGCGGCGCACGTTGAGCAGGAAGCGCATGAGCCCCTCGTAGATCTCCCAGAGCGGCTCGCGAGTGGCGGCGCTCCCGTTGCCGACGATGGCGGCCTGCAGCTCCTGGTAGCCCACCGGCCGCACGGCCAGCAGCTCGCAGAATTGCGACGCGAAGTCCGCCACATACATCGTACGCGACAGCGCCTCGCTCGCCGCGTCGTCCATCGGCACTATCTCCGCCGTCGGCACGTCCTCTGCCGGCATCTCCCCGCCTGCACCATAACTAATCACTCGCAAGATATTCACACCTTTTGTGTGTAATTTTGGTGCAGCAGCTGCGTCGCCGTGCTAATCAGCCGTGCCTGCCCTCAATCCTGCGATATGGGGCCGCAGAGCAGCCAGTGTCTGCGCTGCAATGCATGCTGATGTCGTCGATAAGGAGGCACCCGAGCAATGCAGAGGTCAGCAACAGGTGTCCTTGCAAGAAGGACAGGATAGATGGGGCGGGAAGGGGGCGTGCCTTCGACGTAGGCTTTCTCGCGCAGCTCGGCGAGCAGCTCGGTGTCGTCGATGGGGTAACGGCGCGCCTCGGCCCGGCGGCGTTCCCTCTCCTCGCGCTCTGCTGAGCGCACCGTGTCCCTCTCGTCCCCCTCGCGGCCCCGCCACCGCCCGCCGCCCTTCCTGCGCCCACACAACAGTCTGGGGTCAATATCCATTAACCACACCCTCCAAATGGGGGTTTTGCTACTAAGCCACTGTTGAATTCCCGTGAGCTTTTGTACTGTTTGCGTGGCATCTGAATAGGTTAAAGTGCACTGATAATGATGAAGGCACTCGTAAGGGAAACTGCGGTGTCTATCTGGCAGCCCAAGGGGCCATATATCAGATTTTTATTGCTATTGTGAAAAGAGGGGCTCTTGAGAGCTTCTGACAAATAATATCCACCAGAGTTTTGCGCAGCTGTCAGCCCATTAGTCTTTATAGCGACTCTTGGGTGCTGGGAGTCAAAGACAGAAGGAAAAGAGACTTAGGGTGCAGTCGAGTGCTGAAGGTTGAAACAGAAGTAGGAGGGAACTGACTTGTGGAGGGCGCGGTCGGCAGCCATGGCGGCCTCCTCGCAGGCGGCGGCATGGTAGCGCTCGACGTCGAGGACCTGCAGCGCGGCCTGCAGCTGCCGGTTGAGCGCCTGCACCTCCTTGCTCTGCGCCCCGCGCGACCGGTCCCGCGCGCTGCGCTGCTTCTTCAGCCACGCCTGCTTCCTGCTCTCCATCTCCTCATCCAGCTCCTGTGTGAAAGCGCAGAAAAGTTCAAACGACAGGCCAATTTCTTGCAACCAGCACAATCATCCACACTCCTGTGTCCTTGGTACGCAATGGCAGCGTGTGAGTAGTGTTGAAGGAAGCAACGAAAGCACAGATCGCTTGCAGGAGCTTTCCGGGGCAACAACATTGCTCTTGGGCAAGGAAAGCATGCTGCTGAAAACTCTCTGGATGCTACCAACGATGCAGCAGGGCTGAAGAGGTAGAGGTTAATCTGCCACCCCTCTCTAGTAAGGGACTGGTAATGCGAGACATGCAGTCAAAGCAGGCAGCACAGCAATCAAGCGCCTGCGAGGAGCAAAAGGCAAGAGCAAAGGGGGAGGTGCAGGCGCGTGCGAGTGCGCACCTTCATGCGCTGGCGGTGCTTGACGATCTGCTTGCGGTCGTTGGGGTCGCCCTTGTACGCGCGCTCCTCGGCGCTGACCTCGAAGCAGGGCGCGGCGGCCGGGTCCTCCTCGCCCTTCTTGCGCTTCTTGGGCGTCGCGCGCGCCTTGGCCTGCGCCGCCTTGATGGCCTCGCGCAGGGCCGCCACGTCCTCCTCCGCCTTGTGCAGCCGCGCCAGCGCGTTGTCCATCGCCGCCCCGCTCTTGCGCGCAAAGTTCTCCGCCTGCGTTCGCAACGCCTGCCGTCAGTCGACAGCAAGAACCTCCTTGTTTAGTCTCCCAGATGCCGCATGCTTAACCCCTGGTTGCACCTTGCAAGCGCGGCGAAAGGCCAGTGTGGGCACTTTAGCAATCGACGTGCAGAACACTGGCCAGACGAAAGAGAACAAGCGTGGATCTAGCAGTCTATCCTGCTCAGCCAAAAGTGTCGAGAATTGGTTGGTGCAAGCATCCAGAAGGCAGCATGATCTGCCGGCACAGCAAGGGGCGCGCGCACGTTGGAGACGGCTTCGAGGTCCTCGTCTTCCAAATACTCCTCTTCGATGAGCATGTCCTGGTAGGGGTCGGCATCGGCCGGCAGCGGCGCGAGCACGGAGCTGCCGTCCAGGAAGTCCACTGGCACGGTGGCGTTGTCATCCGCGCCCTGGCCATCGTCGGTGGCCGGCGGCGGCGCGGCCGGCTCCGGGAAGGCGCTCGGGTCGAAGCGCGGCGGCGGCGGGCGCGTCGTGCGCTGCCCCTTGGGCTTGGTGGGCAGCACCGCTGCACGCTCCACCACGGGCGCCAGCGCACGCAGTGTGTACAGCCCCTTGCTCACCCTCACAAACCCCGGGTCGCTCGCCAACGCCTGCACCATATACACCCCTGAGCTGACTCCTTGGCGGTCATATCCCTTTTGTGTTATATGATAATAAAAACCTGCAGTGCTCTTCAGCAGTGAAATTGGTATCATCACGCGCAGCAAGGGGCAGGTGCAGCAAGCAGGCAAGGAGAGTTGACTGTCAGCAACACATCAAGCTTGCCCAGACACAGGGGAGAAGTCATAGCAAAGGAGAGGGTAATGGCACGCACGAACTGGATGACGCGCTTGGCGGTCTCGTCGAACTCCTTCATGCCAGCTTGCCTGCTGGCCTCCATGATCTGCGGCACCGTCAGGCCCTTGGGGCCGGCCTCCTTGAGCACCTGGAACGCGATGTACTTGTTCGTCCCGGGGCGATACCTCTTCTCCTCCTCCTGCACGATAACCCACACTGCTTGGTTGATTGAAGCAGACTATAATGCAATGGCAATTTTCCAAGTCCACTTCAGCATTCCCGGGTCTGCATTTGTGATGCTGAGCTGAGACGCGCCCCCAGACACTGCAGAGGCTGCTCTTTTCTTCCCTGAGGCTCCTGGCTTTTTGTGTCAATGTGCATCTTGTATCCCTCCGGTCTTCAATGAGGGGGGCAACCCATTTACATCTTGCAGAGCAGAGATGTGCAAGAGTCAGGCCACACAGGAGGGAATTGATGGGCTGCATGGGCGCACACCTCGACTGTGGGCACGGGCTCATCAGCGGCCGGGGTGGAGGGTGCCTCGACAGGTTGATTTCCTCGCCAGCTGGGCAGCTCGCCATCGCTCATGTCATCAGCGCCAGCTGGCAACATGCCGATGTCCATGCTGTTGTTCTCGCTCGGCGCCTCGCTCACAGCTCTCACGGACGCCGACTCCACCAGCTTGGCCCTCTTGCGCGCAGCGCCTGCGCCCACACCACAGCCTCCATCAGCCAACATCCTATACTGCTGTTATCGCAGGCATGGCCCATTCTCTTTCTGACGAATGCTTAAGTTCATGCATGCATCTAAATAGCAGCCACAGATCGACTTCGTCGCAATAAAAGTGCTCTATGTTTATTTAGACCTTGCAATCAGGCGCAGATCAGCAATTCATGAATAGACGTTGTTGGATGCAGTGGGTGATCTTTGGTGGTTCAATAAGGTTTGAATTGGAAAAATTACAATTTTTCCATTGCACAGAATTTTTTGCCGATGGAAGGTGCTCACCTCCACCCCTCCTGGGCTTCTGTCTGGCCCTGGCCACAGCCAGCAGCTCCTGGACGTCCAAGGGGATCTCCCTTGCCAATCCATACCGATCGACAAACTCGTCTTTGGCCATCCAGAAGTTCTGGCAGCCCCCGACCTGTTCGTGGACAGCCACCTGCATAATAATAACAGATGCATCACGAGCAGGGCTGATGGTGTCCAAGCATCTAGTTATCTGGAACTTGGCGAGTGCACGCAGATCAGGAAGCAAGCCACAAGACGGTAAGCTCACCTCAAACAGCCAACAGCGGATCACAGGTCGAGGGGCAGGATGCTTGAGCTTTTCTGGTTGGAGGTCATTGTCCCTGCCTTGCGTTGCTATTGCCCGGGGCTTTACAGCGTCATGTATGTAGTCTATGAGGTCGTCAAGTCTCAGAACGCTGTGATGCACCAGGCCCAACGCAAATTCTTCCAGCTCAGCTGGAAACTGCCAACCAGAAGACACAAGATTAGTTGGATTACCCCACACTTTGTACTGGGCTCTGAACGAACGGTGAATAGCTCTTCCAGCGGTCATACCTTGCTGGCTAGAGCCCGACCCCTTTCATCCTCGCGTACGGCTTCATCGTACGTGAGGTTGCAAACCCCAGTGTACACACTGGCCCACTGTCTTGACCTTGTCAGGTAGAGCTGCCTGAGATAGTCGGTGTACTCCGCAAACACCTCGCCAGTAGAGTCAAGATGCCAGACTTCATCATCCTGATTGAGGTCTGCCGGCAAAGAGTCATCAGGAACGAAGTACTGCCTGTCAAGCAGCACCATGGCTCTCCCCGATACCCTCTCCTGCAGCGGTCACATCAGCCGCGCCGGACAAAGCGGGCAGCCTGCTGTCGGGACAGGATCCTGATCACCAACGGATTTGGTCATCAAAGGATGAATCAATGGTAGATTGCCTTAAGCGTTTTGTTCGCCCGGGAGCAGCGCGCGAGCAGGAGCAGCTCGCTTGAGTCCGGCCACGCTCTCGGCCACGCCCGGAGTTATGGAGGGTTTGAAGAAAGGGTTTGACAGCCAAGACATTTTGCTTGTTGCCCTCATTCTGTTCACTTCAGTGATTCACTCGAATTACAAGCTCATGATTTGCATCAAGTCGTGTGCACTGCTGGCTGCCAGCAATTAGCCGCTTGAAGGCGGCCTTCTGCTTTGCACTACTTCAGGAGCCTCCTGAGGTCTTTGAGTCAAAGACTAGTCAAAGTAACTACTATAGTCAAAGTACTTTGACAGGGATTCCAAGCAACCAGTCATAACTGTCGATGATCGTCCAATACAAGTTGTACATACTGCAGAAATGTCTGGTGACCATGACGGGTGACCATAATAGGACAATAAGCGCACAAAATGACAGAGCCATGGCACCTCCTCGATCTGTACGGTAGAGATCGAGGAGGATACATCATGTGGCAGCCTGCACCCGATAATCATCCATATGGATGACTCATCGGATCCAACGGTGCCCAAACAGTCTCCTTAACCATCGCAGCCAACGTCGGCGGCTCGCCCGCAGCGGAGTGCCGGCCCCCTCACGTCATGCTGGGGTACACAAAGTGCATGTCCTCGGGCAGCGTGGCGTTGCCCAAGGCCATGGCCTCAGCCAAGGGGGATATTGAGATTGTGCTGCGGCTGGCATCCACTAGCTGCGCCTGCAGCGGCTGAAACGCCACCCGGCCTGACCCCTCCAGCTTCAGCGCCAGAACCGCCCTCCACACCTCGTGCGGCCCCTGGCCCAGCTTGAACATGCCCTCCCCTGCATTGCCAAGCAGTGCACCGTTCAAATTCCACCCACCAACGATACCATGCATGGAGAAGCAGTTGACATCCATACCACGGATATCTGATGAGAATGCAGCAAGACACTGGGTGTAACACTTCCCTTCAACTACTGTGAACATTGCTTGATAATGATGGGCCCAACAAAGAGTTTGCAGGACCGATCAATTTGCAACAGTGGGATTCGGGAGGTCGCATCACCTAGTGTCACATTCTGCTGGCCGCCTTCGCGCTTGACCTCAAACTCAAGGGAGAGCAGAGTGGTCACATCCACGACCACCTCCGCCAGGCTGAGGCTGTCCAGCTGCTGCCTCCCGTCGAGGCCCTGCCGCGCCAGCAACTCCTTCAGTACCGCCTCGTACCGCTGCAGCTTTGCCGGCTGCGCCAACGGCACCGGCCACGCCCAAGGAGCCGACAGCGGCGCCTCTCCCCTGCTTGCCACCTGTCACACGCGAAAGAGGATGGTGATGAGGGGAGAGTTGTCAGCTGATGGGCAGAGATATCTCTCCCTTGGCCAGTACCATGGGGGCAAAACGGTGCATTTTTTTTTCTTGAGACACACCTCACACACTGCCTTTGCTGGTCATGATTACATTGATGACCGGCAAAGGCAGATGGCAAACGGATCTCAAGAAGAAACAATAGGATCATTGGTGTAAGCAACAATGTAAAGTACTGCCATGGTGCACACGTATGCAAAGCATCTTTCAAGAGATCCAGCAAATGAAAGGCATGCAGCAGCCCACCTGCGCGTCCTGCACGCTGAGCTCAATGGCATCAGCTGCGCCCGCGCTCCTCCGGACCCTCAGCTGTGGGGTGGCCTCCCCAGGGGCAGGCGCGGCCGTCCTGAACCAGGAACCCCCGCTGAGCTGCACCTCCAAAGACACCGCCGCCAGTTTGGATGCGTCCTCTGCAGATGCAAGTCGATCAAGCGCCTGCTGCTGTAGACCATGCGCCATGTGCAGCAATCCTGCCCGACAGCACCGGTCATTTGGCCCTTTTTCTTCTTTTAGATACATCTTGATGCATCACGCATCACATTTCTCATACAAAGGACGCTGGTTGGCCTACTGATTCCTTGACAGATGCGCTGGAAAGCAGCTAACCTGACAGAGAGTCTGAAGCACTCGGAGCCGTGCCTCTGACAGATCGGCCCCAGACATTCGCCACGAAGGAGTCAGGCGGCAGGGGTAGATCTACTGGCCGGCGCAGGGCGACTGACCGAGCGTTGTGCACAGTCAGTGCAGCTCCCGGCTGCAGCATGATCCGCCGCACCAGCCCAGCATCTGCATGGTGAGGCAGATACAACGTGACGGGCTGAGCCTCAGTCAGCACGAGCTCGAGAGGTCCAGTCAGCGTGAAATCTGGCAGCATTGCGCTCTCCTCCAGCGACCTCGACCAAAGCTGCGAGACAGGTTGCATTGCAACTGCATTGTGCCCCTGCAGGCAGCCAAAAGCCTTGAAAGGGTGAGTCACTTCATCATGATGGTGTGGATTGGCGTCACCAAGATGTGTAAGAGCATTCACAGCAGCAGCGGCGCACCTTGCCAACTGGGAGTGAATCCAATAGGGAGCGCCACTGGTTCTCGTCCGAAAAGATCACACGATGTGGCTGTCCATCGACCTCGATTGTCACTCTCTCCTGCTGTCCCTGGAGAACCTGCTCAGCAAACACTACGGCCATCATATGGAATACACTGAAAACTGCGACCAAGAAAAATCAAGCCGGGTAAGAACCAGATAAGATCGATAATTATTATTAGTAAATGGTTGAAGCTATGCCAGGTTTACCTTCAAGGACGCGAGACGGACATTCCCAAGTTTCAGGCCTTCAGAATTGCCCTGCTTCTGAAGCTCTTTGGTTGTGACCTGCATGGATCATGTTGAACATCTCGATCACACACCACGAATGGCGAGAGCATGCAGACAACCACTCGAGACTTGAAAGTCCAAGGTGTAAACGTTCTAGAAAAGATGTAGTGTGTGGCAGGAGCGCACCAAAGCAGCAGCGTTGGCAGTCCTTTCCCAGAAATTCAAGACACTATCAAGGTTTCTGAAGCCCGTTTCTCCATCAACAAACGGTGCAGACTGGACAAGGAGTGAGTGTGAGCTGAGCACAAGCGCCAGTGCCCAAAATGGCCTCATCTTCCGGAGTGCTCCCAAGACTTCATGCAACATGCAGTAAAGGACTCTGATGTGACAGCGACGAACTCCTACGTTCTCCACGCAGTCTCTTCTTGACAAATTGTGACGACTTCAGGCTCGGGCTAATATAACCCTGTGTAATATTAGAAACAATCCCCAGACAAAGCAAATTTAAGGGGAATGCGGAGCTCGAGGGTTCCCATCCAAAGTCTGAGCCCAACGTTTCCGGCACCCAAGATCCATTGACGAGGAGATCCCCACTCCAGGATCAAGCCGTTTATGTAGGTTGTGAGGCCTGACAAGAAAGAATAAGCCTCATGCAAGGCCGCGCGCTAGGATGTTTGGGGCCTGGCCCAAGTCCTCTTCGTCGCAGAGCTCCAAGCAGCATTGTGCCTCTGCGATGCCCTGCCCCACGGCCAAGCTTCTACTCGTCAGCACGGCAAGCAAAAAAAAAGTCTGGCAAAGCTCCACGTGCTGAACAAGCCACCAGCACGGCAACCACGGAGCAGGAGCAGCAGCAGCACAACGCTGAGTCCAATGGCAATGGGAGTGCCCCAACAGAGGTCAAACTGACCGAGAACATTTCGCATGGCTTGAAATCAGACCTCGAAGTCGATTCCGTGCTAGCCAAGGAAATGGGGGAGAATGGTGAGTGCTGTGGGTTCGATCTGCCCGCTTGCTTCAACACTGGCCTGCTGACTAGTGCATATTCCTTTCCAGCCTTGAACCAACGTTGTCTTCTTTGATGTATTTATCATGTTCATTGTTTTTATTGTATAAGGATGCAATGGCGCGGGTCATTCCCATCAATACATATTCTGAATTGGAGTGCTGATGGCGCAGGCTTCAGGAGTACTAGGCGCACAAAGATTGTGGCCACCATCGGCCCAGCAACATGCAGCGAAGAGATGTTGGAAACTCTTGCAACGAGTGGGATGAATGTGGCACGCCTGAACATGTGCCATGGCACACATGACTGGCACACAGCTGTCATCAACCGCATCAGGAAGCTCAACAAGCTGAAGGGGTATGTTGCCCTCCTCTCATGCATCCGCGTCGTTCCAGGCATCCAAGTGCACCAGAGGAATGTACTCGAGCACACATGAGTCCTGCGTGCAAGCTTAACAAACTGTGCTCGCCTGTGCAGGTTCTCGGTGGCCATCATGTTGGACACAGAGGGCAGCGAGGTTCACACAAGTGAACTTGAGCAGCCTCTGAAGGCTGAGGTGAGATCTCCCTACACCCATGACAATACACTAATCTTGTTCACCTGATGTGATGTCGAGCCTTACTTGCTCTGTGGGACCACCATTGTCTCGCAAAGACGGAAAAGAAGTCTTGTGCGTCATACAGGTTGGCGAGGAATTTGTGCTGACCATCCGCGACCCCAAGACAGTGGAGGGCAGCGCCATTGGCGTCAGCTACGATGCCTTTGTCGATGATGTCCAGGCAAGGCTATCCTCTTGCATGCTTGCCGTCATGGCCCCTGCACTGCACAGCGCTCGAGGTGGTCATGAAGGCACTTTATACTTTTGTCCACACCGGTCTGAGTTGCACGGTACCTGTCGCAGTGGTTTTGATGGCCCTCATAGGCTGCTCTGGCATTCACACAGTCCCCGGAGTCCCTACTCCTGGTTGCCCTGTGATGCAAACAAAAAACTTCATGCTTGAAGGTCTCCTCAGAAGGACCGTTGTTCAATATGCTCCCCAGAATTCAAAGTATACAAATTAACCACGGGGTGCGCTACATACACATATTAGACCCCTGAGAGCGTCCAGGTGTGAGTCAGTGATGTTCACCAGCTGGCCAGAGAGGCAGAATGTCAAAAAGTTTCAAATAATATTCTTGTGGTGGGCAGGTGGGGGATCTGGTGGTGGTAGATGGTGGCATGGTGTCTCTGGAGGTGAAGCAGAAGATGGGCCCAGATGTGAAGGTGGAGGTGGTGGACCCGGGCATAGTGCTGTCGCGCGCCAACCTCACCTTCCGCCGCAACGGCCACCTCGTGCGCGCGCGCAACTCCATGCTCCCGGTCCTCTCCTCCAAGGTGCGCCTCAACTCGCTCTCACCCAGCACACTGACTCGTGCATGCCAAACCCCTACCAGCTCGATTGGCCTGCACTGATCCACCTGATGTGTCCACTGCTGTCCTTTGGGGGAACACCGGAGAACTACAATTGCACAGGCCCTGTTGAAAGCTGCAAAGGTCAGTGTCTGCTGTTCTGGGGGACCAATAATTGCTGCGTAGATGCCAGCATGTGCCAAACTATTGTGACTGTGAGAGCCGGTTCTGTCGTCGACACATGTTGAGATTTGTGAGCGCTGGTGCAGGATTGGCTGGACATTGACTTTGCAATCAGGCAGAACGTGGACTTCATCGCGGTGTCATTCGTGAAGAGCGCGGACGTGATCAAGAACCTTAAGAGCTACCTCAACTCGCGCGCTGACAAGGTCATCGAGGTCATCGCCAAGGTGGAATCCCATGACAGCGTGCCCAACATCGAGGAAATTGTGGAAGCCTCAGACGCTGTCATGGTGGCCCGCGGCGATCTTGGTGAGCACCAGTGGCCAAGCTTTCCATAGCATTGCACTTGATGTGAATCTATGAAATTTGCCGGCAGGCATTTGCAGCCTTGCATGGTGAGCCAGCCTTGCATGCTGAGAACTGGCCATGTAGATTGGACATCATGTTTGGTTGCTGCTGGGTAAGTTGAGATTGATTCGCTGCAATTCCTAGAGATAGCAGATCATGCATGGATGCACATGCAATTGGCTGCTCCAATATGTGAATTGCTGGATGTGCGCGCTGCAGGTGCCCAGATTCCCTTGGAGGATGTGCCCTCCGTGCAGAAGGAGGTGGTGGTGCGCTGCCGGCAGGCGGGCAAGGCCGTCATCGTGGCCTCGCACCTGCTGCAGTCCATGATCGAGTACCCCACACCCACCCGCGCTGAGGTGCCCCACCACTTCTCCCTCTGTTCTCTGTGGGCCCACGTTGCCCAGGATAACTTTACTACCGGCTATCAGGACTCCAGGGCTCAGTCATGCATGTGCACTGCGCTTGGAGATTGCTCTCTGAACGTGGTGCATTTACCCTGCAGGTGGCGGACATTGCGGATGTGGTGCGGCAGAGGGCAGACGCGCTGATGCTGTCGGGCGAGTCGGCCGCGGGCGCATACCCCGAGAAGGCCATCGGCGTGCTGCGCGCTGTGGCGACCAGGATCGAAGAATGGTGCAGGTGCGCTTGTCCTGAGAAGCCCATCTTTCCATTGGCATTCCCATGCCTGAGTACATCTCATGCAGCCTCCAACAGAGCTACTACTACTCCAGAGGTATTATCTTCAATTCTTCAAGTCTGGCAACTAGCGCTGTTCACAAACAGCTGAACAGAGCTCGGTTGTATCAGGATTGAAGCAATTTCTTTGTCAACATGCTGATCTGGGATCCTGGGTAGAAAAATAGAGCATGGGGATGGCGGTGCAGGCAGGAGAAGCACGGGCAGATTGTGCTGCCGCAGCTGACGGACCGGCTGGACGGGCGCGTGAGCGAGGAGCTGTGCGCGAGCGCGGCACAGATGGCCAACAACCTCAACGCGCGCGCCATCTTTGTCTACACCCGCCGCGGCTACATGGCCAACTTCCTGTCGCGGTGCAGGCCCGACTGTCCCATCTTCGCCTTCACAGGTGGGCGCCACTCTTTGCTCCGCTCTCCCTGCCTCTATCACAGTATCCTGCGCCGAGAGCTCATCCTTCCAAAGATTATTTCATTCTGAGTGTGCAATCAACCGCTTTTGTAGACTGATGACAAATCACCACCCGCATGGTCGCCGTCTCCATACGGACGGGCATCTCTGGATAAGCAATGTGATGATGGCACAATGGCACAAGCCAGCAGGTACAGAGGACGGTCATGACTGGAAGTGTTGCAAAATTGCCTTGGGGCTGATGTTTCCATTGGTGGGTGCGCTGCAGACAAGCAGGATGTGCGGCAGCGGCTGAACTTGAGGTGGGGAGTGATGCCCTTCCGCCTGGACTTTGGCGCGGACCCAGAGGAGAACGTCGACCGCACATTTGCGCTGCTGAAACGGCGCGACCTGGTGCAGAAGGGAGACCTGGTGGTCGTGGTGTCAGATATCAGGCCGCCCAAGGAGGACGTTGTGCGATCCGTGCAGATCCGCCATGTGCCTTGAGCAGCCGGGTGTGACCATAATTCTTCATTTTTATTCAGATGCGCGAAGAGCAGCTTGCAAGGAATCGGGCAGGCAATGAATGAGTGGGCATGACGGTGCACAAGTCTGCTGTTGTTTACAAGTGGGCGTGTTATGAGTGGAGTGCATTTGAGAGGAGTTGACATGTCTTTGTCGAAGGCATGATGCCGGGTCTTGAAATCAAGAAGGATCCTGGAATTGGGTAACAACAATAAACACGGTTAGATCTGTAGTGGCAAGAACTACTTGCAGGGTTTGGTGAGCAACTTGCTGGGTATCTTAAAGATCACAGTTCTCCGAAACCTTGTGGTGGGCAACGGTAGATTTGTTGAAGAGCCATGTAGCTGCTACTTTTCTGACTTAGCCTGCGGACTAGGATTCCAGGTTGTTGCGACCAGTGCAGGTCATGTAAAATATATTAGTCCGGGAAAATCAGCTGTCAATCATGCAGGCGTATTGCTTTTGATATAACGCTTCAATACAAGGCTGATGTTGAATATGCCCCATCGCTCAGTGTTGCTTCCTAAAGCTGCCATGACCGTGTCAAAGTCCTCGCCCTCGCAATCAAACATGACCTTATCCCAATTGTCATATGGCCGCTGTCCATACCCTTCCTTTTCATACTGCCCTCCCTTCCCTGCTTTCAATACCGTGGCACTGCACCTGTGGACACCAAGACCACATTCAGAAAGATAACACATGTCCCTTTGAAAGTTGCCTGAGCACTAGAGCGCTCTTGAACGCAAGATCACCAAATGAGAGCAGAGACAGGGCTCCTACTTGGTGAGGATGTCTCCAACCTGCACCTGCCCTGACTGGTCTGCATTGCCTCCTTCCACAATCTCCTCCACAACTACTGCCTTCTTGGCCTTGTCCTCCAGCAGGACAAGGCCCTGCGGAGCAACAAGAACACCCTGGTACACAGCTGTACTTGGACATGCAGCGCAAGGCTGTTGCGCACAAGTGGGCACCTTGTAGCGGTCTGAAACGGCTCATGTGCTTCTTACCATTGGTTTTCTCAGGGTGACCTCAATAAGGCGGTAGCTGGCGCGGTCCTCGCTGCAGGATTGTGATAATAACTGTCAAGCAACTGCATCACGACATCTCATGTATTCTCACAATTTAAAGAAAATTGGCAAGCAAGGGACTTGGGGGGCTGGCAGGGCACCTTGGATCTGCAGCTGCTCTGCACGCAACTCTTGAGTGAGATCTGGAAAGCCATTTTTGCAGCGATGGGAATGCGGCATGTCGTTCAGGTAGAACTTTTTTATATGGAACGCTTCTGAAACAGTGTTTGCAGCTTCCATGCATCTGCAATCTGCTTGCTGAAAGCTTCTGGAAGAGATCGCCTGGAACATATGGGGAGGAGCTGAGAGCCAAATGCATATTCATCGAGGATCGATGATCTGGCCTGTGGACATGCAAATTAATATGAATTGGACATTGTCAAGAAAGCCTACATTTTTTGCTAGTCCTCATATCGCTGTACTGAGCGGCATCCTGCAGCGGAGCATGCGCAGCATGGAGAGATCCTTGGACGATGTGATAGAAGACCAACCCAGAGCCTCCACTAAATAACTCAACTTCATTCACCTTAGTGTATTTCACACCATCTGTCGATAGATCAGCAATTGTACAGAGTCTTCCTTTCGAAATCAGTATGACCAATATAAAGCAGATGTGACAATCTTCGAGACTCCATGACAATGCACGAAAATTATTAATTTTTGTTCGATGAATTTAACTGAACACAGCAAATAAGACACATCTTAAAGTGCGCAAGAAAGAGTGAAGCTGATGCGAATTTTGGTCTGATCTCTTCTCATCATCGTGGAGTCTACATGACGTAAATGGCCACCAACAATGGGACTGATGGACATACAGCTGACATCATGCACACGGCTTCAGTTCTACATCGTCTGTACCCAACGAGTCTGCCTATCAAGGTCAGCTTGTCCTGCAGATCAGGGGAGTGTACTATGTGCCTTGGCAGATATTCTTTTCCTTCTCCATTGCTGCTCGTAGTTTTGAATTCAAACTGCATTCAGGAAGCTCTGATCAAGTTCAGTGGGAAATGGCAAGAGCAGCTCCAGGCGCAGTTGGTGCGGTCATGTGACCCCAGCAGCTATGTCGATGGCCTTCTGGGTCAAGGCCTCTGTTTTTGCAACGGCAATGCACCTGACCTGAAGGGTCAATTCACCTTGCAGCAGCAATCGTCCCAGATGGAGGTAAGATTACACTGGGACCAAGGAATGTCCCAAGCACCTAGCCATTCACCCATGCTCATGATTCACGCCTTTAGTGTTTCACTCGGGCGGGCGCAGATCCTCAACAGAGCAATTGAAGCCTTGGTGCGCGCGCCAGGAGGTGACAAAAATGTGCTCTGCCTTGGTTATCGCAAGGTGCGCAAATCTTCTGCCTCCTGCAGCTGGCTTGCATGCAAACCGTGCATTGCAAGGGGATGATTGCGATGGTATATCTCATGTGTCCGGCCCTGCAGAAGCGCCCATCGAGCAGAGCCGCTCCAACGGTGGGGCTTTTTGGGACTGAGGCGCACCATGCAAACACCACCACAGACTTGCTGAAGGGGGAGGCATGGCAGCTGCTGCTGTCGCGCATCGGGGACACCCTGATGCTGTTCCTGCTCATGCACACCTCCCTCTTCCTGCCGCTCCCCAATGGCTGCTTCCTGCAAGTCACCGGCGCCTCCATCGCAGAGGTAAGTCAGAGCGTGCTCCAGACTAGATATCTGAATGCATTTGCCAGTGCATGATATTCACAGCCTTGGTTACGTCATGCTCTTGGGCATCAAGTCCTGCTTGTGCTGCAGGTCGCGAGAGCTAAGCAGGCCGCTGTGCGCCCCTTGCCACCTCTACGGTCAGCTCAAACAACCTCCATTGTGGAAGTGCCCGGCTCTCCTGTCACACAGGACGGCGAGCCAACAGACTCGGACGGCCCAGCGTCGGGATTGGAGGACAGCTGGCCTCCACAGGGTGTGCCACAGACCAAACACAAAGTCCCAATGCCTGTTGGCATGCGCTGAGCTGAGCTCCGCCAGCAGGACAGGAGAGAACGGTGCTCTGTGTGCGCAGGCAGGGCAGGCAGGGCAGCAAAGATGAGGAGGATTGGGACTGCGGGATCTCCAGAATTGTGCACTGCCGCTTCTACGCCTCGAACAGACGGTGTCAGCAAGCGGCGTGCTGTGCGCTCGGCCAGGCCATCCAGCTGGGCCCGGCGCAGAGCCGCAGCCGCCAGGCAGGCCGCAGCTATGAACAACTCCGGTAAGCAGTCTTCGCCTTGTTTGCCCAAGAACACACCCACTTTCCTCCATTCCTTGCTTGATGTTGTCTTGGGAGTGACAAAGGGTAGTGTGCGGTGACAGGTGTCATTACACATGACTCCGGTGGGCAGGCAAGGTCCAGAGGTGTCAGTATCGCCAAGGGACGGGCATGCGTCCGTTTTGGGGATGGAGGCGTTGCCGGTGACAGCGGCACTCATGCAACTGCGCGGCGGCACCCTGGCCACAACAATGACCTTGAGCATGATGTGACCCGGGGGAATGCGCGACAAAGAGCATATTCACATAGACCTTTCTGCCAGGAGTCTCTTGAGGGCAGAGGTCAATGCAACCAGGAGACCCCCATTGAGCAGGAGGAAAAGGACATTGGTAGCTCCAGATGCATGTGCCCAAATGGTGCATGTGCTCTATGCTGCGGTGAGTTTGGAATGTTTTCTCATCTTGCCAGATTCGACTGGACGTTCTTGCTCACCCTTCTAGTTGAGAAGAGGTGCAAAGAGTAATGCTTGCTGTTGAGGGCGTATCTATTTTGGCAACAAGGGATGGTGGTTTGTGCAGGCATGCTGGGTACACAGATGCTCGCAGACACGCCCGTAGAGCTTTGGAGCTTTGGATCTCAGCCCCAAGGCGCTGCAGACCAGGACCCCATCGATAAACAAGGCAAGCACACCCATTTCACGTTCCTCGCCTACCTTCCTTTCTGCTGCCTTTGATCAGCCCAAAATAGCTGACTTCACCTAGCACGTACATTGTAATGAAGCACTCTGTCTGCAGGGCTTATTGATGCAGATGCAGCAGCCGGACTCGGGCAGCAGATTGAGGCATGTGCAGCTCCCGCCATGCCTCGCCCGGCTGGCATTGGCGCGCGCCTCAGAGCCAACGCACCGAAGCAGGCTCCTCAGAAGCCGTCCGACATGCTCATCTCCAGAACAGGGCTGTTTTATTGCGCCACCTTCCCCAGCAAGGCAGGCCTGCCCAGCTCTCGTGAGCCCCTTGCATCCTCCGACATCTCAGTCCTTGCACACATATTCCTGGAACGTCTGAATTATGCTCTGCATCTCCTGTTGTCACATCCTATAATGTGCTGCACCCTGTGAGATATTGGGAAACACCTTCCAGCTCGTGTGGTGCATGTGCGCAGACCTGCTCAATGCTCTGCATGGGCGGAAGGGGGCAGCGCGCTCCCTGTATGCCGCTATTTTCCTGGGGCATAGCACCAAGCCTCAGGAGCGCCGCGGGAGCAATTTTGTGGCGCGAAGCTCGCGGCCGCAGCACAGACAGCGGAATCTACAGAAGCCACCGCGCCGCATTCCTGCTCGCTTGAAGCCACTGCTGGCTGCTCTGCAGAGCCTGCTTGGTGAGTATCCAGAATTCAATCGGATCAGGTCACCCTTGCTGTTAAGCCTAGTACCTCCAACCTAATTGATATGTGGGGGCAGCAATTGTGAAGTTCTGAATCAGTGGTGGTGTTGCAGATCGCTCACACAAGTGCCCATACAGTCTGCTTCTAAACCAACATTGCCCGCTGCCTCCCAATTGGTCACGGGCTGACCCGCCCACAGCACAGCCTGGACCCAGGTAAGACCTCCCACACCTGGCCAACCAGCCTTCATTTGCACTTCAATTGGAGTTTGCAGATGCTCAGCAACAGCAACCAAAGACCATGACAACGAATTGTAATAATTGCAGGACACAGGCAGCCGAGCCTGAGCCGTGCACAGCATCTGAGAGCGGGATGTGTTGGGATGATGGAGATTCGGCAATGCCCACCATCACCCAGAACCTAGACTGCATGCAACCCTCCAACGACCAGGTTGGCTCCTGAAGATGTTGGAAATTGACCTTCCCTACACGGCCAGCACAAATGAGCCTCATCTGTGCGCTTGAAGCAAGCCAACTTGTGCCTAGCCCGCCTCCACAATATTCAACCAGGCTTGTGAGTGGCCTGCTGCAAACTCAAGGGGTGCTTTACTGTGCAGGCCGCCACCCAAAGTGAAGAGAGTCAAGCTGGCGGAGGAGGCGATGTTGGCCCTGGGCAGAGCGCGGGCGCTGGCAGGGACAGGACGGCAGAGGCGGGCCCCAGCAGGCTCTCCAGCGAGGAGCTCATCAGGGAGTTTGTGCCTTGCCACAGGGTCACTGCCTTTGCCTGGTCGGTCATCCGCCATGTGGTGCCCCCGGTGAGCACTGGCATGTTCCCTCTTGTCTTTCACACATCAACAGCAGCAGCCTTGTCAGTCCCGTGTCCATGACAAACAATCACTGAACACACATCATGAGGACACTGTGACTGTTGTGAATCAGAGTTCTGTGAGACTTCCGAGCGTTATGGATGGTGCCCTTGGCGGAAGATATTGCTGCAGCATGCTGAAAACAAAAATGAACTGGGCTGTGACTGATGTCGATACTGGAGCTGTGAGCGTGCCAGGGGCTGCTTGGGGACCCGGGGAATCGGCGCTACCTGCGCCGCGCTGTGTCGCGGCTGGTGCGGCTGCGCCGGTACGAGCAGATGAGCGTGCAGCACGCCCTGCACCGCGTGCGACCCACGTGCATGCCGGCTCTCTGCTGCCTCCCCCCGGGTAGCTTCCTCGATGACATATACCTGGCTCCACTCGTCCCATACCACTTTTTTTTTTGGGTAAATTTCTTGAGCAGTCCCTGGTCTGTCATTAGGATTGATCTGTTGAACGGCAGCAGAGTGCACCCTGATACCTGGTGCACACTCATGAGATGACGACTGTGCAATGCAATTGAAATTTTGGATAGAAGCAACCACGTGTGAAATGACATGCCTGCTGTGCTGGCAGGGGATGGCAAGGGGTGTAGGCCGCCGAACGAGCACACGGCGGCGCAGAGGCGCCTGGCGATGTGGCTGCGCTGGCTGCTGGCAGACCTGGTGGTGCCACTGCTGCGCGCACACTTCTACTGCACCGAGGCTGAGGCCTACCGCCAGCAGGTCTTCTACTACAGGTGCGCTGCCATGCGCGCTGCAGGCGCTGTTCCCATGCTGCAGGGCTACTATTTTCACGAAGCTGCCTCTCTTATGGACTCCTTCATGAACCCTCCTTGGAACTGAGAGTCCCTCGGGGCCAAAAGGTGGCAGGTGCATGGCGCAGAATGAGACTATTGCTGGGCTACTGCATTATGTTCAGGAATTTATTTACCACGCCCTGTGTGTGATGCGCCAGGAAGCCGGTGTGGTTGGAGCTGCAGCGGATGGGGCTGGAGAGCGTGCGCGATGCGCTCTTTACGCCGCTGTCCATGCCGGAGGCCAGGAGCATCTTGCAGGGGAGGCAGCTCGGCGTGGCTTCTCTGCGCCTGCTCCCAAAACGCACAGGTACATAGTGACCAACCATCCCTCAGCCCATTCTCAAGGCGTCATTTCATAACAGCACCTCCGATGTTGCGGCTGGCTCTTCTGATTCACTCTTGCACCCCTGCTGAACAACAAAGGTAGGCCCTGACAGAGCATCACTCGATTGCTCACCCACTTTAATCATACCTGTCGCGTGTGGATCATTGCCTTTCAAATGGCTGGAATGTTGCAGGCATGCGGCCAATCGTGAATCTGGGCCGGTCGTCCCACATGTCATTCCCGGCCCCCAAGCCCATAGGTGGCAGCTGGAGGCACAAGCGCGCTCGGCGCATCCACCTCAGCTTCCGCCCCGTCAACTTCCACCTGCAGAGCCTGCACAAGGTGTGCATGGCAATTCGCCATCTGCACTTTGGCTGCAGAATTCGACCAACCCTTGCATCATGCAAAATATTGTGTGCTGCACAGCGCAAGCGTGGATAATATACCTGTTGCAACTACTAGTGGAGAAAAAGGAAGGAACATCAAGAATTGAAAGCAAGCATACAATAGCGACAATGGAGGTTTCACACCATGAGGTTGGGAGAGCCGTAACACAGGTGTTCCTTGCCGGAAACATTCCTTAGGGCTGGAAGACGTGTATGAACAATGATCTGACTATTTATGCTGCTTTGCTGTCAGGTGCTGAAGTTTGAGGCGGAGAGGCAGCCGAGCAGGCTGGGCAGCTCGGTGCTGGGCTACAACGACGCCTTTGCAAAGCTGCACCCGGTGCTGCGCCAGTGGCGCGCCAAGCGGGCCGGCTGCGCCGGGGCCGCGCCCGTGCCGTACCTAGTCAGCGCTGATGTGTCACGCGCGTTTGACCACGTGAACGCTGACAAGCTGATCGACATTGTGGAGCCCATGCTGCGCAGCCAGGAGTACCTCATCATCAAGCACGTGGAGGTGAATACATTCCCTTCCCTTCCATGCGGACATGTAGCATTGTTTTCATGCATTTCATGTCTGGCATGGATTTTCAACGTGAACGAGTTGGACGGGTGCACGTTCCATACTTTATATTGGGTGCACACGGTTGTTGTGCACGCGCAGGATCACACACCGGGAACGCCCTGATAATCAGTGTTGTCAATCTTCTTCTTGTCTCAGAGGAAGAGGTGCCGATGCCTCGTGCAGGTCATGCCAGTAGTGGGAGGCTGCCTGCGTACCGCATATCGCTGCACCGCCGTCGACGCCAACGCTGTCTGGCCGGGCTTCCCGGCGCATGCCTCGGGACTCGCCAATCGTGTGTCCCAGCGAGTGTTCTCCGACAAGGTCTGCTGCTTCTCTCTCTGCCTTGCAGTGCATCTCCATCCTCTCGATAACTTCATGTTTGGCTGCCAGCACGAGAAAATACTATGCACTGTTGTGATGTGCAAAGATGGGTGCTTGTGGGGTGTTGCAGGTGGTGTACAGCAAGGTGGATCGCGCGCAGCTTCTGCAGCAGCTGCGCGAGCACCTGCAGCGCAACATCGTGCGCTTCGGCAGGACCTGGCACTACCAGTGCCACGGCATCCCTCAGGTGCTCCTAACGCCGCCAGAATCCCCCCGAACCCTTACCATCACTCCTTGTGCTTGCGCGTGTGGCATCGTTTCACCCCAGCAAGACACAGAAACTACAGGAGAGGGAGCTGGAATTGCTGCATAATATGCTGGAGGTGGCTGTGCTGTGCAGAATGGTGATAAAGCAAAAAATGGTATGTGGCTTGTGTGCAGGGGTCCACGCTGTCGACGCTGCTGTGCAGCCTGTTCCTGGGCAGCCTGGAGCGGGAGCACCTGCACCCGCTGCTGCCGGGGCGCCCTCCACTTCCCGCTGCGCCTGCCGCCGCCTCAATGGCGCCCACACCGTGCTCCAGTACCCGCTTCACCGACCTGGCGCTGGCAGCCGGTGCGCTCCCCAATTACTTGCCTTCCTTGATCAGTGCGGTTCAGAAGCGAGGTTGCACAGGCTTTTCAGAGTGACGCTGCCGTGCAGCGATTGTGCACTACAGGCTTTGTGAGGCTTGAGGGATGAGGGGCCTGGGTGCCTTTCAGGTGGGAAAAGATAAACATCTGAGATCCCATGTGCTATCAATTTAAATTTAATATGAGCACGGCACTGCCATGTAGCGACAATGCGTAACTTCGCCAGGCCGATGATGGAACTGGGCGCCCGACGGGTGAGAAATCAAACATGAGATCTTATATCAGATATGTCAGTGTAAGCAAAGTATGACTGATGTGGCGGCTGGGCAGGTGGGACCCCGTCTACGCAGGCAAGCGTGGGCCCGGCGCTGACGCCACGGGCGCGAGCGCGGGCGGCCAAGCAGCGGACGCCGGCCGCGTCGGTGCTGCTGCGGCTGGTGGATGACTTCCTCATCATCACCCCCTCCAGGGCCGCCGCTGAGGCCCTCGCCCTGCGTCTGCTGCAAGGTGTGTTGCCTACCCCGCCGTATTCCTTCTCTGAAAAGTTCTCCTCCTTTAAAAACTTCTCCTTTTGAATTGATTACTTTCACAGAAAACGTTTCCATATCATGCCCTTATCCCAGGTGACAGCAGGCGCATTTCTAGTATCCTCTTTCATATCGGTTTGATGGGCACTGGGTGTCAGGCACAATGTCGTTTATCTGCAAATGCTACGAGAGGGGAACAAGGCATTGTAGAATTAGGAGAAGCCGGAGAGCTTCGGACAGTGAAAGATTTCTTTTCATGGGCAGGGTTCCCGGACTACGGGGTGAGCGTGAACCCGGCCAAGACGCGAGTGAGCTTTGAGCTGGTGGCAGCCGGGCGACGGCTGCCGCGCAACACAGTGCGCGCGACGGACGGGCAGGAGTTCATGCCCTGGTGCGGCCTGCTTCTCAACACCGCCAGCCTGGACCTGCAGGCTGACTACACCCGCTACGCTGGCGCCCACCTGGCTTCCTCCCTCACCATCCCCCTCACCAAGGTCTGGTTTTTCTGCTTTTACAACTGCATGAGCAGTTGTGGCAGTGGATAGCACTCATTGACAAAATTGCTCAGTGAGCATAGGGGGCATATTGGTGCGACGAGATCCGAGGCTAGTTTGGGTAGCCCCTTTGACCATTGCCGCCTTGCTTCTCCCAAATGAAGGGAGGCCATACGAGGCGGGAAGGTGTCTGATGATGCAGACAGGACAGACCCGCTGTTGACTGCGGCTTCCCATCGGCTGGAGGCACGCCGGCCTGAGCAGAGGCGCCATTGCATCCTTCGCGCAGAAGCTATGCACGCAAGGGTGTTTGGTGTTTGTGGCTGGAAAGTTAACGGGGTGTGGCTGGGGCAGGAGCCGGGGAAGGCGCTGGTGGGGAAGCTGTGTGCGCACGTGCGGCCCAAGTGCCACCCGCTGCTGCTGGACACCTCCATCAACTCGCCCGCCACCGTCCGCCTCAACCTCTTCCAGATCATGCTCCTCGCCGCCATGAAACTGCATTGCCAGGTGCCCACAACTTCCCATCAGGCCACCATCGTCAGGGCCAGTTTTGTTGCTAATCCTAACCATGAGGTTGCACCGCATCTGTGGAAAATGGAGACCGGAATACCGTCCTGTTGTCTGCAGATCCTTTCCTCTTTACGGAGCCTCAGTTTGCTGGAGACATGCCTGTTTGCTGTTTTAGCGGTGTGTGGGGGCATTCATGGTGCCAGGTGGCATGCATCAGCGGCGGAGTCAGCAGTGCCTTAGTGCTAACGGCGATCCGGGCGGGCACCAAATACCTCTGCGCCCTCGTGCTGCGGCGCACAGCCGCCGCCCAGCGCCGGTGTGAAAATCTTGTGCCTCGTGACGGCCAGTCGGCTGTTCCTCATTCTCGCTTTTGCAGACAAGTGCCAGCATGGAGATCCAGTCATATGTGCAGAAGCTGGTGCTTTGCAGCCTTTTCCCTTCGATCACGTCAGTCTCTGTATCGCAGACTGAGCAACAGAACACAACCGAAGAGCAGGTTTTGAAGGCCGTGTGATGGCTGCGCAGGTCCAAGGTCAGCTGCAGGAACAGCATCTCAGCCTGCCATATCCGCTGGCTGAGCCTGGTGGCATTCCACAGAGTGCTGTATCGCAAGCAGTCCCGTTACCGCGCTGTGCTGAGCGCGCTGGAAGCAGACCTGCGCCAGCCGCCCTTCTGCCACCTCAGGGAGCAGCTGGCCTCTGTCATCGATCCAGCCAAATCCGCTGTGTTTGACGATATCATCTACTGATTTGTTTTGTTTCCAGTTGAGCATATGGGCCCAGGGCTCCATCAGCCGCAAAATGTCATGCTAGCAATCGCGCGATTGCATCTCAGTCACGGACCTGAATAAATTGAAGACGATGATGTGTTGATCAAGTATGCACTGATACAGTCAGCATTCTTTTATCATATCCAAACTGGTGAGATCCTTGCAACCGCTTTTGCTGAGCACATGCCCTGTAACATGCATTAGAGATTACAGAGATTGATCTCATGAGCTTCACTCGTTGCAACGCCATATTATATTGGTGATCTAAGCACGCACACTTAACATGCAAATGAAGCCAGGCCTTCAGCATCCAGGTCATTGAGATGGCTTTATGCAGCTAATTTTGTGGTGTATTTGGAAGGTGATACACATCACAGCAGTCTTCATGGCAGCAAGCAAGCATGACACGATAATGGGTTTTCCCTGGACAAATCCTCGCCCTCTGGCCTTCACTCACTGTCTTACTCACTCTCATTGTTGGAGAATTGACATTCTGAATCAACCATGGTGCAATACAATCTCACGCCACTCAACTATTCCAAGGAGATTTGTACGGCTATGCACAAAGGGTGTCAAGACTGCTTGGCAAACATGTACACAAATTGCCACTGGATTGAAGCAATGAAATTGAAGCAATGTGGACGCTGCATGTTGGTGTCAAGCATTCACAGCCGGCTTCACAAGAGAACCGTATCTGCAGTCAGCTTTCAGAGACGCCAAGAGTGCACCAAAGTCTGTTGTGGTCGTCCCTTCACCCGGGCCCTTTGTTATCGCATCGATTGACCTGCATGCCAAGGTCCCTTAACACAGCAATATCTCTGTCCTACGTTGACTACAGGACAATCCAGATCACGCATAGGTATGTGTGTGAATGGGACCTGCGCCAAACCTGTTGCTGGCCTCGGTCAGTGTGAGGCATTGCACAGTCACCTCTGCCACATCAGCTCGGGGGATGCTGCGGCTTTTGTTCTTCAACAATTCATCGTCCACTCCCAGAACGAGTTCCCTCTTTCCTCCCTGAACACAACCTTACTGAAAGCTCTGAGCGGTGTCATCCTCCATCTACCATTGAAAGCCATGATTGAGGAGGGAACATCTGGGCACCTCTTCATCAATGAGGCCCCCAGGATGAATGATGGTGTAATCAAATGCCCCCGAGTTGATCAGATACTCCTCAGCCTTGCGCTTCCAGATCAGGATGTTTCCATCCCCCAGCTTGTTCAATGGGTGATTTTCGTCTGTGCCTCCCATGCTGGATATGAGGACCACCTTCTTGACGCCCGCCTCCTTAGCAGCATCAATCTGCGCTTTCTGCCCAAGCCAATCGATCTGCAACAACAGCACAAAGCTTTGGGCCATGATCTTCGTAGAGACATCATTTGCATGTCCTGAAGAGGGTAGTATTAGTCTCCTGTAGAAAACAAGGAATGCTCGAGCTATAATTGCAAGCTGATCCGCGGTTTTCTCTGAAAGCACCTGCTCTGGGAATTGGCCGTCCTTGAAGGAGAAGTCGGGGCGAGCCCCCTCTTGGCGCAGTAGCTTCTTCCAGAAGACCTGCAGCGCACAAGAGGAATTTGACCTCTGATCACACAAGCTCTTGGTGAAACACCTCGCAAGTTCTGTAATCTGAAGTGTTTTCCTCTAGCACCAGGCATGAAAGATCACACCGTCAACAGCGACAAGGGCTTGATCTGTGGCACGGCGCTGGTGGCAATGACCAGAGCATCTGCTCCAGCCAGGGATCTCTTCAGCTCCTCTGTGCCTTTCACAATGTCGCCCACGTACAGCTTCTCGGCTGGTACTCCCTCCCCTTGCAGCTTCTCTGCCGACTGCACATCAAGACATAGAGCTGACACCCAATTGGAGGGACTGATCCATCAGAGTCGGCAACTTTGCACCGGTTGGGTCTTCACCTTTGTGTTTCGGACCACACCGCGCGCCTCAAACTTGTCTGGCTGGGCTAGGAGCTTCTGCAGCACAATCTTGCCAGTCCTGCCACCGGCTCCTGTGACAGTCACCTGAGGCACAACAGCCAGCATGATCGTGTCATTAATTAAGGGATATCAACCAGATTCATGAACGTGGGGCATGAGCATGCCAGAAAAGAGCATATACTCACTGTCATGCGCTCCGCGGCTGCGGCCATGACCCACACAGATACCTCTCTGCGTGCTCTATTGTTCCCTCTGTAAGGCTCGAAGCTGTACTTTCTGGGTTGAGCAATACAGCACGTTTTTGCTCCTGCATATGGCAATGCAATCCTGTTGACTCAAGCTCAAGAGTCACTCTCAGTTCCAGGACGCCGGATAGACATTTTCATTAGTGTGTCCCACCTGTCAGCACGGGACTTGGACGATATACAATGCCGTGGGCACGAACCTACGAATGCAAGGGTCTTCAGTGGCAGATCGCCTGATTTCTCTGTAAAACTGAGGCATTGGAAGATAAGACAGCCAGCTTTGTAATGGGCAGCCAGCCATATTCGTAATTGATGCGTGTCAAATCTTGAAGTACAAGAATGCAACGTGCACCAGACGTTCCATAGTACAGCATAATTTCCTGATGCATACCTTGTTACAAGAACACACTGAGCCTGCGGCAGCTGACATGCATGCAAGGTACGGAGAATAAGCTGAAGCCGTAAACAAAAGAAGCACATTTCGACCAGACAGTGTCTGTCCTATCGCTGGCTCGTGCAAGAAGATGAAGTCAACACGTCTTGCCTCCTCATGCCGGCACGTGCTGTGAATGGAGCATCTTTCTCTCTCTCGGCACCTTCGTGGAGGAGCACAAGCAGAAGTGAGCACGTTTGGTATAATTTTCCATTGAGAGCTGTGCTCTTGTTGCCTTGGTCGCAAGGGAGAGACTTTTTTGAGTCAGACGATATGGGAGCTCTGGAAGCGATCTCTTGGCAGCTTGGTCCACCAGCATCACTGAAGCTCTTAGATCAGAGACTTTTGCCCCTGGAAAGTGTGTACCTGGACATTGATGGGCCGAAAGCTGCTTTCACAGCCATAAAGGTGTGCAACTGGAAGATTTGATCAACACTGCAGCCTGCCTGCCCCGTCGGCGAATTGCAACGCTCATCGTCCAAATGAAATGTTTAATCCAAAAGAGACCTCCTTGAGGTGGTCGATCCTGGACTTTTGGCTTGTGACACGTACCGGCAACTGTTCTTTGTGCACCAGGATATGGCAGTGCGAGGAGCTCCAGCGATTGCTATCGCTGCTGCTCTTGCGCTGGCTGCAGAATTGGTCAACCAGGGAGGGGGAGCACAGTTTGAATCTGCACAGGCAGCATACCAGAAGATCACAGAACAGCTGGAGTACCTGGTCACCAGGTGTGTACAGGTGTCACCAGTAAGCTTGCTCCTGCTAAGCTCTGATTCGTTGTCTGGCTGGCAACAAATGGTTGCTGGAAGATGAAGCGCCGTATGTTGCTGCAGCCGGCCGACGGCGGTGAATCTGCAGATAGCAGCGAACAGGCTGTCTGCTATTGCGAAGAAGGAGGCCTCAGTGGAGGGTGGCTCCGGAGTCAGTGTGACCATTGCTGTCATCAGCGCTGCCGATGCAATGCTCAAAGATGACATTACAGCCAATAAGGTCTGCCGCCTCGAGTCCTATCATTGTCTACCGTTCTGCTCTTGTGAGCTGTTTGGTTCTCTTCAGGATCATGGGCCTGATCCCCTTCAAGATGTGCATTTCCCGCTAGCTTTATCTCCTGCTTCAGCCTCAACAATGGGGCTGATTGTCTGATCAGTATTCTGTGTATGTGAACACAGACAATGGGGAAGCTTGGGGCGGAAGGCATTTTGGCAGAGCTGGCATCGCGAGGCGGCAGCAGCGGGGCGGGCGTGCGCATGCTGACGCACTGCAACACTGGCAGCCTGGCGACGGCCGCGTACGGGACAGCGCTGGGCGTCGTGCGCGCTCTTCACGCTGCCGGCCGCCTGCAGCAGGCCTTTTGCACGGAGACCCGCCCCTACAACCAAGGTGCTCCGGCACCCTGCCTCTGTGGCTCTGGCATAGACCCTTTCTATTGGACCTGGTTTCCTGGTTCATCGAGCTGCTCCATTTGTGGCGGCATGCACCAACGCACTGGAGACTCTAGCGCTTGTGCAGGCCTGAGATGTCCTGAGAGCTGCTGAGAGCTGCATGGTGTGACACGAGCTGTTGTGCGCATGTAGGGTCCAGGCTTACAGCGTACGAGCTGGTGCACGACGGCCTGCCGGCGATGCTGATAGCCGATTCGGCGGCGGCGGCGCTCATGGCGCAGAGAAAGGTGGACGCTATCGTGGTGGGCGCGGACCGCATCGCCGCCAATGGCGACACTGCCAATAAGATTGGGACCTTCTCCCTTGCAGTCAATGCTGCTCACCACGGGTACCCCCTCTCCCTCGGCTCGACTGCTGCCTGCCTTGTCCCACAGACATAGACCTGGCTCCGCAGCTGCCTGTCAAAGTGGTGTTATCGGCAGAATGTCTCTTTGGTTGGTGCTTTTAATTGCTGGCCTGGCACCTCAGTCAAGATGGCCTGCTTGAGCCTGCGCAGGGCAGCCCCAGTGGATGTGCCTGCATTTAGACCCACTGCACCGTTCTGGACTTGACTGAGGCCGGGATGTCATGGTGCAGGATCCCCTTCTACATAGCGGCGCCGACCACGACAGTGGATCCTTCACTGCCAGACGGGACGCTGATCCCCATTGAAGAGCGCAGCTCCACAGAGCTCACCCACCACCAGGGCCAGAGGGTGGCTGCACCCGGCATCAATGTGCGTCTCAGACGCTCAATTTTGCAATTCCACAACCCCGTCTTGTCAAGTAATTTGGCTCAGAGCAGCATCTGGAAGCTTTAAGAGTCTCGTGTCCTTTGTTGCTCAAATCATCACTGCCGGAGGACCAGGAACTAACATCAATAACGCAATCTTCCTATCATCCAGTGCAGATGGTAAAGAATGTGTGTGCAGGTGTGGAACCCGGCCTTTGATGTGACGCCGGCCAGCCTCATCACGGGCATTATCACAGAGCAGGGCATCATCCAGCAGCGGGACGGCGCCATAGATGTGAACAGCTTCCTGAGGGAGCATGGCCTCTTGGAAGCAGAGGAGTCCCGAGACAACGGTGATCCCTTGTCCTCTTCTCCCAATTCTCACTGTGTCTTCAGTGGCCGTTGCCACTCTGGACCGCTGCTGTCAGTTCGCATGCATTGGGAGAGCCGGTTATGTGATGGGGCATGAGGATGCATGGGGGGCCACGCCGACTGAGTGATGGGTAGCTATCAGCTGGACATTAAGCGCGCTGACAGCGGAAGGGGCTGATGCAGGGGTAGTCACCAGCGTGCCTACCAGCAAGATCCCGGGCTTCAGGGCGCTCAATCTGGAGACAGTGAAGGACTATGTGGCCGAGCGGCCGGACCTTGGCGAACGTGTTGGCCCTAGCGGCAGCAAAGACTCCTGGACTGTGAGCTTCCTACTCTGACTTCAATTCATTTGTCACTGAAGATTTCTGTCCTAAGGACTAGGTATCTCAAGCAGCACCTGGATATTTGGCAACCTTTATGCTGCATAGCGAACCTTTCAGAGTAAATCACGCAACCTGCTGGAATTTCGTATGCCTTGCATGGTCCCTCTGCAGGCAGGCTGTGTAAAGAACAGATGCATGGCATGGCGTGCAGGTGAGGGAAGTGGGAGATGGCAACATAAACTTTGTGTACATTGTGGAGGGCCCCAGTGGAGCTCTGGTGGTGAAGCAGGGGTTGCCCTACATCCGCATCGCCCACGACTGGCCCCTAACCCAGGTGTGCTTCTAAGTCTTTGACTAGCTTCCTGCTGTCAGATGCCCAATGCTACCACTGAACTTGATGAGGCAGGTCCTTGCTGCAATGGATTCTTCCCGATCCCCTCCATGGATCCTAATCAATGCTGCAACGGCCCAACCATTCTAGTTTTTTTAATCACGCTTGGGCGCCTCCCTCAAGGTGTGCACAAGTATGGTAATGAACAGGCCTGAGTCGGAGGCAACGCCTGGCCGGTCTTCAAGCCTAGGAGTACAAGAGACATGTAGACCTAAAGTGCTACCAGAAGATATGCCAATGGCAGTTCCCGACAAGTTTTTGCGGAAGCTTGATGAGGGCTGCGCCTGCGCTGCTTGCAGGAGCGGGCGAGGTTTGAGGCGGAGGCCCTGCGGGAGGAGGCGCGGCACTGCCCAGAGCACGTCCCGGAGCTGTACCACTTTGACGCCGCGCTGTGCCTGCTGGTGATGCAGTACCTGCCACCGCCGCACTTGGTGCTGCGCCCCGCGCTGACGGCCGGCCACAGCTTCCCTTCTCTGGCGCGCCACATCGCTCACTTCATGGCCACCACCCTCTTCCGCACCTCGCTGCTCGCCCTCGACTCCAAGGCCTGGCGGTGTGTGCTCGAACACATAACTTCTGTCTCCAACACCCCTAGCAGCTTTCCCTACTGAAGCATCAGTGGTTTACGGCGCTGATGGTGTTCGTACAACACCGGTTTGGGTCCACAGTAGGGACACTTCTGCTGCTTAGTAAGTGATAAAGCTCCAGTGCAGGGTCCACTGGGATCAGTACACGTACATTCAAATAAGATGCACCTGCAGGAGGTCTGTGCATTCTGCTGCATGTTGGAGCCTTCTGGCGCTCTGGCACAGGAAGGAATCAATGAGGTAGGTCCAAATATCTTGCGAGGAAGGTGGGGGATTGATGGCTGTTCATACTGCCTGGCTGCAGGGAGCTGGTGGGCAGGTTTGATAACATGGACATCTGCCGGCTGACGGAGCAGGTCATCTTCACGGACCCCTACTACTCCGCTCCTGTGAACCGCCACACCTCCCCCCAGCTGGACGACCTTGCAGACGCCTTCCAGCATGATGTGGCCGCCAAGGCTGCCATCACCGCTCTCAAGGTGCAGCCCCTGCCAATTCCTTGCTCCTGGGACAAGTTGCCATGCACGTCTGCCCATGATTGGTCACCCAAGCTTCAACCTGTGTAAATTTGGCAGCAGTTTGAACGAAACAGGCTGCCTTCCCACTAGCATTGACCTCTGGTTTCTGTGCATGAGGGCTTTCCCTGCTATCCTGCTCATTTGGGAGCCAGCTGAGCTTGTATTGGGAAAAGGAAGGGGTTGTCAGGGGCCCAGTCACAAGGTGCTGAGTGGGTGGTGGATGCACATGGGATGGCAGGCGAAGTTTGTGCAGCAGAGGCAGGCGCTGCTGCACGGCGATCTGCACACAGGCAGCCTCATGGTGACAGCAGACACCACGTACGTGATCGACGCGGAGTTTGCGTTCGCGGGGCCCATCGCCTTTGATGTGGCCAAGATGGTGGCCAACCTGCTCATCGCCTTCTTCGCCGGCGGCGGCCTCCAAACGGCCGAGCAACCGCGCACCGCACAGCGGCGGTGGCTCCTTCAGGTCTGCAGCCTGCTGTGCCCGTTCTATACCATGGAAAGGTTGTGCCAGCTGAATTTTTATTGATACTTATGAGACTCTGGGCTCTTATTTCTTGGTTTGCTACATTTTTTTTGTTGAGAGAGGCGGCGTGAAGCAGCGTTGTGCAGAGGCTACATTTGGTGGAAAAAAAGCTGTGAGGTGACAGAGCAGGTTGCTTGGCGATGTTGGGAAAGCAGTATTAGTGAATCTAACACTGACAGAGGTACTGATGGTGCTGCCACAGGCGATTGTGGAGATGTGGGAGCTGTTCAAGACTGAGTTCAGGGAGCTGTGGAATGCGGCGCTGAAGGACAAGAAGGCAGGCGACCTGTGCCCTGCTCCCCTGTTCGGCAATGATGCACCGGCCGGCCCTGATGCTCTTCAGGTGTGCAAGACCCGCAGCTCTCCAAAGTGCTGTGCTTGCGTTGCCCCTGCAGTTCAACACTGGGTTCTGCAGCATCGTGAGCCCTTATTTGAAGGTCAGTAAGGAACAAAGTAGCATCCTTGTCCTCTGGGGTGTTTGCACATTCCCGAGCTTGATAGTGTGCTGTCTTATGAGGCGGTGCCATGCGATGCAGGCGGTACAGGAGGCGTTCTTTGCAGGCCTGCTGCCTGACGTCCTGGGCTTTGCTGGAGCCGTCATCATCAGACGCATCCTGGGCATCGCCCATGTTGTGGACTACGAAAGCATCACAGACGCGGATGCCAGGCACGTGAACTCAGTTGCTCACTCAGTTGAATGCAGGCTGCATGCTGTGGTATCAGCTCTCCGCAACCACAAGAATAAGCCTTGCTGGACATCAGTGCAAAGCTTGCCGCTGAATGCAGCTTCTTATGTTGCAGCTCCGCTGTGCACTGCAGGGCTGCTGTAGAGAGGAGGTCGCTAGCCTTTGCTCGCAGGCTCCTGGTTGAGCCGTCATACTTCTGCAGCATGGATGCGGTTGTGAAGGCCGCTGCTGCATGCGACCCTGCGTATCTGAGTGAGGCTCAATGAGCTCTGAGAGTCTCAGTGAGAGCAGAGGCGATTTTGTTGAGAGGAAGTGCCAGACGGTTTCCTTGCTTGGCCAGGCTCTTTAAGCCCCTGCATTCTGGCAGCCATGGATGCAGGGGCAGGTGTCCGGTCATCATCATCCGGATCGTGTATTCTATGTGCTGAAAACCCAAGTCAGCCCGTTTTAGGCGCACTTGCTCAGCTTGGCATGCCTGGTGTGGCAGCCATATTATAGTGGACCAGATGTAGAAGAAACACGCATAAAAAACAAGATTGTCCCTTTTCCAGGCTCTGCCTTCCTCACAGGCAGCGTTAGCACTCTGCAAGATTGCTAGGATGGACCCAGCAGCCTCGAGCAACCCCGAATGGCCACGTCTGGTGACTTATAACAATCAGCAACATTCCTCGTATCAATCAAGGGTTCGACCTCCAAGGGTTCCCTGAATTTTGGAAGTTTGGAGCTGATGTTCGTGGATTGCCTGACAGTAGAAGAACTTCAAGATTTGCCCGTGCCACCGAAAGGTCGCCACATGGCTTACAACCAATATCCCCAACTAGATTGCTGCCAAAAACCCAGCACAGCAGCCAAAAACCTCCGATCTCCACATATTCTGTCCCCAACCAGATCTTCAAACGTGGCACAGAATCGGGACGCGCTGCGCGCCGTCGGACGGGCAGCTGAAATATCTTCCTTTCGCCGATTCACTCTGTATCTGGAAATCGCGGGTCGCCCATGATTCAGACATACCTGAGCGCGGACATGGGAGCCGGATAGACACCTAGCAGCGCTATGTTACAGCCGGGCGGTGCCGGGGCCGCTGCGGTGGACATACTGTCGCCGCAGAGCCTTCGTGTGCTGGTAGTGGACAGTAAGGCGTCGGCCAGGCAGGAAGTCGTCGCCCTGCTGCGGAAATGTACCTACCAGGTGCGCTGCGGGCTTGTGAGCAGCGTCAGATGGCAGGAAGCCGAGGCCATCGGTTGGTTTCACGTCGCCGTGCCCCCAGTGAGACCAGGTTGTAAGCCCCTCCCTGTGCTGCAGGTGATGGAGGTGAAGAGCACAGCAGAAGCGCTGCAGCTGCTGAAGGACCAGCAGGCCAGAGACGGCGCACCCGGAGTCGACCTGATCATGAAAGAGCACGACCCTCCGGCTGCGAACGCGTGCCGTCTGCTCAGGCGGACACTTGAGGATGACGTCCTCAGGACCGTCCCTGTAGTCGGTGAGCTCTTGACCCCCCTAACGGGCACACTGGGCACCACCAGATGCGCCACGGAGCTTGGGGCAAGCGTCTCCGGAGGCGGGGTCGCTGCGCGAACATCCTGACGGGGAAGCTGCAGAGCGCTTTTAAGGGATGCAGATGGTCCGCTTGCGGGTCGTCGACCATGCAGTCTCAGCCGCATGTTGCTGTGCTCATCGCTGCTTTATTTTGTCATGCCGTCCTCTTTCTGTGACGAGGGGCCTTTTCTGTGTTGCAGTGATGTCCTCCCAGGAGGATAGGGATGTCATGGTGGCGTGCCTGCAGCTGGGGGCAGCAGACTACATGATCAGGCCCCTGCGGCACAACGAGCTCCGGAATTTGTGGGCGCGGGTGTACTGGTGGCGAAGGGTGAGCCTCTGCAGCCAAGACTGGGCTGTGCTGCCTTGCAGCTTCCTGAGTGAGCACAGTGAGCTGTGCATACCTCGGCTTTGCATCAGAAAAGGCTGAGCAGATTGGGGACGATGCAGTGCAGCCAGCCTTGAAGCGGCATACAGTGTGGCTTGCTCAAGGTATGTGCAGCAGGGCAGCATGGCGAGTATTCTGAGGAGTTGTGATATCTACCTTTGCAGGCGTTCTACCTGCAGCAGCAGGCAACACACGCACTTGGCGCCAAGGAGCATTCTTTGCCCGGGCTCAAGCTCCGCTACTATCCCAGCCTCTCTCAAAGCTCGGATGAGAGCGAGGAGACGAAACGGTATGTTCGCTAGTCTCACCCCGATTGCCTGTCATTTCCCAGACTTTTGTCTTTGCGTGCAGGACCTTGACGTTTGCTTTGCATGTCACAGTTGTCAGCAGGCGCTGCAGCCGGTGAACAGGGAAGAGATGGAGCGATCTGGGGAGGGAAGCGCCCCCAACGGCAGTGGGAACGGCGGCGCAAATGGCAGCGGCAATTGCAGCAAGGATGGGAACGGCAACAGCAGGTGCGGTCCAGCTGGGCGACAAAAAAGCTGTTGCAGCCTGATAGCAAAGTAATGCAGAGGTTTCAGTTAGTGACATGCAAGAGAATAGAAGCTTTATGATCTGCAGGGTGCATCCCGGCAGTGGAGGCAATGGCAATGGGAACAGTGCCACGAAGCAGTGTGAGGGCAGCAATCAGCCCAACGGCGAGTCTGGAAACAACGGCAATGGTGACTCCGCCACCAAGGCAGGCAACCTGCACACTGGCAATGGTAACAGCGGCAATGACGCTTCCACCTCCCGCCAGGTGATCACTTCTCTGCAGTCTCATTAATGCAGCACATTCTGACTATTCTGGAGGCACCACAAGCAGGGACACATATGGAGACCTTGTCACCTGTCTGAGGGCATGTAGCATACTCCAAGGGTGCTTGGTGTTGAATAAGACAAGGTGGATGCGTTGTAGGAGGTGGCGGCACTGCAGGGCACAGCGCAGGGCGGCAAGCGGTATCGCATGGCACAGGAGGCGGGCGCAGAGCTGCGCGGAGCGAAATGCGAGGGGGGTGCCGAGGCAGGCATGGAGCCCAAGCTGTGGCCAGCCGACGGCGTGCGCCCCGTGAAGCTGTACCGCGGCGGCCACTCCCGCAGCGATGCCGTGAATGACAACGGCAACGGCGTCGTGGGCTCCACCACTGGTGGCCAGGCTGCTACTCTTCCAGGTGCCCCTTCCGTGTAGGCTTACGTGTGTCTTCTTAAGTGCTCTTATTTTGTGAGAGCAATCGCCGGTTATAATCTCTGTCTTGAGAAGGTAGCAGTGCTTCCTTGCCTACCACGTTGTGGTCTGTCCAGAATAGATCGCATCACTTCCCCATGGCCTCTATTGTGAGACTGGCCTCTATTGTGAGAATTTTGACTTGTGGGGGACAGGCAGCAGCAGCCGTCAGGACAGCAAGCCCAACGGCACGAACGGCGGCGACGGCAGCAGCGGGCGGGACACGGGCAACGGCAATGGCGCGATGACGGCTAATGGCAATGGCGGTTCCACGTCTCATCGCATGGAGCTGCCTAGCAGTGCCGAGGGCGCCCAGACAGGCGGCCCCCATCAGAGCACACGTGAGCTCAAATACACCTCTGCATGTGAAAGAGTCATCCTGCTTGCAAGCTGTCGTTGAGTCGCGCAGAGTAGTACATGGCGACGTTGCATGGGACCGACTGGAGGCAGGGAAATATTGGATGCTGATGTGATGTGTATGCTTCCAGGGCTGCATTCAGAGGCGGGCGGCTTCCGCGCGTACATCAGCCCGGCGCACAAGCGCAAGGCGTCGGAGATCGCCACCGAATCAGAGGTGCCCCTGAATCGTGCGGGCAGCCAGGCACTGGCGCGCAACTCCACCGCAGCCCCGCGCCCAGCCGATTGCACAGAGGTGAGACCTGCTCACACCTGCCCACCTGCAAAGAACGGAACATTGGCTCGAGACAGTGGGTCTTGGCCAAATCGTGCTTGCTTATGTTGAGGGCTGCAAAGGTGATTATGATAGTTCTCAAGCATGGTGTGCCCACGATGCACGCCATAGCCCGTGATCCCTTCTTTCCAGTCATTCAAGTGGAGAGGTACTTGTTGTGCCCTGTCAGTCGTCAAAGGGACAATATCTTATTGTCTGAGAGGGTGTGTTGCATGCGCCAGGCGGGGTCAATGGCGCGTGCGGGCGGTGCGGCAAGCAACACCCTCGGGCCGCAGACGACGGGGTCGACGCCCACAAGTGCCAGCGAGGACACGCGCATGGTGGGCTCTGATGGCAAGGGCACCTCCATGCCCCTGCGCCTAGCCTCCAAGTCCGGCTCTCTCGACCAGGTCAGCATCTTGTGAAATTTTGAACCTCCCGGTTTTGGGTCACTGTTTCTGGCTTGCCTTTGGTGGGAGCTGATGAGCGTGTGGGACCTTGACTGCATATCATCGTAACAAAATGCCATCATAATCATTACAGAGGTCTCCATTGTTGGCTGAGCTGCAGGCCTGGTAGTGGGTATCTGCGCGTGCAGTTGAGAACGTGTGTCGAATGTAGGTCCAGGTCCAGTGGCCGCACAACGAGAGTGCGCAGATGCAGCAGCGGCTGCAGGCTTCAGCCCAGAGGCAGAACAGCGGCCCAGTCTCACAGATGCCGGGCTTCAGAGGGCCCGGCAACTTCAACTACTTTGGTGCGCGACATGCTCCTGCTGCAAAATACCTTGCATATTCAATCTGCTGTATCTCATATCTGTCATGTTTCCAGGTCACAGGGCAGGTCACAGGGGACAGGTATTTGAGATCTGTGTTAAAAAAAAAAGCTGAAAGAAAGTCATGGTTGCAGGCATGCCACCGCCGAACTTTCCCATGCCAGGCCCATTCTGGCCGGGCATGCCCAACCCAATGGGGCAGGTTTCTGGGCAGCCCAGCGGGCAGGGGTCTGGCCAGGGCAGCTTCCAGGAGGGCAACCCACAATTTGATGCTTTCTTTGGACCCTTTGGTGCGCAGCAGATGGCAGCGGCGATGGCGGCTGCTGCGGTGCGCCTCTCTATTTTTTTTTGCGGTAATTGTGTAATGATATGCGGATAACCGTGCCTTCTACTGTTTTGGAGGCACCTCTTACATTGGTAAAGTTGTCAAGTGCATCTGGGGGTTCCAATTCCAATGGATGCTTGCACTTGTGGCTGTTTACTGATTGTATCTTCCCTTTATCCAGCAGGGAGCGGCAAGCACTGGCAATCGTGAGAGGGAGGCAGCGGCTGTGGCAGCACAGCAGCAGCAGCAGCAGCACCATTTCGCAATGATGCTGCAGCAGCAGCAGCAGCAGCAGGCACAGCAGCAGCAGATGTTCCTGCAGCAGTACGGCTTGGCGGCCAGCAACATGATGCAGCAGATGGCCGCGGGTGGCCCCTGGCAGCAGTCCAATCGGGCGCAGCCGGGCAGCCCGTCCGCCGCCGCCGCACAGTTCGCCGCTGCGTTCCCCTTTGGCAACCCCAACGGCAGTGGGGGTGCGCGCTCCGTGCCAAGCTACCCCGCGCACCCGATGGCCTCTCGTGGCGGCCCCATGCAGCAGTATGCCGCCGCCCGCGCGGCCGCGGCCGCCACCGCAGCTGGCAATGGCGCGCGGCCGGGTTTAATGCATTCGGCGCCGGCCGGCGCGGCAGGAAACGCCGGCGCGACGCACGGCGGCGCCGGGGTGAATAACGGCGCCACCTCACGCGCGCCCCCGGGACTGCAGCAGAACGGCACGCAGCAGAATGGTGCAGAGGAAGATGCGCAAAATGGCGTGAAGGCCGAGCAGGGTGCCGATGTGCTCACCAGTGGCACCGCGAATGCCACTGGCAGGGAACGGCGCATGCAGGTGATGTCTTGCAAAATCCGTCTTGTGTGTTTTGATAGCTGCATTCGCACTCCTCTCTTACATGTTTGGGACGCTTGTTGCATGCAAAGCTTGAGGGCGGTGAGTATGCTGTTGTTGGGAATTCTACAGTGGTGTTGACGCAGTCTGCTTGTGTGTCTTACAGGCGCTGCACAAGTACAAGCAGAAGCGCAAGAACCTGAACTTCACCAAGAAGATCCGCTACGAGAGCCGCAAGCAGCTGGCGCAGGCCCGGCCGCGCGTCAAAGGCCAGTTTGTGCGCATGGCGTCCGGCGCCACTGACGCTGATGCTGTAGAGGCCGCCGTAGAGGCGGACGCCGCTGAGATGCTGGGCGATCTGTCCAATCTGGCCACTGCTGCCGACGCTGCGCTGGCCGCTGCCAAGGTGGCTGCCGAGGATGAAGGCATGGATTTCCAGGATGACGTGAGCATCCCTCTTGACATGCAACTATCCTTTTCCGCCAGACGAGAAGGCACCAGATCTGCAGAACAAAGCCCAATTGCATGCTGCTGGTGTTGTGCAGACAGGAGGGGTCTTCAGCATTGGAGATTGGGTGTTGATGGTTATTACTGTGGGCTTGTCCAGGATGAGAGCGTGGACAATGACGAGGAGATCAAGGAGGAAGCGGCGGCCAAGTGGCAGGCGGGGGCTGCGCAGCCACCAGAGGAAGATGATGACGACAATGTGGTCAACAGCCCCCAAGACATCTTCAACCGGGTGCGCAGCTGTACTAGCCATCTGCCGCTTGTTCACTGACCTCGATTGCTGACATTGATCAGGGAGAGTAACCTTGATTACATGCCAGATTATTCCCCCTGATTGGATCCATGGACCCTGTTCTGTGGCGCAAGAAGAGACTGGGCTGTGAGGGAAACCGACTTGGCGCAAGAAGAGACTGGGCTGTGAGGGAAACCGACAGAGGACTCTCCTTTGCGGAAGACAAGTGGTGTTGAGATGTGCTGTGCATGGGGTGAGCAGGTGGCCGGCCCAGCCAGCAACAGCCATGGGCAGCACAGCGGCTCGCGGCTGCAGAGCCACGGCATAGCAATGCACCCGCACAGCAACAGCAACAGGACGGCGTCGCCCGTGGTGGTCTCAAACACCCACGGCAAGGTTGCTGTAAACGGCAATGGCTCCTCAGATAGCGGGTCAAACTCTCCTGACATCAAGGACGGCCCTGGGGAGTTGCCGGATGCAGATTTGGAGCAATGAAATATGCTCACCCTTGCCGGGCACACCTGTACACAAGCAGCAGCGTCTGCAGCAGTACTGACTCGTATTATTTGTCAACGATCCCATTTTGCGTCGATCTCATGCATGCAAAGCGCGCCGTTGGCGTCACTGCCATTGGCAGCAACGGAGACAGTTGAGACGGATGGAGGGTGTTGAAGAATTTGAAACCAAGTCTGTTGAGGTACGGTGGGAGGGCATTGGGTTGCTGACCTTGGTGGTGAGACATTAGAGGACATTACCGCGAAAACAAAAAGTTGCAGCTCTTCATGAGAGCGCCTATACGAGCAGTCTCTTTTGAGTGTCTGGATCCCACAGTATTGATGGTGTCTAGGTGCACAGGGAGAGAGCATGTCAACACCTGGTGCACTGCTGCACAGGGTTGAAAGGAATACAATGTTCTGAACATCGCGCCAAACTTTCGTTTTTCTTCGAGTGGATTGGGTATTTGCCAGACCAGTGTTTGAGAGTGGCCCTGATGCCTGCTGTGTCAGGATTTGAGATGTGTGTTGTCTATTCACAGTGCTTCTTTGCTTCCATTCTTATTGCTGACCGTCAAGAAGAGTCATGCGTGTCTCGATCATGCCTGCAGGCGCAATTGCACTCGCGCTCAGTCTTTACACTTTTTGTTGTGCACAGCAGCGATTATGAACAGATGGATCATGGATGTATGGGGCAACTTAGGAATCAGAAAACGCACTGATCAGGGCAGTCTGTACATATCTTGAACCCCAAATTTTTTTGAGGTCGGTATGTTTTTGCATGCAAGCGTTTGCTGATTGTTAGCTGGTCATGATCGGGGATTGTGTTGATGCTACTGCTGCAACAATGAGATGTGTAATTGATCTTGGGAAAAAAATCACGTGCAGCCCAAACAATGTGGTGCACAGACTCACAGCTGCCTTCCTTCACAACAGTCAACCAGACGTTTACATTGCAAAGATCATGTACGGTACAGCTGCTGACAGCATCAAACTTACTGTCAAGACATCAGGCTGGGCTCAGGACAAGAGTATTGAACACATCACAACAGTCTATACAGCTGCATCAGGCATCTCTCTCAGATCTCTCTTCCCCCAGTCCATGACAGCAACACCAGAGCTCCTCACAGGTGACAGTACAGATCTTGCATCAGATCTTCTTGACGATCTGCACGATGTCCTCGTCCTGCAGGCGGTGGTCCTTGCCGACCTTCTGGGGCCGGTGCCTGACGGATGTGCCCCACACGAGTGCATACTTGAACTGCTTCGCGATGCCCTTGTGGATGCGATTGCAGAAGTCCTCCACCGTGTTGCGCCCCGCTGGCACCACCACCGGATCGTTGTAGTCCGGCAACCGCCCCTGCCGCAGCCCAGAATTTGAATTCAAATCGCCGGCTTATAACTCAATATTTCGAGAGCCTCAACCTTCAAGTACTCTTGCAAACCCCATCAGCGCATGCACAGATGTTGCCAAGGGAATGATAGAGCAGAGGAGGCTCCTCAAGCAAGCAGCAGGCCGGCTCTGAGGAGGGCATGCAAGCAGTCCGCTGCATGTGGTGGTCAGGCACCCTCCCTGCCAGCTACTGATAGGGGGCTGCTGCACTCCAAAGTGGCATGCAATGGCAGCTGATGTGATTGAGGCAGGGCCGAGGACTTGTTTTGCTGCATGGCAATGAGATGGGGCCCCACCTTGGGCTTGGTGTAGATGCGCAGGAGGTCGAGGTACTCCCAGATCATCTCCACCAGGCCATCCAGGTTCCAGTTGTGGTACGCGCACACCGGGCAGTAGTGCGGCAGCCGTGACATCACATTCAGTTCCTCTAGTGTGATCTGGCCCCCAGATCAGCCAAACACCCCGTCAGCCACTCTTTGCAGGCAGATCAACTACTTGATGCAGGTGAGACCTGATGCAACTGGTCATCAGGCAAGAAAGAAAAGGTACCAGGTTAAAACCCACGGGCACCTGAGAGAAGCCATAAGCCAGGAGTTGTAGCAATATCATGCTGGCATGCATCACCAGATAATGTATATACAATGGGCATAAAGGCAAGTGTCACCTGGTCGATCTTGTTGATGACGTAGACGGCTGGGATGTAGACTCGGCTGCCCTCTATCACGTCCACCAGGTCGTCTATGTCGCAGTCGTCCCGCATGGTCACATCCGCATTGTGTATTCTGTACTCACTGCACACCGACTTCACCGCTGCACCCACACACGCCCACACACTCAACACCATCTCTGGGCAATTCTGGCAGCTACTCTGGCTCCATTTCCTGAATGCTTACAGATACGCCAACCTTCCTCTGCAGCTGAACGTCATGATGTGCTGATATGGTTGGAAACTTGCTCCTTATCAGGAATATTGAACTGGAAGAAGTCCCAGACGCTTCACTGGAGGAAAAAAGTCCCCTTGAAGGTGTCCACTGTCCGAGGTCCATTTCTCAACCACGATCTCTTCTTTATATATATAGAATTTCAAGGTTGCCCATGGGAACGCGCACCGTCCACGTCGAGCTTGGCGTTCTGCACGGTGGTGCTGAAGTTGATGCCACCCTTCTCCTTGCGCCTGAAGCTGATGGCCGGCGGCTGCTTGTTCAGGCGGATGCCAAAGCCCTCCAGCTCGTGCTCTATCAGCTTCTTGTGCGAGAGGGGCTTCAGGCAGTCCAGCACAATCAGGATCAGGTTGCACGTGCGCGCTGTGGAAATAACCTGGCCACACAATAATTTCAGATGTAATTTCCTAGTCGGATCCCTGCAACACACAAATGCAGTGGGCAAGGAAGAAACTTCCGGTGGAAGCTTTGAGTCTGCATGAACTCAGTCAGGTGTAAGGCTGCAGGTGAACAAAGGATTGCTGGCCCCTGTATGGGAAGGGGTCCTGCCGGGATGTCCAGGGCTGTGAGCCCCACCTGTCGACCACGCCCTTTGCCATCCTTGGCCCCCTCAATAATTCCTGGCAGATCCAGCAGCTGAATCTTGGCTCCTCGATACCGTACCACTCCAGGAATGCAGGTGAGGGTTGTGAACTCATATGCAGCCACCTGACACGAGCCAGGGAAGCTGGTTAGCCACAGAACACACCCAGATGGAGAAGAAAATTTGGGCTGTATTGTGGTGACAGATGTCCGCTGCAGAAGGAGCTACATTTCACGGCAGACAGTGCAAGAGACTTGCCTCTGAGAATGTTCCTGTGAGCTTGTTGAGCAGCGTGGACTTCCCAACCGATGGAAATCCTGCATCAGTGATAACCTCAGCGGCCAAATTTGATTGTCATGTGACACAAGCTCCTGGCAGATTGGATGCTCAGCGTCACTAGATGATCTTGGGAACAGTGCTCACCAACGAGCCCCACGCGAGCATCTCCAACCTTATTGACATCAAAGCCTGCATGCATGCAGCTGTCAGTGTACAGCACCCTGAAACAGTAGTAGAGGGAAACCACACTCACAGATCTAGACTACAACGGAGAGCTCTACAGATCAATAGAATTTTCAGTGTTAGGTAGGAGTGCCACCTTCGCCCTTCCCGCCTCCACCGCCTCCTGTTCCTGGTTCTAGCAATTCTCGTCTAAGCTTTGCTAATTTGGCCTGCAGCAGACATAATCTTGACCACCTGATGCTTGTACGGTCATGCTAAGGAATATGAAGCACACATGCTATTGAAGCATACCTTGAGCATGCCTAAATGCCCCATGGTAGCCTTATTTTTCTGGGTCTTGGCCATCTGCAGCAGAGAGAGTTATTCAGGGCAGTTCTTACTTCATCGGCATGTTATAGATTTCTTACAAAATACTGATATCCTGTGCTGCAGCATCTCGTACCTCGGCCTCAATCTCGGCAATCTTTTGCATAGTCGTCATTGTTGTAACGTTGTGTGCACCACTGCCAACGCACCCTTTCAACAATCAAATACTGCCTATACGCAATTGACTAGAAACACGTGTTATATTTGGATAATGATCAAATTGACTTGTGTCTGCTGTCGATTCTTCAGCTTGATTTTGATGTGGGAGAACGCGAGGCAGGAACGCCTCTGCACTGCATGGTATGCACCTTCTCAAGTTCATGAAGCTGCCAGCCCATTAGTGGCGACCTTGGCCATTTCTTCCATTGTGTCTCTATACTCCCAATATATTTGCAATTCAAGGCACCCAGAGGTGTGGGTGGAACCTGTGAGAGGTTTGAAGCCCACCGGCCCCATGCATCTGCAGGGCCGTTAAAATTCATGTCACATGCATGTGACATATGGTGCACGGTGTCCACAGATCTGAGTTCCTGATCGGCCAACAGATCTCTCTAGTCTCATTGTGTGACCAGTGGGTGAGACCCAAGCTTAAGGTGCCAGGATGTTCATGTCGAACAAGAGGGCTGCTGAGATCTTTTACTGTGCACCATGTATAATCCACTGCATCACAATCAACCCGGTACAGGACCACTGTGGCGCCACATATTGTGCCGGCACACACTGCCCCTCATCTTACTCAATAGACCGCAGCTGTGCAGCGCTCACGCATACACGCACAGACGACTCCAGTACCCACTGTGACATCACATGCCGCCCTCTTGATATCAACACCAAAACTGTGATGCTCTTATTGACATCCTGTCACACAATTTATCTTGATGGGCTTTGCTCAAAATTAGTGTCCATGCCGGGAGTCGTTCTCTCACGCAGCTCTGCCCGCCGGCAGCACCAACTTATCTTCAGCATCATTTCTTCTTGATGATCCAAATGTTTGTGGCCTGTGACAGCCACACAGGCATGCAACCTCTGATCAGGCCAGCCTTCAGGTTTTCTGCATGTATCATCATGATCATGGCATGATGCCATCCATGCAAGCGCTTGCAAGCTGGCACTAGCACCCCGCACTGCCACGACATATTGATCAACACAGTGGGTGTGGTGTGTACTCGGCACCTGTCGGCCAGGGCGCTCGGTGCCAGTGGCCGTCTCAGCCG
>JADEYI010000326.1_pt1 | contig 74693 bp, 109 predicted proteins | sample 8542331 | NCBI WGS metagenome assembly JADEYI01 (sample SAMN16510988, study PRJNA670497) | mine drainage metagenome | isolation source: biofilm near Copperflume 1 | place: Germany: Marsberg coppermine Kilianstollen | collected 2018-02 | reverse complement strand
CAGGAACTGGGATGAAATGGCAGCACCGCTCTAGGAGCGATAGACACAACCTGTACCTCGGGTTCGTGACTATGGAGACTGCATTCCGAAGACAAACCAGACTGGAAATGTCTTAAGAAATTTGCTGCCACGTGGCGCTCTGTATGAGCCCTGTTTGTTACGAACAGGGGTAATACGTGCTAACACCCGGAGGGGGCTTCAGCAAAAAAAGTATCATCTGGGCAAAATCGCAAGATGCCCCTGATGTCCATGGATTTGGAGATATCAATACAACAGGGGATAGAAGAGTTGGCTCAAGGGATGTACCGACAGGGCGGTCCAGGTCCACATTGCCAAGGCGGCAGGTGAAGAGGAGGCCGAGCTCCATGGAGGCCTTGTCCGCATACCAGATGCGCATGCGGTTGTCCGCCACCACAGCGCGCATGGCATGGTCCCGAGCATCGTCCCACTTCTCCTTGCTCAGCTTCAGCACCTGCTGCAGCTTCTGGCGCAGGTGCCCGTCCGACTCTGCCAGCAAGGCCAGCTTGCGGAACTCGCCCACTGCACGCATGACATCATCGCGTCACCCCTTGCTCAACCCTCACAGCTGCCATGCAATGCTGGCAGATGCGGGAAGAGAAGTATAAAAAGGTTGCAAAGACACAAGATTAGGATTGCAGGAGTGATCACCCTTGTCGATGCGGTTGTCAGGCACGCTGATGTCGATGCCGGACTGGATGGCGCTGACGCGGATGTCCTGCAGCTTCTTCACAGTCTCCTTGCCCATGTGCTCCAGCTTGCTTACATGATCGTCCACGTTGGGAATCTCCACCTTGCCAGCTGTCCTCGTGCGGCGGGTGGCCACCTGCAGTGGGAAGGCATTGATCCATCACAGCTGCACAGGCTGAGTGTCAAAACGCAAGAAGGATGGTGACGAATGAAAGTTTGCTGTCTGAAAGTCTTAAAAGCTCGGGGTGAATTGCGCACCACATAGCCCTCTGAGACGGCATGGCGGATGTTGACCTTGCGCCCGTCAGAGGCCACAGCCCGCACCAGCAGGCGGAAGGGGGGCTTGCGGCCGCTCAGCATTGCCTCACTGCTGTCTGACACATGCAGGTCTGGCAGCTGGGCCATGCCTCTCTGTTCCCAAGACAAAGTGAGATTACTCAGCCAATCACGCCAGTGCCCAGCGCAGACAGCTGCGTTCTGAGCGATATATAGTCTTGCATGAAACAGAGCTGCAGTAATGCATCTGTCTCTTGATTATGCTGTGCACCCCACATGGTAGCAGCGGCTCACCGTGAGCTGCACCACAACTTTGGACTGCGAGTTGTGAACTGCAGCGCCGCTGGGCACCAGAAGCGCCTGTTGCTTGTTGTTCTGCAGCAGGCAACAGGCCTCCAAATCCTCATCCCGCTCCTGGCCAGCCTCCAAGCACTTGGCATCGTAGGCATTGCCATCCAAGACGGCCATCTGCTTCACATACTTCACATTCACAACCCAGCCCTTGACTGAGAAAGGTTGGGTTACATCCAGAACAATTGCCATGACGGGTCATAGCACAACCATGCAGCTGCCTGACTGCCGGCAACCCACCTCTAGGTGCACATCAGCGATGTCCTCTCCCAGGGGCACCCCTGTCTGGCGGTCGATAATCTCCACACGGATGGGAGCATCGCATTTGGCCTTGAGCACATCATTGACCAGGTACTTTGGAGCGAAATTGACATTGCAGCGTCTGTGAGGATTGTGTTCACACAGCACGCACTGCGGATCCAGGCATCCCAGGCTCCTGTGGTGCATGCACAGGGGGACTCAGAGAGTGGTACTGCCTGCAGACAATGCCCGTCAGGAGACGATTTTTTGCACACCACTCTTTGAAAATCCCACAGTGGAAATCTGGGATCCAATCGAAGGATATGATGTCAGAAAATTTGTCTTCTCAAGACTGGAAACACAGAGGAGCTTACTCCCGTGGCTTGCATGCACTGACCACAGGGGCGCTGTGACCTCGCCCTGCTGTGCGATGCCCCAGACCAGGACTGTATCGAAGACAGTGCAGGCAATAGGATATTGTCAGGGGCGCACAGGCAATCATGCCGGAAGACGAGCTGCAGATCCCGGTTCTCTACTGCCACCCGTCCGTACTCTGGAGCGGGAAGGCTCGCGATGGCTTCTGCTGCCGCCTGTTGTACGATCTGAGGATTGAGAGAGGGGTTTATTCGCCTTGCAAAAGCGCCAGCGAACTGGATAATCCGTGCCCGAACGTACTCCTGCACGAAGTAGTAGTAAGTGTTGTCAGCCGTGGACGAGTGGTTCGCAGAAGTGCAGGAATGAAGCGCATCCTAGGATAGCCTCACCTCCAAGGGCCTGCCTTGCACGCCCTGAAGCTCGGGCGGCAGTCTCACGCCTCGCAGGTGGTCATCCACCATCAAAACGCTCTTAAAGGCCCACTCCCTGCAGTCTGACTATTACTGTAAAAACCAACGCAGCACCAGGGTTGTTTCAAGAATCTTGGCTGCCACTCACAGCAGACTTCACAGACAGATGTGCAGGCCAAGGCACAAGCTGAGGGGCTTGGCTGCACCACAAGCAGCCTGGCTGTGGAGCACAAAGGCCACAAGCTGCCTCCCCTGCTCTTCGACCCCTTCCTGTCCCGACGCACGAAATTCAAAGCTGCTCATGCACGAACAACACCTGTGCTGCCAAAGATTAAACTGAACTCCGCTCCAAGCTTCAGGTCCGCTTCTTGCTGCGCCTGAAGGAGGAAGCCAGCGGGTTGGGTGGAACCACTCGGGTTTTACCCCAGTCCTGCCTCTTGAGAAAATGAAAAAACGGACAGCAAATTTGCTTCCGATCGTGATCCCCGTTATATCAACATTGTTGCTTCAAGCAACTTGCTTTTTTATGCTAGAATACTCACCTAAGTAACTTGCTTTTGGGTGACCCATCTACCCTGATCAGTTGCTCCCATTTCAAAGGCATCCTTGGAAAGCTTGTACGATGATCTAGGAGTCATATTATATATATTACGTGCACAATGGGCAGAGGAGAGGTGATGCACTGCCTTGTTCGGTCTGGCCGACGTTGAGAAGGAGTAGCCTTCGGACCAAGCACCGTATAGGCTGGAGTGAGGTTGATTTCTTGCGATGCAGTCTCCGGACAAGAAGAAGATTCTGATAAAGGAATGGGACTCGAAGATCGCTGCTGTCAAGATCCGCAAGGAGGACATGAATCGGCTGGTCATGAACTTCTTGGTCACAGAGGTGCCTCTGAAAAGCTTCAATGACATTCTGTGCTTATTTGCTGATCGCAGCATTTCAATGGGCTTTACTGCACAGATCCAACCGGCATTCCTGCTGCTCCAGGGCTATGTGGAGGCAGCACATACTTTTGAGAAGGAGTCTGGAACACCACCAGGGGTTGACCTTGGAGCCATAACTGACCGCATGGAGATCCGCAAAGCCGTGCAGAGCGGCAATGTCGAAGAGGCCATAGAGCGTGTCAATGATCTCAACCCAGAGGTGTCGATTTCCCATTGTACACTGTAACACCCAGTTCATGTCTTTGTCAGCTATAAGGATATGGTCTTGCAGTGGGCATTCGGTTAAACTCTGTCATTATTTGTTCATACTTCACATTCCTTGTGCATCCAGTTACAAAGGCTGGGATGTGTTGCACAGATCCTGGAGGAGAAGCAGCAGCTTTCGTTCCACCTCCAGCAGCAGCGGTTGATAGAGCTCATCCGGCAAGGCAAGACCGAGGATGCCCTGGAGTTTGCGCAGGAGTACCTGGCTCCACGCGGCGAGGAGAACCCTGCTTTCCTGGAAGAGCTCGGTGAGGACATCTCTGCAGTTTGGATGCAAAAAAACACATGTGCAAGTATTTTAGGTTGTTTATCCTGATCATGGGCATCACTTGGTTTCAGACGAGGGAATCACAAGGTCAAGCAAAATCCTGCATTGAACTAGGATTGCATGTGCAGAACGCACGATGGCACTGCTTGCATTTGAAGACACGCGCAGCAGCCCGGTGGCCGACCTCATGGACATCTCACAGCGCCAGAAGACGGCGAGCGAGCTTAATGCTGCGATCCTGAGCAGCCAGTGCCAGGTATGCCTGGCTTGTACAGCACGGGTGCCTTGCCTCTGAGTGCGTGTACATGAATCACTCAGATTAGTGATTATTTTACACATCTACTTTGTGACTGGTTGATAGGGTCTATCTTGGATCTGGCGAGTCCAACAAGGGGTAGCATCATGGCACCCTTTGACTGCAGCTTGTCTGGAGGACGCACCTTGCTTTCTGGCAGGAAGAGCATGTAATAATAATAATAATAATAATAATAATAATAATAATAATAATAATAATAATAATTGCTGACGTGCATTGTGCTGCTTTCTCAGGAGCGCGAACCGCGGCTGCCAGGCCTGCTAAAACTGCTGCTCTGGGCCCAGAACCAGCTTGACAGCAAGGCCATCTACCCCCGCATGGATGACCTGGTCTCTGGGACGCTGTCAGAGCCGACATCAGATGTGCCCAATGTATATTGACTGACGCCACGCTGACCTGATTATAGCAGCACCCTTTACGAGGCTTTGGTGTGTGGGCCTCCATACACAAGTCCTGGTGATTGGCCCTTGTCAGTGACAAATTGTCACCCATGTGGATCTCAGCGCGGCTTGCGGCATTGAGACTTTAGGAACTCTTGAGGTAAGCATATAGAGTTTTCTTGCTCTTGCCAGCCGCCAAGTATACTAATATACATTTCTGTACAAAGTGCACCAATATCATACGATAGTGTGCCAAGCCCTGACTCAAGTCAGGGCCCTCATCAGGGCTCATGGCTCAGGGCTTCTGATGCTGGAATTGTGTCAGAAAGGCAAGGGCAGTGTGCTACTCAATTAGCTGGGTCCAGCCATTAAAGGAATCAAGAAACAAGCAAAGTTGCAGTTGCAGAGTGCAGTGCTCCATGACTCTTACATGTGTGCAACTGATCTGCAAGCGCTCCAGCCTGGCAGGTCCTGAGCTCAAGACTTGTACTACTCAAGACTTGTATCAGTAATCACCGTATTGAAAGTGATCATCATTATAATGTGACCAGTTGATTGCAAGGGCAATTTGCATGGGCTGCAGCAGATTCATGGATTGGTCAAGACCCCTGGACTTATTTTGGAATAGCCCAGGCGCGGCCAGCCAGCATCTGCATTCACAGGCCTGGCAGCTGTCACAGGTGCCACCAAATTCCACCAAGTCAGTGACAAAAACTTCAAGTTAGAAGTAGTCACAGCTTCAGTGATTGCATATGCATGTGTACCAAATTTTCTGGACTGCACAGTCATAGGATGCATCATATGACAGAAGCAGTTTTGAATCATCATGGCGCCACTGGCAGCGGTGCCGCAGCCCCGGGCCAGCGCCAGTTTCGACTCTACTGATCTTTTCATACTATATTTAGAGATATCTCAGCAACTGGCCAGCAGCTTGAAGCTTGTCCCTGCAGGATTCTCAAGCACTGGACAACCTGTACAGAGATTAAAATGTTGTATTGACAGGAGTGGGACTGAGAATTTGACTGGCTTAGGACTGGGGTGAGTGTTCTCCCCAGTGTCCTACCATCACAGATTGCACTGTCTGTGCTGGTGCCCCCCAGGATGAGCATCGTGAGATTTCCAAATTCATGGGCCAGCAAGAGGCAGGCTGGCCTCAGGCAGGCAGTGCCTGGGCCGGTGGAAATACTGAGCACCATGCCCACGATAGATTGAGACCTACTTAGATCTAGCGAGCCCAACATCGGGCAGAGTTTTGGCAGCCTTTGACTGCAGCCAGCCTGTCTGCAGGACGTACCTTGCCTTCTTGGCAAGACACGCATGCCGTTTTTGCCCCACTCTGCGATTCCCTGCATGATATCCTCGACGTCACCCACAGGGTGTTGCGTCGCTGGCGGGCCAGAGGTGTCAGTTACAGAGGGATACTGGTCTGAGACAGGGATTGCTTGATTGTACATGCTATGATATGCATTTGCTTGCTGTGCTGTGTAGCATTGTTTGGTGGGGGTGATGGTATGTTCCTTAATACGCATGGCTCACTTGGACTTAGACTTTTAGTGTGATACCATATGGGCTGCAGACCAGACCTTCAGGCCCCACAGATGTGGCTGCAGACACTCTGTGTGTATGCCCTATGGCCTTCGGGCTTTGGGTTTGCCGACACTGTAATAACAATAATAATAATAATAATTGACTGACACGGATCCTGCAAGACCATCTTTGGCTCCCTGGGAATGGTCCCTCTGGAGCGACCCCCACCTGGAAAGGGAAGGTCGACTCGGATGGCTCTCGATCATGACGCTGTTGCCTGATTTGGTGGAGCAACGTGGGCCTTGAAGTTCGCTAAACGATCTTTTGTAAATAGCCAAATCGCGAGGCACCCAGGCAGGGACGGACACCCTTTGCGTCAGACAGGCATCTTTGACGTCCAGAGAAGCGAGTGGTGCACGTCTTGGAGCCGGATCTTTGTTGGTGCTCCGACCAGGGTTTCAACCTCAAAACCGAGGAGTTTTCAGGGTGCACCATCGAGATGACTGCCGTAGTTGTGGGGCGCCGAGTAACACTTCCAGGACCCTTCGTGGGTGACCATGACAACATGGTGGATCGCTTGATAGAGGCCTGCGCCGCTGTGAAGCAAAGGACCTTTGTGTCCTTCGAACGGGAATTGCAGCCCTGTACGGAGGCGTGGCTGGAGCCTGCGAAGTGAGTTTTCCAGCATTGCTTGTACAACTGGAAGTTACTCGAAGCCGCTAATATGCGTTTCCGATTCCGGTGACACCTGTGAGCCCATAAGGGTCCGGTTGCTTCATCTTGCTGGAAATCCTGCTCAAGTCTTCTGATACGGTGCAGGTCTGTCCAGAAGAGGGAAGGGACTCCAAACAAGGAACGAAACAAGAAGAAGACAAAGAAGGCCCGGTGAGAACTTGCTCTTTCCCCTGGACCATCGTTCCCTGTCGTACCCGCGTAGCTGCTCAAGCTAGGGGCCGAAATCAACTACGGTGACTATCGTTTACGACGTGTTCAGCAATGTTATATGCTGGTGGCGAGCTGTGCAATGCTCGGGTCAGTTGTTCGGACTTACCATGTCAGGAGCACACGTGGTTGGAGCAGAGGTGCTTGCACGTTGTCCCAGAATATTTGGGCGAATAACGTTTTCCTTTGATGTCTCTCGTGTGATGTGTGTCTGCTGGCGTGCAGGGCTGCCTCACCTCCAGCTGGTGGACCACCTCGCACAGCTCCCCAGTACACAGTCAAGACTGCAACAAAGGCCGTCTCAATTTCTACCCCCAAGCAGTGGGCTGGACCGGGCTACGTCATCTCACCCAAGCCAGAGGCGCTGCCTTTGCCACCGGCTTCCCTGCTGCGTAAAATTGCAGTAGCAGCGTGAGCATCTGGTGGTGGCTTTACTGACGCAATAAGACAGTCTGACTTACTACTACCAGTATGACTCGCTAACAGTAAAAAGCTCAACAATTTCGTGGAGATTGCGTGTTGTCATCCAGTATGTCAAGGAGTCCTTCCGAGCACTCGTCGTGCTGGGGGGTTTTCTGGGAGAAGTCAGAACAACATGCGGCGCTCAAGCGATTATTATTATTTGTACGACTCCTGTGCATTGCCCACCAAGTAGTGAGTTTCGTTGCTGTTGCTGGGCGCAATTTTCACCTTTTCGAGAGAGCAGCTTACTTGCGCTCTCCCTTTCCTCCTGAGACCTCAGTGTATTATTATTGAAGCCAGAGGGGTGTCAGCGCTTGCTTCCAAGCCGCCCTCTCTTTCTTCTAGGATAGAATAGAATTGCCTCGAGGAATGTGGTACGATGTTTGCTTGATGACCCTGCATGAACAGTTGTACTGCTCAGTTGGTCAAATGGTATGGCTGGCGGCTACATTTCATAGAGGTTGGTGTGCAATTCAGCGATAACGCTTCGCTGCCTTTCTCCTGCAGATTGCCAGAGGTGTCCTGTTGGGATTCTGGTCAGTTTCTCCTGCCAGAATAGTAGGATGGGTGACAAATTTTATGTCGTGTCACCCTTACTGAGGACATCATGTGATCTTTCAAGGAGCAGTGATTGGTGCACTTGTGTACTCTGAAGAATCTTCAACACCCAACAAGGAGAATGGGTGGCATTGTTGGCAGCACACATGGGGGTGGTCTGGCCCCTGCCGCAGGGATGAGAATGGTGCATTTCTTGATCTGTCAGCGTTTTGGAACATGTTTGTCTGCGAATCAGGCGGGGTGGCTGCTGCTGTCATGCAGCAGTTCCTGGGTTTGTGCTTCTGAAGCACATGGACAATGGATTGAAGGGAAGATGCATAAACTAGTGAGATTGCTTGCCTGCCGGTTGTTCAACATCGCGTTGACAGCTGGTGTGTGTGTGTGGAAGGGACAAGTCCACTGATTAGGAGTTTCTGTAGCTGCATTTGCAGCCAGATCTGCTGGTTGGCTGTGTTATGTCAGACCTGACTCGCGTGAGAAGAGTGTGCAGTCGTGATGTGAACACCAGAGGGAGGTTTTGACGCCAGGATTGCGGTAGGCACTGGCAAAAGGTTGCTATGCCGGAGGGTTTAGGGAACAGCATCACTCATTTCAATGGCGTGCTTCAACTGGCAGCTGCGCCTTGCTTTTGCCTGGCAGTAACAAAAACAAAACTACCTGATTTGCATGGGGTTCTGGGGAGCTGGTGCTGATGTCAGCAGCTCTTCAGATGCCGTTGGTTCCAGTGGGGGTAATAATTTTCAATGTGGCTTACTTATTGCAGCTGCCAATTGTGCTGGTGGTTGGATTTTCCACAAGGATCTGTATGCAAGAGTGAGGTCCAACAAACTTGGCGTATCATCAACGCCATCACATCATGATTGCAAGAGAAGGAGAGATTGTTGTAAAGAGGCTCCGAATCGGCAGGTCATGACCAAGTCATGACGCGCACAGCGCTGAAGGAAAGTGCATGCATGAGAACCGTGTGCATGATCATTGAGTGCACCGTCAAAGTATCTTGCACGCAGTAGCTGATCGAGCACACCAATCAAGTTGTGCATGACTTGGAGGCATGCCTAGGCCGGTGCCAAGCTTTGTGCAATTTGTTGCAAAAAACTGGCAGGGGTGCACCAGTGCTGCAGCACCACGTGGCAACCAGCCATCTCTGCAGGCACCACCAGTATGTTTTCTCTCTGCACGTCATCAATTTTGGGGTCCTCAGTCTACATTCCCAGGAGACTGCTGCTGGCACCAGCCTGCTTTTCCGCTGCCCAGTGATGACCTGGCCTGAAGAATCAAGAAGAAGACAGTGACGCTTTCTGTTGCAAGTAGTAATCTTCGCTATCTCAAGATATTGAAACAAAATTGCACCTGTGCAGCTTTGAATGCGAAAGTGCCTCTAGCTTCAAAAGTTGCTGACTTCAATTGTAGCTGCTTGATGGTGTCAGTGGAACCAGAATAGTCCAATGATCGTTTGATATCTTAGAGTTGATTCTTCCATCATATATTGGCCCAATTCACTGGGCGTGCTCGACTAGCACATAGATGCACCCCTAACTGAAGTGTGAATGGAGTGGGATACAGTGATGATATGGCTGACAAGGGCGTTGATCGGGGTGTGTGCATCAATGAAGCTGCATATGTTTCAGATAAATATACTGGTTGCTTTGCAATGATCAAAAGCATATGTGCGCAGGGTGGAGGTATAAGTGCAATGGTCTTGGGACTGTTATTCTCTTTTCAGGAGCGACTGGTGAGAAGTCATTCTGGTTACCCGATAACTTAATTCATTGTCTGTTGTGCAACCTTTGGAATGTGCTTTTTGAAACGACTGTATTGTGCATGCAGATATACATGCCAAAGATACCAGGTATTCCAAACGACTTCCAGTATTATCCAAACGATTTTGGGCTGGAGTACGAGGTGAGGACTGGCAACCTGGAACCGCACCCTCAAAGATCTGCCTTGATGAGTGCCCCGACCTTTGTGCACGCGACATCATGGAACTGACCTCTTGAGAAAACACAGAGAATGGCTCGACTGGCTTGTGTATCAGGATGTGGATCTGACAGCCAAGGATGGCACAAAGCTCCATGCTTGGTACCTGCACCCCAAAGGCTGGACTCTAGCCACGCGGAAGCAGCGGCCAATGGTGCTCTTCTTCCAGGAGAATGCTGGCAACATGTCCTTCAGGCTGCCCTTCCTGCGCTTGCTAGCTCGTTACTTGGATTGCGCGATATTTGCGCCCAGGTTGAGCCCATCCAAGACCAAATCTACCTCCAGCATCAAATCCTGCATGCGCCTGTGTCTGTGAGGGCCAACACACCTCTGATACTGCGCACTTGCCAGGGTGCAGTCAGATCGCTGTTTGTGGTACTAAAGGTTACTGCATGCGCAGTTACCGGGGGTATGGGCGCAGCCAGGGGCAACCCAGCGAGGCTGGAATCAAGTTGGATGCACAGGCTGCCCTAGAGCATCTCCTGCAGAGGACAGATGTTGACAAGGACATGGTGAGTGGGCGTCTCCCTTGCTTGCCAAGATTGCCTACAGTGTCTGTATCAGAATAAATGCCCATTCAGCAGATGCATGCTGCAGGTGGTGGTCATGGGGAAGTCTCTGGGTGGAGCTGTGGCACTTCATCTCGCGGCAGCAAACCCCAAGGTGTTCAGGGCAATCGTGATAGAGAACACATTCCTGTCAATCGAGGATGTCGCTCCAAAGGTGTGGTTCGCGAGGATGCACCATGCCATGCCGCACCTCACAAAGGTGGAAATACAATCAGCTTGGTCCTTCCCCGGCACATGTGTGATGGGCAGCCTTGTTTGCAGATGCTCCCCTTCCTGGGACCTGTGCTGGGCAGAGGCAAAGTGGGAAACTTTCTGATTCGCAACAAGTGGAGGAATTACCAGGCCATACAGAAGATAGGAGACACCCCCATCCTCATGCTATCTGCTGGACAGGCAAGATCAATGCATTTCCATACTCTATGTCCCTCTTGCCATGGTTGCTGCTGAATCTTTGCTGGATACTGTGGTGCTCAATACCATGTGTGACTATGTGTGCCTGCCTACAATGATGAGGCTTTTGCTACCTGCAGGACGAGATTGTGCCGCAGTCTCACATGCAGAGCCTGTACGATGACATTGGAGGCGCTGACAACAAGAGATGTTCCTGGGCAGAGTTTCCCGAAGCACACCACAATGACACATACGAAGTTGCAGCTCCCCAGTACTGGCAAGCCATGCTGGCCTTCTTCAGGCAATTTGTCCCAGTGGCGGAGTGACAGCCCAGACCTGCAGGTGCCAGTGTTAATACCTTCTGGTGAGCAACTGTCGATTTGCCGTTTGTAAATGTCCGCAAAGTTATACTTGTAGGGTTCACTAAATCTGATCAGCGCTAGATCATTGAGGGCACGCAAATCTTGAGATTACTCTGCTTGCTTCTCGTGTCAGTATGCCACTCTGGAGTGAGAGTTTTGAAATGGTTCAATAGCGCTATCATATTGCCAGCCTGACACTCAGAGCTAATTGATGCTTCTTTGAATGGTCAAGCCTTGAGGCAAACCATTGAGGCTACTATTGCCACCGTGGTGACCAGTGGTGACCGCACGACCTTTCAATGTTGCATGTTCTATCATGATTTGATCAACTCCGGCGCTTCTTTGTCGTTCATGCCTACATCTCTTTGTCCAGCAAAGGGTCTCTGCGCAGACTGACTGCTCATGATTTCAGTCAGTCTGCGTCAAGTTGAACTGTATGCGGCATGCGCATATGATCATCATGATGGATCAGAATCAGATCATCTGATCGCTAAATCCGGATGCGATCTCTGATTGCAAGGATTGATCCAATCGGCTTCATGAATTTCATCAGTGATGTCATGATCATGAATTATTTCCTGTCTAGCCACCATCAGCTGCATGCAGCTGAGCAGATGCATAATGCAAGGGCCCACATGAGCTCACGTGCACAATCATGTTCATTCTGGGTGCTAATTCTGCAAATACTGTCGAGTGTCACACTTGAATCACACTCAAATGAGCTTTGGTTGATATAACAAAGCTTGGCAAGAAGGTCTTGTTCCGGACATTCAGAGACTCGGATTGTTGCCATTTGTCTTCCTTATCAGAAAACGTCTTGATTGCCAAATCCACTGCACGACTAATTGAATCTAAATTCGTGATTTTACATGTGGATCAAGGAACGTTCACCATTGACCAAACCGATGGACATGTAGCGCGGCAATCAGTGAACAAGATGAACTTTTTAAAGCAATTCAGCATGCTCAAAGCTGCATAAAGATCGAACGTTATTGATATTCGAAGGTCTACGGATAACAAAGAAAAGATGGGTCGTGGAGGACAGAAGGCAAACCCTGACGAGGATCTTGCATCGAATCCTCTCTATGCACCATTCTGTGGAGACCATTTTGATGCAATGGACTTCGCCAGTCGTTCTTTGAGTACATCATCAACTACAGCTCAGGTGGTTCTCAACTACATATTGCATCCATGACTGCAGTATCCGTGACTGCAGTAGGCTTGCTGTGTAGTCAAAGTCATCAATAGTCGAAACTCACGTTCCAGTGGAATTGGGGCAGGCACAAACCATCCAACTACAGGAGGGTATTAAGAGTCTACAAGAAAGGATCAGAGAAGAGGTTCACAGGCGGCAGGATGAGCTGCTGCGGCAGGCTGAGAGCCTGCGTGAGGCGCAGAGCTTCATGCAGGTTATGCCCTGCATCGCACCTGCAACCTTTTCCCTAAATTGTCAGATCAGCGGCATTCTGCAGGAAGCCAATGGGCAGCTGCTCACTCAAATGTGCAGGACGTTCTCACACATGCATGCAGAAGACTGCAGTGTGATGTGATGTGTGCCGCATCAGGGGATTAATCTGTCGGTGGACTCGCTGCAAGCGGCGATGCGGCGGGTGCGCGCTGAGGTCATGCAGCCGTACGCATCCATCCGCCTGCAGACATCTCAGCTGCACAACCTGCACACCACTGCTGATGTGCTGCGCCATGTCCTGCACCGCCTCAAGCTGGTCGCCAGGCTCAAGGTCAGCAATTTTCATAACTTGAAGAACCCCTCCTCTGGGACGCCAATTTAACTAGTTCATCTCATTAGCTGTCCTGCTAAAAGAATAACAAAGCGCCTGAAACAATCGTGGCTGCATGCTGCACGTCATCAAAAAGCAGCAGCAGGGCAGCCTTCCAAGGGTGAGTAATGGTGCTTGCAGGCACAGCTGGCCGCGCAGCAGGAGAAGGCTGGCAGCCAGGACCCTGCCAAAGCAGCCAAGCTCCTGAACGACATTGCCGCTGTCGGCCAGGAAATCGACCTGTCAGGGATCACGGTTGTGGAGGCTGATGAGGATTACCTACAGAATGCCTCCCAGCAGGCATGCACCTCTCAATGATAAGGCCCTTGTTGAGCTCACTTGAGTTTGCCTCTTGCGGCTGTCCTGATCGACACTGATGGTGAGCAGGTGCATACGCAAGCCAAGGCAGCCTTGCGAGCGGGCATGGAAACTCTGAGCCAGGCGGAAGTGGGCTCAGCCCTGCAGATCTACTTCAACCTCAACGAGCTCCCAAAGGTGATACTTGCTTCTTCGCAGATCCTGTTTGCCAGCAATCAGAAGAGCCTTCACTAGCATTCTATCAGACCAGCCCCTGGCCATAGGTAGCTCTTGTGAACATGTGTGAACGGCTGTGATGTTGCCTGCGCAGGCGGTGACTGATCTGGTGGAGGGTTATGTGAGCCAAGTGGAGCGGCTGCTGACGAATGCGCTCGATGCGCGGCGGCTGACATCGGCGGGTGCTGCCGCTGGGGGGTTCCTGGGGGGCGCCGGCGGCCGCGGATCCCCCGCTCCTGGCACAGCCGGCAGCACCGCCAAACTGGCCGACATCCTCTGGCAGAACCTCTCCAAGGTAGCTACCACCAACAATGCTGCTACAGCTCGAGGCTCCTTTGTGCAAGTGACAAACAAGCAAGATCAAGGTGCCAGAAGGCTGTGCAGTGCCAATCCACGCATCCAACAGGAGTCAAAGCACACATACAGCTTGCCGCGTAACGGTGTGTGTCAGCGCCAGCATCTAGTGGAGAATATTGAGCACTACCACCATGATGAGGATCTGGCAAGGATGCTCTCAAAAGATGCCCCTGCGGCAACCATCAGTGCTTTAAGGAATCAAGTGCCATGTTTTGCCCGTGATGATGCATGCACAACGGTGCACGTGGGTGGGAGCTGAGCTCTGCAGCCTTGCAGGCGCTGGAAGCGCTGCATGGAGCGGCTGTGGCGGTGTGGCATCTGCAGCGGGTGCTGGCAAAGAAGAGGGACCCGCTGTCGCACGTCCTGTTTTCAGACTCACTGCAGGCCGCCTCGTGCCCACCTCCCCTGTCCCATTTCTGGTGCGATGCCATAACATTCATTGCTGCTCCTGCTGTTCTTGCCCTGCTCCAGAAATCTACGATGTTCTCTCGCAGCACTGCCAGGGCTGCAAACTTGTCCTTACCAGTGTCTGCACCTGGCAAATGGGGTCCCTGGGGAGGTTCTTGGAGCAACAGAGGGGTGACAATGTGATTTTCACCTATTGATGTCCTGCTCCTTGGCTCCACAGTCAGTCAATCTCACAGCACCATCTGAGCTGCTAGCCTGCTACCTGACAGGGAGGAGCCTGGGTGAGGTTATCAGAGCAAAAGATACTGTCTGCATGCGGGGCTGCAGGGAGCTCGCGACAGGGGCGTTGCAGAAGGCGTTTGCGGATGCGGCTGCGGCGGGGCGGGCGGGGCTGGTGCGGGAGCTGCTGACGGCGCAGTTCCCGCGGCTGGCGCGCATCTTCGAGGACACCATTGCCAAGCTCCTCCAGGACACCGAGGTGAGCAACCCCGGAAATGCCAGCAAAGACCGCGAAGTTTTTCAAGTGACGCTTTCTCCTTACATGGCGCTTGTACTGCATCGTAAGCCCTGCATTCCCTACTGCATTCCCTCTTAATGGAGAAAGATTTGTATGTTTTGTATCAGGAGCACCAAGGTGGACTGCACAGAGGTCTTTTATGACTGCTTGAAGAGGAAAGGAAGACAGAGTCGCATTTGTTGTGTCAGGGGCGGTGATAATTGTGTTGGTGAGAAGGTGAAGGGTGTGGAGCCGGCACTGGTGGAGGATGAGACAGAGGCGGTGGTGGCGGCGGTGGCACCGTTCCAGCAGGCCTACCTGGGCAGCTGCATCACGCGCATGTCTGACGCGGCCGCCAGCGCGTTCCCGGGCGGCAACCGCTCCCTGCCCACCTCCGCTGAGCTGCAGAAGTTCATCGGGTGCGCCCCCCTGCTCAATTTATGACTGCGCCAACGCTAACAAATCAGCGCTGAGATCAGTGATGCGCTTGCCATTCGCCATGCCACAGGGACCCATTATATCCAGAGTAAAAACAATGGCTGACCCCTGGAGACAAAAAATATAAACCTGTCGTTGGCCATGCTACTATTGAGATTTTCACAAGGTCCAAGTGTTGATGATGAAATGCGGGCTGTCGTGCGTTTGCGCAGGAGGATGCATGAGGAGCTGAAGGGCGTGGGCTCCAGCATGCGGCTGGCTGCGCAGGTGGCCGCCTGTGTGGGCAAGGCGCTGCGGCTGCTGGCCGAGAAGGCCGAGTACATGGCCGCCACAGGTGCGCCCAACCGGCTGCGCATCTCGCTGCTGCCACAGTTATTAACATTATTCTTCTTTTTATCAGACATTTTCCAGTGCCTAGAGATCTAGGATTGACATACATCCAGCAACATGTGTATCAGACTTATCTTACAGTTATCCCGGACAAAACTCACATCAGAAGCTGAGCAGCCAGGCCCCTTGATGTCGAGGTGAATGACTCAACTATAACTCCATCAGATTGCTCATGCGGTCAGAAGGCATCATGTTGTGGGGTGCAGGGCCGGACGTGCGGCAGATGGGGGGCGCGTGCACGAGCGCGCAGCTGCGCAACATAACGCTGTGCAGCCAGCTGAACGAGGTGCACCGCTCCCTCGCCAACCTGCTGCCCCGCCTCCCCACCCAGGCCGCAGCCACCCTCAGGTGCCGCCCAAGGGCCCACTGATCATGCATTTACCACACATGCACAGTGCTCAAGGGGCATTCCTGCTCATCGTAGATTTAATTTTGGTTGCTCTTACTATTCTTCCCACTCCTTCCTACATGCCAACCCAATCTACATGGATCATCCACGGGGCTCAGGGGCATATTAGCAGCGCATCATGTAAGCGTTACAGCCTGGTCTGTGCAGACCCATCAGAATTTGCAGGCAGTGCCAGCGCCAAGTAGGGAGGGAGGGCTGCTTGCGGTGTAACCAGTGTGCATTGACAAAACAAAGAAACGAGAGATAAATCTTGCAATGGGAGAGATGAGGGAGTGCATGTGTCCTGGCAGGGCGCCGCTGGAGGCAATACAGGGGGTGGCAGTGGAGGCGGTGGTGCCGCTGTTCAGGGCGGCCGTGGACGCGGCCGAGCAACACATCCTGCGCATGCACGCCCAGGACTTTGGCGCTGCATCCGCGCCAGCCGTCGCCGGCGCCTCCCCCTACATGGCCGACCTCACCCGCCACATCGCCCTCTGCAGGTGCGCTGCTGCCGCTTTCTCTGTCAGGGTTGTGCTGGTTTCTGCATCTTCCACCGCCTTATCGCTGTCACAAGAAGCTGAAGTGTGGCTCTGGCAAGCTTCAGTCCGGCTTTCCTCTTCTCATGTGCCTCTATGCACGGGCAGAGGCTCTGTTGCAGAAGACATCGACTATAGGACACGTGGGCGGGCGTCCCTTCAGACATGAGGCTGCTGTGGGGTGGTGCAGGGTGGAGTATCTGAGCAAGTTCAGCCCGCCGCCTTCCAGCGCAACGGCCAGTTTTGGGGGTGCGCTGGTGGAGCGCATGGCCGGCCGCATCGTGCTCTTCTTCATGCGCCACGCCTCCCTCCTGCGGCCTCTCTCACACGCCGGCAAACTCCAGCTCGCCAAGGTACGCCGGCCTTTCCATCTGAGAGCCATCTGCTCACGCTATCCATTATGCCTGCCAACAGTTTTAGCGGGGCCCAGTAGTGTTCTGGGCGTGTTCTGGGCATGCATTGGCACATGCGTAAGTAGGGTGTCTGTCCTGAAAGAAAAGACCCTTTACTGGCACTCCAAGTACAGTTTGACAACGTTGCAAGATGCCGCTGTAAGTGGTCATCTGGTCGGGTGACTGATTGTGTGCTGGCTGGGCATTGGCAAACAGGACATAGCAGAGCTGGAGGCTGCGGTGGCGGAGAACCTGCTGCCGCTGGAGGCGGTGGGGGCGCCGCACCGGGCACTGCGCGCCTTCCGGGCGCTGCTCTTCGCGGCCGCGCCGGCCCCCGGCGACTCGCTGCTGCTGGCCGCGCTGCCGCGCTCCACCGTGCTGCACCACCTCTACTCGCGCGCGCCCCCCGCCCTCCAGTCCCCCCACACCCGCTCCGGCTTCTCCCCTGCCCAGGTGCTGCCCCCATCGCTGCACCCACCCATGCAATTCCGTAGCAATATCCTGAGTTAGATATTCCCCTACCTCAGCAGCACTCGGTATCTGCAGGTGTTTCCTATGTCCTTGATGCACTTGCAGCAGATGTGGTATACTTTCTTTGCCAGACACTGCTTTAGCTGGAGTAAGAGGTTGTGTGGTTTTGCCCTTGGTGCAGTACTCGATGTGGCTGGACCAGCACAGCATGGAGGAGGCGCTCAAATTCATCCGCACTGCGGTGGAGGCATGCGCGCCCGCCGCCCGAGAGCAGCCCGGCTTTGATGACGTGTACCCTGTCATGCTCAACCTCTGCACCACGTGAGCATATGCATGCGCGCTGCTTCAGCTCTGGAACAATAGGATTCGTGGGCCTGGCCGTGGCCCCATGGGTGTGTCGGGTCCATGGAACAGTGTGGCCACACAAACAGAGCTGGGACAGAAATTTTTGTGATACTTGCGATGACACTGCATCGTGGGAGTTGTACTGTGGCCACAGTGATTCTCACAATTGAAATAGAACTCCCATTGATCGTGTATCAGCTATGTAGTTACGCATGATGCCGCGGCATGGGCCGTGATTGTGCAGCAGTTCATAACTGTGACCCAGCACCAACTTATCACACACTAACTACAGTATGCAATTGATGTTGACATCACATGATCACATTCGATGATCCCAAAGATTCCATGGATCCAGACCGATGGCGTCCATGGACTGCGTGATAACCCGCGCGGGCCCGTCCCATGACCGCGCGGGCACTGATACCTGGTTTATGAACACTTAGTCGTTTTAGGACCATAGCATGCTGACTGTTTCCTGCATCATGCGACCTGGGACAGCCAAGGGGTAGATGAAACGATATCTACACCACACTCCCAGGTTCGATCCCCAGGAAAAACACTGGGACTTTGCTCGGATCGATTGTCGGGTACATTCGGCGATGCGGCCGCTCCTGAGACACCCGCATCGTCGCTGTCGAAATCCGTCCCGAAGTTTCGAGCGGTTTGCTAGGGATGGCCCCTCAGCATTCAATGCGAAGTTCGTGTAAGAAAGGGGCCACCCGGGTGTAGACCTGTAGGCTGCAAGTCTGTGCATATCGGCCCCGGGTTCCGTGTATGCCCTATGATTCTGGGTTTGATTCTGGGTTTGCCACTCATAAACATTAACATCATTATTATTATGCAGTGCATGCGAGCATCAGAGGGCATGTGCCTGGAAAGGGTTTTATCAACATTTCACCGACCCCTTCCCGAAACCCTTGAAGATAAGAGCAAGATTTTGGCTACGTGAGCTCGAAGCGAGGCTATTAGAAGGCACTGGGATCGACTTTCGCGGTGACACATCCGTGCAGAAACAAAAGCAACCATGGTGGCCGCAATCGCATCCAGTCTGAGCCTGAGGCCTCTCACCGCTCTGCCAACAGCCCGTCCTTCCGCAAGGAGGTCGAGGGTGCAGACACCAGTCCGTGCCCTCTCAGACACAAACCTCGTCATCGGCGGTGAGGATCTTTGATATGCATGGCTCGAGAGTATCTGGCAGCCAGAAATTAGCTCAAAGTTGGGACTGCGCTGCAGCTGACACGCATGATTGGGATTGGGCTCAGTGCACGTCTCGACAGTGGTACACATGCACCTTAGAAGGCCTCCAAGCAATGGCCTGATCAAGCGCAGGCGTTTGTTTGCGTTACATATTGAGGGAAGCCTGAGGCACTGATCCCTTAATCAGCAACAGATTATTGAGCATGAGATTTTTTTTCCTCGTGTAGGCGCCACTGTTGCCAGTCTTGCGCTCGGCCGCTTTGTCTTCCTGGGATTCCAGCGTGACAACGCAAAGAAGCAGGTGCGTGTTGGAGCAGTACAAAACCAACCCAACAGTCCTGGGGACCCTACAACAGTGCTGTACCTCCAATCATAGAAATTGCTGACCTTCATTCATTCTTGCAGGGCCTTCCCCAGCAGAACGGCCAGTCCAACGTTGAGGCGGGGGACAGGCTTGCAGAGGTGAGTCTTCGTCAGCGGACCGCAGGTTTTTCTCACGAGCATGGCCCGCAAATAGTATGTACTGCTTCTGATGATTCATCTGGCTGTTCAGGAGGCAAGCTTCGCTCTGAAGACCAACGACCCTGCTGGCTTCAACCTGGTTGATGTCATGGCATGGTGAGCCCCTCTATTATTCCAGAGCCTGCTTGCGCCAGGAAGAATGCACTCTTTGAAAGAACTTCTTGAAATCCTGGATCTTGACGAGCCCCATGTGTAAGCCCTCCTTTGCTAAAAGCCTAAGGACGTCATTGGAATGCAGGGGCGCCATTGGCCACGCTCTGGGATACTTCATCCTTGCCACCACATCGCTGAACAACACCCCAGGCTTCGACCCCAAGCCATTCTGAGGTGGAGCAATCATGAATGGGGGGCTCCTGCGCATGTGCTCTGGTCAGGGCTCTTGAGAAGAGCTATGATTGGAATTGGCTGTGCCGCATTTGTGCATGCGCGAAAGAAAAATGATTTCTTTAGCCAATTGAGTTGAGCGGGCGATTGTGACCAGCTCTCGGGAGGGCTAGCATGTGTCAATTACAGCACGATGTTGCAGAGTGCCCTCATGCACTACGAGAAGAAAAGCAATTAGCAAAATAACACTGTTGTGGGACCGATGCATAAGGAATGTAATGAGTACGGTAGCTGCAGTTCTCCTTGGTCCAATGCTCAATGGACAAAATCTTGTCACACATGAGTCTCTCAGAGCTGCGTGCCGAGAAGCGCCCTGAATGAATGATGTGAGCAAAAGTGCAGAATAGTATTCATGACACCGTCTCTCTGCAAATCCACTGTGACATCCCCTCGTGAGAAGTCAAACGCCACATTGCACTTTGTCTGGATTGGTGAATGAGAAATGCAGACATCTTCTCAGGTGACTTGTCCAGGTTGTACTTGCCACACTACAGTCTGGCTTGACTTTGCCACTGTAGTATGGCAAACTGAAGCAGACTTATAAAGAATCATGTATAGTGCCGCCGGTGAGACCTCGGCATAGAGCCGCACTATAGAGGGCAAGATCTCGGCAGCTGAAGCCTCAGGTGGGCGCCATCAAATTATGTCACAGCGCCCCGAAGAAGGGGTTGGTGAGGGCGTTGTTGAGCTCCCCGCCGGCGGCATTGAGGGTTTCCACGCTGACTTTGTCTCGCAGCATCACAATAAATTCCCCGCCGGCATCCTTGTCGAATCCCAGCAGCTCCAGGAATCGCAGAGACCCCTCCACGCTGCCCACGCGCGTCTGGAACGCCGCGTTGCTCAGCCGAATCTTGCGGAACTTTTCCTCGTTTGGGTCCTGGGCACCATCATAACTTTTATCATTACTGCACGCTTTTCCTGCGAGAGACAAGGTGCGTCTGCAGACAAGCTGCATGAAAGGCTGCCACAACCTACCCCTTGATGGACTTGCCGGAGGGGCACCATTCAGGACAGCTTAATGACATTGGAATCGTGGTCCAAGTTGTGGTCCAACTTGTTGCACACATATAAACCGCAAAGCGACCAGTCCCCTGGGTCTGGCACTGACACTGCTCGGAAGTCATGGCATCCCTCCAATTGACTCTTGCAGTGTCCCTGTGATCCTCCCATTCACAGAGCTGTATGGAAGTGAGCCTTTGGTGGTTGCTCCGCACCCTGACGATGTTGCCGCAGTACTTGAGGAGGGTGGCCCAGCAGGCCTTCACCCGTTCGTCCTCATTCGCATACGCCTTTTTCATGCCCACCTGAGCAGCACGCCCGCACTTGCTACAACGCCGAGCGTTCCCTGGTTGTGACACATCGGAGCAGGCATGTGCAATGGCTTGTGATGTGGCACATGGAAGAATTGCTAGAGTGCATGGAGTCAGAGATGGTGCCCCATTGCCCAGAGGCAGGGGAGTTGTCATGTTCCAGAGGGGTGTGTTGGGGGGTGTGCCCACCAGGACGTCGCGCAGCTGGGTGATGAGGGCGATGGGCTTGACGGGGAGCGCGCGCGACACCTTGGCCTTGGCGGCCTCTGCCTTCTTGGCCGCCTCCGCCGCCTTCTCCTCCTCACTCAGCTCCTCTGGCAGGCCCAGCTTGCGCCGCCGCTCCCGACGATCCTCCTCTGCACAAAAGTTGAGGCCAGTAATTTTTACATCAAGCGATAGCGAACCCCATGTTGTACATATGACGTACCCTAGGAGATGCATCCCCCGCAAAATCGCCCTGACATCCGCCCACAAGAAGAGTGTTGGTGCACTTCCACTTCTGTAGCTGAATATGTGTGGTAAACTTTGGTGTAGCATGCCAGCTCTTTCTGCCAAAGGACACTCACAAGTCTGGGCCCTGCCTCATTCCAGAAAGTAGGAAAGGGACACTAGAAGCAAATCGAATAGGCATGCTGCACCCTAGAAGGATGTAAGCGGAAGCTTCTGCATGAGATGACCAGGGGGGGCATTTCACGGCGCGCACCGAGCTTGACACGGATCTTCTCGCGCGCTCGGGCCTCCTCGGCCTTTTCGCGCGCGCGGTCCTCGATGTTGCGCTTCAGCCGCAGCTCCTCCTCCTGCCGCTGCGCCGCCATCAGCTCCTTGGTCGCGCGCCGCGCCTCTGCCTCACGCACCTTCTCCAGCTCGCGGTCCTCCCTCTGCCGCCCCACAGACACACCCCTCAGCACGACTTCTGTCAGACAAACTGGCAGTCGTTACTCTGTACTCCGTTGAATGGCAGTCATTAGTGACTGGGAGGGATCGCCATCTGCATTATAACAAGCAATTGATCACCAAGAATGGCACCCTGTCACAGCATGCATAGCAGGAATGTGAGCATTTTGCTCGTCCCTCATATTACTGAGCAGGAGCATTTGCTGGCAAGTTACAGAGTGCGACTTGTCTAATTGGATGCTTGCGCATTGTACCACATGTCTTGCAGTCACCTCCAAGCAAGGATTGCTCCATGTTGCGCTGTAAGTGAGGAAGCACAGGTTTTAAAAATGTGAGGAGGCGCATCTTAGTTCGCACCTCGCGCTTTTCTCTCGCTTTGCGAAGGACTTCCTCGGCTTGCTTTTTCGCTTCCTCGGGGCTCAGTTTGGGCTTGTCCTCTTTGTTGTCCTTCTGCGCAGACACCATTAACATTGATCACATTCCAAATGACCACTACCTGGCACCACCCATGCGCCTTATCAAAGAAAGAGCCACTGAGCAGAGTTTGTCAACCACAACACCTGTGGGATGAGCAGTGGCGTGTCCAGGTCAGCGTCCTCCTCATGTTCCACTATCCAGCTGACAGCCTGCTCAATGTTGTCCGTTCCAGTTGAGTGCAGAGCGCGCACAGATCTGCAATACAGCCCCAAATCTAATCTGCGCAGAGGACAATCATGCATCGAGGAGTACAATACCACAATTGGCGACCTTTAATTGCAACAGTCTGCTACAAGTACAGCTTGCCTGTTCTTTGGGAAGCCCATGTCCTGCAGTTGCTGCAGCAGGTCTGCATTCACAGTGGGCTCCACCTGTGTGCACTTGCAAGAAATTTGATCAGACCCGACGGACAAACACCTCGTCATGGATGCCATGAAAATTGTGTCCAGAAAGGCATTGATTGGTGCCGCACCAACACATCATCCTCGCCAGAGCTTGCAGGTGCTTCTGCCTTTGAGCCACCTTGTTCCTCTTCCTTCAATGCGGCAGCAGCTTCTTTCATCTGAGTCTCAGTGTCCATGGGGACAGCTTCATCAGTCTGAACAAGTGCAGCAGCGCATACGAGTCAATGTCAGCAAACCACCACAACAAAAGGGGATATTAGAAAAGGTCAAAACAGTCGTCCCTTTCGCCTTCACAAGAAAGAAAGAAGTACCTTGTCCTGGAACGTGGTGTGGCCTGTTCGCTTTGTGTGCAACTCCTGCTCTGTTGTGCTGCGGCAAGGCTTTCCACACGTCGAGCAAACAAGGTTGAGCACCTGAAAATACACCAAGATTTTTATTTTGTGTTTGCAGACATATCATTGTGCTCTTGAGTGAAAGCATCTTGATTGCTTTGATCGCTTCTTTGGAAAGACTCACAGAATCAGTTGACTCCTCAAAATTGGCGTGGCCGGTTGCCTCATTATGTTGAGTTGCTTCAGCCACGCTTCTAAGCTGAGCATTGCAATCCTTGCACACAAGACTCAGAGCCATCCTGTTCGTCTGCTCGAAACTTATGTCATGGATTGACTGTGAGGAAGCAAATGAGAGATTCAACAGATATCAAGCTTTCTATATGGTTCTCAGATTAAATTGAATGTGGAGCCATGGACATGGACATGCACAAGGTGCATTGCACATTTCTGGATCTGGTCTGCTGAGGCGGTCCTCGTTGGGAAGTCGTCCTCCAAATGGAGGAAGCTGCAGGACCCAAGAGCAACTAGGACAGCCCGGTGGGAAATGAAAGTTGACAAAAAGAAAGTATTCCGATGGTGATTTAACAATCACATGGCAGCGCCTGCATGAGTGTGTGCACGTCATACGGCCCCTCGGCCTGGCAAATCTTGCAGCCGCAGCGGCATGCGCATTTGATGACTCATGCACGATGACTTGGACTCGGAGTCATGCATGACACCCGTGGCCAGTAAGCCGATGACGATACAAGAACTGCACATGCTCCATGCCAGCCTTGGCACTTATGATGGCATGACTTCAAGCAGTTCACTGGACAAAAACAGTATTCCGAATAGAGTCTAATTTGCAGATTACAAACAGACCAACACTCCTGCACATCCAGCAACTCTGGCAGTCTAGAATGAAGACTGTCACAAATTGTTTGACACATCTAGTCTCCTGTCAAACAGACAACTTATCTACTGACCTAGGGCACTTTTGATCAGGAATAAGGGCAAGGAAACAGCCTGGCACCCTGCTATTTCTATTTATCTGTAAAGTCGCGTCTCTAATCTACAATTCAGCGTGCAGGCCTTCGTCATCTTCATCCTCGTCCCCAAAATCGATGTTGCCCTCAGCCGCGTCATCGTCCGCCTCGTCATCATCGCCGTCATCAGCATCTTTCGCCGCGGCCATGGCAGCCGCATCCTCCTGCAGCCACCCCAGCTCTTTGCATCAGAGCTCCATGTTACAACTGCACAATTGTGCCCTGCACAACTATGCTTTCATGCAAGCCAGTGCATGCCACACGTGCATGTGAGTGACTCCCCTATTTCCTAAGGAGACTGTCTTGTGCAGCACACCCTGCTCCGTTAATAACAGCACATGCATGCTCGTGGCGTGCTTCACCTCTTTGCGCTTCTTCTCCTCCTCGGCCCTGACGGCGTCCAGCATCTCCTTCTCCTTGTCCTTGGAGGCGCCCCAGGTCTCCTCTGCAAACCTGGCCGCGTACTCCACGTCGTCTGTGACCAGGATGTTGTCGAAGATGGTGCCGCTCTTGACTTGCCACAGCTCGAAGCCCACGAACTTGAGCGGCGGCAGCAGGTACACCTCCTCGTCGTCCTCAAACTCCGGGTTGTCGATCAGCGGGTGCTGCGCGCCAAACCCCCACATCCCCCCGTCATTTGCTGTGATTTGCTTTCGAATTGATAACATTCCAAGAGGAGGATGACACAAACTGGCATCAAATGCTGAGGCTTATCATCGGCTTCTGGTCATCATGTGTTGGATGACAAAAGCATCCGAAACATGGTGACACAAAAGCCGAGAATGGGGGCGTTTCAATGTGGACAATGCAGCGGCAAGGCAAAGTGTTATGGCAAGCAGGCTGCCCACCTCCCACTCGCCCTTGTAGGCGGGGTTGTCGATCATCTTGGGCTGCCATTCCCCCTTGTAGGCGGGGTTGGGAATGCGCGGGGCCTCCCACTCGCCGTCCTCCTCGACGTCCCAGTCCTCTGGCTGGGATGCCTCGGGGTCCAGGATGGTCTCCGGCTGCTCCCAGTCGTCCGGCTTCACATCGGCGGGGTCTGGGATCTGCGCCTCGTCCACCCAGTCCTCTGGCTTCTTGGCGTCAGGGTCCTGCAGCACCGCGGTGCAAGATTACGCTGTGAGAGTACCTCTCTGTGGAAGTGCAACAACGGTTGCATGGATTGGGACCCCTTGTGAGCCTGGTCAGCTGATCAGGAGGCATGTAAGAGCACCCATTAGTGAGTGGTGGGGTGATGAGGACGGTGAGTCCTGGTGAGCCGCCATGCGCCGGCGGTCTTACAACCCTCAAAAAGGGTCTTGTCAATTCAGATTGACCAGAAACACCTGTGTTATCTCAGTATAACACCTGATAGCATGAAGTGAATGCGGGCCATGCAGGACAGATCAAGCACAGAGCCCCGTCACACCTGGATCTGGCGGGGCAGCAGGAAGTCGTGGGCCTCATAGAGGGTGCCGTTGCGGTCCACCTCGTTGTCGATCAGGATCTGCGCTGGCACATGCACAATTCAGTCCAGCTCTGATGACTTCTGTATCAAACCACAATCACTCGATTAGGGTGAGCTGCGCAAGACAGTGGTGCGTCGCAGTACATTGAAGGAGCTGGAGGCAAGTGTGGGAGCAGGTTGGTGATGAGCCTTGCCTGGTATGTGTTGTTGGGGTGGAGAATGTATGTGTAGACGTGTGTGAGCTCGTCAGTCTTAGCGGGGACAGTGGGCTTGAATTCCAGGTTGCGGCCCTTCTTGTCGGTGAGGATGGCGTGGACTTTCTTGGTGGACCCGCAGATGTCTGGGCCGAACATGACACTGTAGGGGGTGTCACCGCCAAAGTCTGGCATCTTGTCCTTGCTGCAGCATCCAAATGACTTGTATCAGACTCGTCTGATACACTTGTGCGGGAGGACTCTGTGCAGGTCAGTCTTGGAGTTTTGAAGGCATGATAATGTGCAGAGACAGACCTGGACGTTGGGAGCAGCTTGATGTAGCCCCCACCACAGTCGATATTCTGGGCGTGCTTCACGCTGAACTGCGCTTGGCAGAAAGATTAACTCAGAAAACGATTTGCAAGTCTCTATCAGAGTATTGGAAAACGCGGTGGCAGACAACTGGAATCGCAGCAATTTCCCAAATGCATGCGCACCTGCAACACCAGATCTTTGCCCTTGTTGACAAACTCCTCCTCTAGCTCTGTCCAGATGGTGTAGAAGCGTGCATCTGGCGTCGTCTTTATGCCCTTGTCTGCTTCTGGGTGCCCATACCAGTCTCCAGCTGTATGCTCGAATTTCCCAGCAAGGTTCTCCTCTGCTTTCCATGTGGAAGGCTGCCACCGCTCAGTCCATGATTCTGCGCACCAATAGGGCGAAAGAGAAGATCATTTTGACTGTTTCGAAGTTGAAACTGTAATTGAAATGCTGTAATGTGGTTCTTGCAGGTCTTAGGATACAAGATGATCCTGATCGGTCTGATCACAATATAACGACACGTCAGATGATTATGGGGGGGGCATTGAACAAATAAGAGATAAATGTCATTCATCCTGATGGTGCGTTGTAGTGTTTAAGCTTCCAGTGGTGCAGAGATCAAGGGCATTGTTTGTACCGTCAAATCTTTCCTCTAAGTGGACCTTGCCGATCGCACAGGGCAGTGCAATTGCTGCGATGCTCAACAGAAGGAGCTTTCCGTTGACCGCCATCCTGCCAATGGTCCGCACACCTCTGCAATTGTGCAAAATGCCGAGTTTCGCGGGCTTTGGCCAATTGCAATCAGGGTTTTGTAGGGTCCATCAATCCACCTCAGCATCCCACAATGTCTTCCTTCACAGTTTGGAGAATTTGATAAGCTTGGAAGAAGAGTGTTATTCATACAGTGTATAACAAATTGTGGGGGAACACCAAAGTTTAAGAGTCTAATTCTTCGATACGTTGGAAAGGAAAGCCCAGATCACACATACACGATGCAGCCAATACAAGAAAACGAGGAAGCTGCTGATGGTGGCATCGCTCGCAGAAGACTGTTGATTGCAGTGGATGACAGCGCAGAAAGTGAAAGGGCACTTTCTTGGACTTTGGAAGAGTTATATAGGTCACCAGTCGTACCGACTTGCTTACCGACTTGCTCCTGTCAAAACAGTATTTTGCTGAGATCTTTATGCTCTCATCATACGTATCAACATAGATGCACGCGAGTGAACGGCTGCCATGGTCACTACACGGATTGCTCCAAAATTCAAGGTTCCAGGCCTTTTCTGCAGGGAAGGAGACGAGCTGCACCTTGTCCACGTGATCCCTCGCATGCAGATGCCGGCTGTCTATGGAGCACCACCAGTTGACTTCCTGCCGCAGCAAGATCCAGTGGCGTATGACCAGCTCGTGAAGAATGCAGAGAGCTTTATTGCTGCGCGGTTTCTCCCATCACTGGCCAGCTTGAAGCTCCAACCTATAGTGCACATTGTCAAGGTAATGGGTGCAATGTAATGTGAGTCTTGACTGAATGAGTTCCCTACCTTGCTACAGCTCAACGTGGTGCATCCTGCTGATAATGTCACATTGCGACTTGGAAATACTGCAGCCTGATGGTATGTGTTATCTTGCAGTCCGAGGTGGACACAGAGAGCATCGGCAATGTGGTCTGCAAAAAGGCAGAGAATCTGGACGTTGCCGCCATTGTTGTATCCCTGCATTCAAAGTCAAAATTGCAGGAGTTCTTCCTTGGCAGTATCTCCAATTACTGCGCGTGAGTACCTACATGACCTGCCTTTCCTCCTCCTCCTGTGCAAGCCGTCATCCTGCTCTTGTCAAGATGAACAGCATGCATTCTGCTACTTTCAACGGATGTGGTCTGAGTGACTGGAGAAATGGTGTGGGTGACTGCAGGCATCACAGCCGGAAGCCGCTCTTGGTGGTGAAATGATATCTCTTCCATTCGGGATGCTTGAGCCTGCGTGACTCCAGAGGTCTTCTGGGGTCTTTTGCGCAGTACTGCAAGAAGTGTAAGGGTGCAATCAAGTGCAACGGTGCAAATAAATGGATATTCACATGGTGTGATTCATGTGTGATGATGCTTGTAAGGACAAGGTTTAGATTCTGAATTCTCTTGAAATCAATTGCTAATGCATATTACCACAGAAAGGCCATCGGAATCCAAGTGAAAGGTTCCTTCCTATGCCTGGCTTGAGGGCTGTTGAGTTGTCTGCCAGGCTGAGTGTTAAACAAGCTGTCTGACATTAAGTTGACCGCTTACAAGCATCGTACCAGAAAGCCAGTGGCCCAAGGCAGGCTACCCATATATAGAATATGATGCTCATGAGAATGTACCAGGATCTGGATATCATACCTTTGTGGAATGCTGTCATCGGTTCAGCCTCATCCTCACGTTAAATTGTGACCGTTGTAAGAACTCTTGCAAACACAGACTTGATTGCACAAGACAATTTGCAACATAGAAGCACAAGGAATCTGAAGCACTAGATACTGCCACACGGCTCTCTCTCAAGAAATTGCAGTGGATTTCTGTAATCTAATTATTTACCTCTCGTCTCAGAACCTGCGGTACGAATCTGCAATGGTGTCCAGATAGCCTGAAGAAAACGCTATCAACAGGATCACTGCAGCAGGCAGCACAAAGAAGGACAGCAGGAGCGCAAAGAACGGCGCATCATTCCGCCCAGACTCCCTGTCCATGTACTCACGCCTCTTCTGCTGGCGAACCTTCAGTTTTGCCTGTTCCCTCGCTCCCTCCGCCTGTTGCAGTCTCACTTGCAACTTCAGCAACGGCGTATGGACTCCGTAGATTACCCCCAAAATGGTACATTTTGCCATTCTACAATCTTGGACTGTGGGAATGTGTGGAATATCACCTCCATGGAACGCTGCTGCTCCTCAAGGCGCTCTGCAACCGTCTTGGCACCATTGCAAGCCTCAGACGTCTGCTCATCAGTCCCTGAACCACCAGTAGTTTTGCTGTGAGTCTGCTCTGTTACATCTGTCTTTGAAGTGAGAACACCGGCAATCGCCTCTCAGCACACTCAAGGTGTCCTGATCATGAGATTTAGACACTGGACACACATTTTCAGATATACAAAGATGCACTCATGAGGCGGACCTGTGATGTTGGCAAGGAGCTCAGAGTTCAGCCCGTTGGACTCTCCAGTGCTGGCCTCCTCAGAACCATTTTTGCTCTCGTCACTTTCAGGCCTCTTCCTGCACCCCAGCATTACACTCCTTCTTCCAGCCACTCCGCCAATCATGTATGAGCAAGTCCTAGACAGTAACCAAGAACTTGGAACGCGCTTCAGCACGAAAAATGCATCAAGGATTACCTTTGGGCGTTCTCCAGGCTCCAGCCGGCATCATCCTCAACAGAGGCATGTGAGAGCAGAAAATTGATGGTGGTCGGTCTGCGAAACTGGATGGCATCTCTCACTCGAGACAGGCTCGTGTTGGGGCCCACCTCCCAATCCTCATTTGTCCGGATGGGATCTGACACGCTCAACAGTCTCTGCCCTGGCCGTACCCCCTCCTGCGGCAGAGAGGATTGCACAGGTCGCTGCGGTACCTCTTCCTGCAGAGGAATTATTTGGAGCTCAATGAAGCTGCTGATCACAATAGGAACAGGAATCCACTTGGGAGAGTACCTGCTCTGCCTCACTGCCAATGGCCACAGCATCCACCACAATCCGCATGGCATCACCATCATATATCTCTCTGAAACGAAGAGACTTCCTTGCCTCTGCAGTGCTCAGAGTGAGCCTGCAAGGCACAGAGCAAGTGTATAGTGATAAGTCACCGTTCAGAACCAATTGCAGTAAAGGGTAGAACACGATCCATGGCACCTTCCTTCGCAAGGCTTGAAAAAGCATCTATAAGCACCTATATGTATCATCCAGTGAAGGGGTTGTGACTGTCTGCTGCTCTGTCTGAGCCCGAAATTGCAGTCGAAAGCGTGTTCCCTGGTCCCGGCATTGTCTCCTCGCTGGAGAAATATTTCCGATGCTTTGGGGACTGAAGGGGGCGGAACCCCTCACCCTCCTCGATGAGGATCGGACGACAGACGTGGCATTGCCATCGTGCAGAGGTAGGAAGCATGCAGGACATGACGATGACAGAGATCTGGCCATTGTGTTGCAACAACGAACAAACTTTAGTGGAATGGATTTTGTAAAGGCGTCCCAAAAGCCTTGTCCTTGATTTCCCAAAACTTCCCTGCATCGCCCCAGGAGACTCGTAGATTCACCGTGACAGGAAGCTGCCACCCCAAGATGGAAGCTGTGGAAACTGTTTTGGAAGACTGTATGGGGTTTTGCTGTACGCCTTTCACCCATTCCTGTCAACCCACTGTTTGATGTAAATGATGCTTAATACTGCCGTCTGTGGATATGGTAGAGTACATCACTGCAATTGATCATATTGATCGTGATCGACCTGCAGCCGCTGCCGCAGTGGGAATATTCATTCATTCATTTATCATTCATTCACCATGAACTTCAAGGTGAAAGATGGTGACCATGATGGATGGCAAGCCTGAGGTTGTAGAAAGTGCATCAGCACGTCTGTTACACGGTCCATATTCACAGCCAGCAGCATGCGTTCTAAGATGTCCTCCATCATTCATGCTGCATACACCGTATGCAGCGTGAGCTGCACTTACGCAGTCTGCACATACGAGTCGATCCCATCGGCGTAAGCGCTTTCAAGAAAGACTTCTCCTGTTCGGATGGAGGCCCTGGCAGCTGCCAGGGAGCCAGGTATCAAGTCCTTCTCTGCAGTGTTGCTCAGCCCCAGCAGCACACACATGGCTCGAGCACGCTCCAGAGGAGGCACATCCGGCGCGCTTGGTGGTGTCGATGGCGCCTGGACCGGTGTGTCTGTCATAAGCACACAGAAAGCCTCAGCATCCATCAGCTCTCCTATTTCAACCAATGCAAATTGAGGTTGCTTGGAATCCAGGCAGAGCACTTGCTTGTACAACCTAGAGTGCAACTCAGGCAGAGCACATGCTCGTACAATCTACAGGTCATGAGGAACTAGAAGAAGAGACAATGCTCGGTGTCCCATGACAATGATTGATGCCACAGTGTCCTGTTGTTCACAAAGATCTTGTTGTTCACAAAAGATCGCTTGCATGATGAGAGGTGGGCTCACCAAAGTGGGCTGTCGCGGGCGAGATGTGGTGGTTGCTGCTGCGGGGAGGGGCCCCAGAGGGGGGCGCAGCCGGGGGAGGCGCCCCCGGAGGTGGCCGGGGGCCCAGCGACATAATTCCGGGCATCATTCCTGGCCGCCCCGGGGGCCCCATCATGCCCGGGGGTATCATCATGCCGGGGGGCCCCATCATGCCTGGCATGGCCATCATCATGGCCGCCTCCTGCTCCAATCACACAGCTCGAGTCATTTCCCGGAGCCGTGAGGGTGCAGTATGCAAATGAACAAACAACCCAAGAAACAAAACGCCCTTGCAGAATTGAGATCACACGTGAATCCTGAGAAGCTTTGCAGCGGCTTTCATGCAAGGCATGTCGATCATCGTCACAGGAAAGGGAGGCGCACCGGTGGGAAGCCGCCCAGGGGAGGCCCAGAGGGGGGTCCGCCACCGCGCAGATCCTGGGGTCCGTGAGCGAAGGAGCACTGGTCGCCGCGCGCGCACTCTCCAGACATCATCCACGGCTGGCACAGCTTTGTCTTGTACATGGGCAGGTGCGCCCCTGCCGCCACCGACGGTGGGCCCTGCACCGCACAACATACCATGAATCCAAGAGCCCCCATACTTGAACAGTGATCCTGATTGAGCACTCAACATTGCCAATTAGCAAGGGATCTGACAAGATGCTCACCGGCAAACTCTCTGAGTTGAAACCATCTGGCCCTCGCCCACTTTCACTGTGCCCTGGACTTCGCCTTCTGCGGGTGTCCTTTTCATCATCGCCCTGCTCAAGACATCCTCAATTAGAAAGCAGTATCTGTGTCAGGAAATTACGTTGTAGCATGCGCTCATCGACTGTGGGACCATGGGTGACAGAGAGAATGTCGTCTCACATCTTTTCTGCCGCGCCGTTGGTCCAAGCGTTCTAAGATTTCATAGCCCTCTGCCGGCAGTGGGCGCAGCTCTGCCTCCCCATGCGCATAGTTGCAGCGATCCCCAAACGTGCATCGCCCCTCATGCCATCTGCAACATCCAACCCAGTCGTCATGCTGGTGCCTCAGGGTCCACTGGAATGGAAATAAACTGCTCAGACTGTATCCTTGTGCCACCGTGTTTCAGGAGTATTGCATGGGCAGGAAACCTCACTTGTGACACATCCTGGTCTTGTAGAAGACAGAATCTTGCCGAGATGCTCCCGGTCCTTCGCCAAGGCCCCTGTCCGGGTCCATCCTCTGCCTCTTCCACGCAGGTCCCTCCATCCCAGGCCCCTCCATCCCCTTCATGTCATGATCCAAGAATATTGCTTAGTTACCATAGCACTCGGAGCACCATTATTCGTGTATTGGTTCCAATTGCGTCACTTTCACCGAGTATATCTTGATGTACCTGTTGGAAAGGAAAATCCATGCCAGGGTGCATCATTCCCGACATCATTCCGGGGCCCATAGGTGGACCCATCATCCCTGGTGGACCCATTTGAAACATGCCTGGAGGCCCTCTGTACCCGTCCATGCTGTAGTGTGCGTTTTACTCACTTGATCTCTTCCAGCAACTAATTGGCACAACGACTGAATTGCATTGTTTACTGTTCGACTTACAAAGTATTGTATTCAAGGATCGTACGTTTGCTTTCTGTTGCGGTGAACAATGCGAAGCTTTGCGAGTCCTGATGAGAGATGGCAAGCCTGCCCAGGGTTCTCTACATGAAGGGGTCTGGAGCCCTAAAATGGACGTTCCAACACTGCTTGCAGAAGGGCTGACTGTTGGTAAAGTACTATCATGCATGCAAGGGGAGAGCCATGTCAAAGCCCCATTCACCATCAGCCATCAAGCCATCCAAAGATACCGCCTGTCCGCATGCACCGCGCCGGCCTTACATTGCAAGTTGAGATCTTAAGACTACTATATAGTGATAGCCAAGATCAGTGCTGATGATCATGATGATCCATATGATCTTCATAAACTTGGGACTTTCAGGCTGATTTCCTTACACCAGATTATGACCATTCCTACATGTTGATCAAAGACTCAACTGCTCGCAGTGATGCATGCATGTGCACAACTTGGTGAATGCACCACCGTGACGACTGCCAGTGCAATCTCTACGCGGCGTTGGTCAGCGCCTACAAGGGGCCTGAAGAAATGGGTGATAGAAGAACATCTATATAGACCTTTCCTACGTCAAGTCTATCCTTCAACTGGGTTCTCCTCACAGATGACTGTACACCGCTCCTGATCTTCAGAGCTACACGGGAATTTAACGCATACACACTTCTGGTATTACAGGTCGACTAGGTTATAGTACAAGATGCGTCGTGCACATGACGGGTGCTGCATCGCAAGCGAAGCAGTCCCTGAAGAGAGTTGCAACGGGACCGGGTGGTCATCGCAGGGCCTGGGCGATGCGGTGGGTGGCCTCCATGAAGCCGGCCATGGCGTTGCTGGAGCTGTCGCTGATCAGCTGCTGCATCCACTCTATGGCCACCTCGTCATCCTCCCCCAGCCGCAGCTTCTCCTGCGCACACCCTCAACAACGTCAGCATCTGCCATGTAAGACTTGCAGAGGCGCCTTACGCGCCCTCACTGGAAAGTCGACTCGTTAACGTGCTGCCAACAATGCGCAGGAGCGAGCTGCTTTGGAGGGTGCTTTGATGTTTAAAGCCACATGCGCCACTGCCCTTGGAATCCGAGCAAGCTTTGAATGATCCAAGCTAAGCCTTCTCAAGGTGAAGGAAGTCACAAAACAAGAAGAGAGAAAAGTAATTATAGACAGTGGCAGGGGACGTAGTAGTAGGTGGATATCTTGTAGGTTGTAGTGCAAATAAATTTGAGGACGGCAGGAGGGGGCGCGCGCCTGTAGCTTGAGCATGGCTTTCTCAGGGTCGGAGCGGATGTCTGGGATGGCGGCGCCGGCCATGAGGTGGAAGAGGGAGAGGATGAGGCCAGCGCTCTTGCGCAGGATGTTGTAGGCCTCGCAGGCGTGCGCGCAGAATGCCCGGTACAGCTCGCTCTCCGCGCCCCCCATTGCCTCCACCATCTCCCGGCTCAGCTTGAACGGCGGCGGCCACGGCTTCGGATCGCGCCCTGCATTAAATGATGGCTTCGGCCGGCAGAAAAGAAATATGTGCAGGCAAGCTACAATGCATGCTTGTACATGGGAAGCCCACACACCACAGTCAGCCATCAGTCATCCACACTCGTCAATCAACCCCTCTGCCAGTCAGCCAGAATTACATGCCAGTGCAAGCTGCCCTGCTAATGGCAGTGTCTGTTTCATTGATGAAATCATACTCAGCCAATCAATCAACTTGATAACAATACAAGCTGCCATTACGAACAAGTTGTCTGGACTTTGGTGATCCGACTCGCAAGCAAGTACCTCAACAGTGCCTCAAGGGGCTTCTCCTCCGCTGCCAGAGTCGGCGCAGGTAATTTCAATCAGACGGCTCATGCCATGTGCTTCCTTCTGCGCTGATGCTCAGCACAGGGTATGAAACTGCTGCGTAAAAAGGGACGGTGGGCGCACCCATAATGAAGCCGAAGTCGATGTGAAAGAGGCGGCCGTCGGGCGTGAGCATGAGGTTGTCGTTGTGGCGGTCGCCCACGCCCAGGATGTACGTCATCACGCAGTAACCCGCGCAGCTCTTCACAAACGTGTCCAGCACCTCCGCCTTCAGCCCATACGGCCCTGCCAGAAAATCACAATGCCTCTGCCATCAGGTGAGCTGAATAAGAGAGCGATAGCCTGCACAGGTCACGTGGTAAGTACAATCTGCACAACACAAACCCATTGGAACCTGTGGGACGGACATACAAGCAAGCAGTACAATCTGCACAACACAAACCCATTGGAACCTGTGGGACGGACATACAAGCAAGCGCGCAGACGGAAAGTTTGTCCCAAATTTGGGAAACATCACGCTTGGCCAACAGGCCGAAGGTGCAAGCTTATACTGCATGCTGCCATAAGGGGCACGTTCCAGCAGATAGGCAGCCAAGACTGCCAGAGTGCTGGATGCTGAAGTTGCAAGCATGCTAGTTTCTTTGCTGAGATGAAGCTGATGCTGGCTTGCACCTGAGGGATCTGCATTGTAGAGGGCCCAGTAGCGGTGGATGGACTTGTGCTCTGCTATGACGCGCGCAAGGGCCATGGAGGGCACGCACTCTATCAATCCATCCTCCGCTGAGGTGGGCAACACCCTGCAGTTGGCCATTATTGCTGATCAGGCACAGGCCCTGCAGTGGGGTCCGGTGCAAATGCAGCATGGAGACCTGTCATTAGCCAAAGCCTGATGTGACAAGAGCACTTTACAACGCAGAACAGACATGGTTCCGGAAATCCGTGACAGACCTGTATGGCGTGAGCCGCAGGTCGAGATTTTCGCGCTTGAGCAGGCGGTCCATGAGCGAGAATATCTGCACCACCAGCTGATCCTGCCGCAGGTCGTCCCCCTTCTTGTAGATGACCTGGTAGCGGCCCTCCTTCAAAGCTGCACCAGCACAGCACCATGTTAAGCCATTGAAGTGCCGTGCATGAACGTTCTTGCTTCTAACACACCGCATCAGACCAGTCCTTTCCACCGGCACTATAATCCAGCTGATGTAAGCTTCATAAGATGCCCTTGCATGTCTATCTGTTGTGATAATAGAAGAGAGACACCCACCAGCGGATGGTGCGCGGATGAGAGTGGCGGGAGTGCCATCTGACGGCCGCGGCAGCACCAGCGCTCCTGCGTCGGGCCCCAGCACCTCCTGCGTCCCCTGATTCGTCCCACTGCCTGCGCATGCAAGCACTCCCGCCCCTCAAACCAGCCCCATAATAATCTTACGCTCAAACATAGCACCTTCTACCTGCAAAAATTGCAGATCTTCCAGGGTCAGACTCCTCAAGCCCGGGTCAAAGGCCTCTTCACATCTTTGGGTTGCCCCAAACATAGTGCTGACTACAGCATATTGCTCATGGTTATGCACAGCTACAAGGGGCTCAAGATATAAGCGGCCCATACTCGGGAGCAGAAAAAGCAGGTCACAAGGAGACTCCGAACAGAGGACTAAATGCATCTACCACATTGCCCAAGGTTCCCTTGCCTACTGGGAATCCCTGGCATACCCAACGCCCGCCTTTCTACAAGGGAAGAATTATGTGCCGTACCTGCAGTTCGAAAGGTGAGGCGCAGGGGGGCGAGGGCGGATTTGAAGACGGAGCACTCCTCGGACAGGATGCCCGTAAGGAGCACGCCCGGGTCCAGCGGCAGGGGGCACTTTAGGTAGGCCAGCTCACCGCACTGCCCGTACTCGCCCACCATCCGCCGCAGCTGCTCCGCCTTCTTCGCCGCCGTGCCCTGCATTTCGTTCAACCACTCCCCATTTAGACTGATAGAGGGAATCTGACAGCCATGAAAACAGGACTTCCTTGAACTTGAAGAGCCCACACCTCACGGTCTGAACTGGTAGCGGGTATCCGACAGCCAATATAGAAATGGGACCTAACTAGCCGACAGCATACAGTCATTATCCAACTGAAACCTGCCATGACAGCTGTGGAATGCATAGTGGAGAGCCAATTGGTGCGAGCAGAACTTCTGTCAGTGTGGATCTGCTAGCACCCCCTTGCCAGACAAGACATCTGCCAGATGCATGGGCGCTTGCCACCCTGATTTTAATGGCCCAAGACATGCATGTTTCACCATGCGCACTGTCACCCAGAAGAAGAGTGCAAGGGTGTGACCTTGAGCTCGTTGGCGATGTGGCGCAGCTGGGCGACGAGGCCCATCTGGGCGGAGATGGCGGCCATGGAGTGTGAGGCGTCCTCGCTGGAGCTCAGCCCCTCCTGCAGCCGCTTGTGCACCGACGCCGCCCGCGGGCCAAACACCGGATCCTCCCACTCCACATACAGGTACCTGCGAGAACGTGGCAGAACACTGGATTTCAAAAAGAGTAGCCTGCTAGACATGACAGTGTGACTTGCAGGCTGGTTCGTTTGTTGTAAAGTGCTGCAGTGTTGCACGGAGTGGCCGTGAGCATGCGAGGAGCTTCAGCCTCGAACCAAGGTTGATCAAATTATTTTGCAATCTCTTTTCTTCAATGATCCATGCGGATAACAACTAAATTTCACATTCAGGAGATATTGGTTGGCAATTTGGGGAGATAATGCGTCAAAGAAGGAGCGCCTCAGTCCAAATTTCTGCAAAAAAGCCTCCATATCCCCTTGCAGAGGGGTCAGGCTCCGTATTTTTACATCCTCGGCGCATGATACTTCCTCCTTTGCCAGCAAAAACCACTGTGCACATTTCTTGTGGCACCAGGCAACATGCCTATTGTATTCTCACTCCCGCCCTCAGGTTTATTTCCTAGAGCAAAGTTTCGACATATCGATAAGGAATTTGGGCAGGCTAACGCACTGGACCCCCACAGCATCGGGCTCTGTAGTTTGGGGCATATCAAACAAATTGTTTCGATAATTCCCACAGGTACATCAGTAGGCGCACCAGTGGAGGGAGATGGCAAGGGTGGGGTCGGAGATGGCGCGCTGCACCAGGAAGGAGGCCAGGCGCGAGTCATCGCCTGCCTCGTAGCGCAGCGCCTGCACCAGCTGCAGCAGGTAGTACAGCAGCTCCTCATTCTCCGTGCGCTTCAGCACCTCCACCGCATGCGCACGCACCTGCGCGCACATGCTCCTTGCCAGCTCAGCGCCAGGCATGCCTGTGTCCTGGAACCTTGTCGGGGTGATGTTACAGATGGAGCATAATGACATGGGCGGAATTAATGTGAGCCCAGGTTTGTCACGGGAGCAGAGTGGTCTCGACTGCACCCAAGGCCTTATGAGTTCGCACGGTTCGTGATCTCGCATTCGGTCATCGCTGCTGGCAGACATCTCCCTGCTGCAGCTTCTGTGAATGCAAACTGACTTTCCCACCACACTTCTAACGACCCAGCATTGAGCCCCAAGAACTAGCGCATCGAGGCGCTCAAGAGGAAGGCGGGCATGCGAGGCAGCGGTAAGGGGAGGACCTCTGGGTTGGAGCAGGCAAGGGAGACATTTGAGGCAGCAAGAAGGGGGGGACCTCGGGGTTGGAGAAGGCGGGGGAGAGGAGCTCGAGGGCGTCGGCGAGGCCGATGGGGGCCCAGCGGGCGATGAGGTCGCCGGCGGAGCGCGCCTCGCGTGCGTCGCCCCAGTCGACGCAACGCAGGACTTTGGTGAGCGCGCGCGGCTCCCCCGTCAGGCTCCACCGGAACCGCCACACCAGCGCCCGCTCCTCCGCCGTCAGCGGCCTGCGCGCAGAAGGCATGCGCAGTGAATCTCTACTTCCGTCAGGTTTCCTGATTGCTGAGTTTGGCACGGGCTTGCACGCAAGGTGTGCAAAGTTTCGCACATCTCTTGCCCCGTTTCTGTCCTGTCTGCTGCTTTTGGCATGGGCTTTGTTTTAATCAGATGATTTATTTTGACCGGCCACTCAGTAACTGCATTTGGTCTGGCAGGTATGCACAGGTGAAGGCACTAAAGCCAGGGCATATGCACCGAGCTCTATAATTTGTCAGATCGTCAGGCGATGAGATGACAGCATGGACAAGAAGAGCAGAAGGGTGCCAGCAAAGAGCATGCCTGTTGGGGGGAGCCACAATGACGGCCTCGATCTGCTGCCGCTCCTTTGTGTTGGGCTTGAGGTCCCTGTCCTCCACGCCGCGGGCCATGCTGCGCGCCAGCTTGGCCGCCTTCAGCTCTGAGGGGTTCTCGCGGCCCACCTGCATGCGTCACCCTAACGCTCGGCAAGACACCAATGAGGGTTTAGAGTACTCATTGCTGCAAGGAATGATGCATGTTGGCATTTAAGGGAGATATGCTGACAGCTACTGTGGCTGGCACATCTTGGTGTCGGCCTAAATGTGCAGCCAGTTGCATTGAACACCTTCTTGCTAGCGAGGGTTGAACACACAATGTCCACAGCAGCAATGACAGACATCGTATGCACACGTGCATTGTGGGTGTTTTGAACAACAAAGCTGACAGATGAGCACCTCTGGGTCTGAGATGATTTGCAGGTTAGGCCCGCTGCGATCGCTTGTGGTGCCGGCCAGGTCGGCCGGGGTGGCCGGCGCAGTCGCCGCCTGCTGGTACACGACCGCATGAGGGAAGGTGGGCAACTCCACCTGCAGCACAAGGCGCCCGCTCTGCTCCTTCTCCTCCTGTGCAGCACCAACCTGATTACTTGCTGTTACACGAGAAAAGCACACTCATTGGCAGCCTTCAGATTTGGATTTGTGACATTGAAGAGAAGATTTGCTAAGTGTCCAATTAAGAGCATGATGCACGGACGAGACCTGTCCCCGGTACTGCTGTATCCGCTGCAGCGTCAGATGGTCCAGCCATTCCACTGGCGCAATTTCCCTTCGGTTGTACCTTTTCATAAGCTGCTCCAGCCGCCTGCATGTCCACGTGTTGATCATGTTGACAGCAAATTGCGACATGGCTACAATGTGCCAGCAGCAGACCATGAGCCCACATCATGGTAGGATATGGTAGTTTCAACGGTACAATGCGTACCCCTGCTCGCCACGCTGGGCCACAGGCAGCTTGGCGGGTGTGGCAGATGGCCAGGCCATGTCAGCCTCTCGGCCAGCCCACAGACGCAGCTCCTGCTGCCCGCTCTTCAGCCGCCCCTTCTTGCTGAACAGCCGCAAGGTGGCTCCCCCCAGCGGCGTCTGCGGCTGGCCCTCTTGGATCTGCCACACTGTCAGCGCCAACTGCGCATCCTGCGCCAGGTCGCAGTACTGTGCCAGCACAAAATGATCTACTCACAGGCAAGCACTGGTGGACTCGCCATGTCTCAGGCCCGCATGAGGCTTCTATCAGGGTGTTCTGCTAATGGCACGACAGCTTCAAATGCTGGTTTTCTCACCTTCAAGGGGAAGGAGAGAATGGAGCCCCAGCTGCATCCGTCAGACCTGGCCTGTGCGATGGGTGCGCGAGCTGGCAACCCAAGTACCTCACCAAAGGCACAAAGCTGCCCGACTACATAGAATGCCGGGGCGACCCCCTCATCTAGGGATCCTCCACCTCCTCCCTGTCCAATATTGTGTTTGCCTTTGTCTCGCAACTGCCCCACAAGGTGATCTACACGAACGTGCACCTGCAAGAACTTCTCCTTCAGGGGAAAGCGTGATTTTGTATGACTAAAACAACTCCAATGTGCAATTCTCGGTTGTAATTAAAAATATTGGAGCCGTCGTGTAGGTTAATACTTGCAAGGGAAGTCTGTACCTGCGAAGAGATGTCACAACTCAAGTAGAAAACAAAAGCCTCCCCTTTCGCCCGATCTTGCACCATAATTTTGGTTACAACTTCTCAAATATTCCACTCTCCTCGCCAACCCATTTGGTAACCTTATTGTGTCAAGATCATTGCATTGAGACTACCAATTTACCACCACTTCAGCACAGCCCACGCCATAAGCTCAATGAAAGTGGTCAGATCTGGAGCTCATGGCAATATTTGACAACGCAGAAACGCTTCAGTGTTACAGCCTTCAAACTAGAGCAAAGGCTGAAGCTGTGCCTGTCTAGGCAAGTACAGCACCATTGCATGGCGATTGATGGCAACACACACCTACATCCTACATCTAGCGATGGGAGTTCCAGGCACTTGAAGTATGAGATTCAACATGGCGTGATCTGCTGATGTGCCGCATCATCACCCGTTTGACAACGAGCAGGTCCTTAAGATTGGCAGCACTTCGTATTGTCTTCCTGTCTTCCTGGACGTAAAGACCCGAGGATCCGACAGATAGCGTGTTTTGCAGATTAAAACTCTGAATCGGCAAGCATGGTATACAAGCAGGTACGTTGGAATTGATTAAAACCCCGATTATTATGTCTTTGCCTCGCGGCATGGAAGCTTCCTCTATCTGCCACCAACCGTAAAGACTCCATCTAGCAGTACAGCGTATGCGAATTAATGCACACACCTGTTTGGATTCAATGCAGGTTTTTCCTGACGATGGTGGCATGGTTTTCAGCAGGTGTGTCTGCCATCTTGTACTATACTTATTATTGACCTTAGTTGCCAACTACGATGCGTGACAAAATTGCTGCGCACTAGCAGGAAAGATGATCCGAAATTGCGGCAGGACTGTCTGGACAAGTGCATCAATTGGTGCCTTTTTGGGAATCTTGAGCCAAAGGTTGTCTGGGACGGTGAGCAGTGAGACACCCTCTCTATAAATTGACATGGTACTCGCACTGCCTTGTGTGTCTTCAGTCATCTTGGCTTAACACCTTTCATTCTGCCAGAGCTTCATCATGACTATGTGCAGTCGACATTGGCCTTCATGCACATTCTGCATTGCAGGGGCCATCTGCAAGGAGAAGCCAAACAACAAGTGGACAACCGATGTGTATCTGGACTTTCTGGTGCTGTCTGGTGACGGAGTGCCGCGCCAGGTAATGCATGTCCAGGGTGAGAGTCTCAGGGATCTGCTGAAGGGGAAGAAGAAGCACCACAGACAGCTCCGCCTACAGACAAGCTTCCTGGGAAAGCATTTGAGGCAGCAGATGGAGGCCAACTCTTTGGAGATCCTGAGGGCAGGCATAGGTAAGCCAACCCGGGAGCCTCCCATCATGCTGTCCATGACCATGCCATTTGGCATCATTCTTTGTGTTCTTCACAAGAGAGCACATCTTGATAAAGGTGGTAAGTATGCAGTGCTGAGCACATTGGGATGCTCTCTGACAGACACTGGCAATGGACCGTGGCCATGTCAGAGGACGTCAGAGGGAATGTCAGGAGAAGTGTGTGGCATCCTCGAGCTGCGCACTGTGCTCCAGCTGCACCAGCAGCGTTGCAACATCTGTGAAAATGACATCCAGGCACTGCAAGCCATCCTCAAGCAGGAAAAAGGTACTTTCAAGCTCATAATATTGACAATGGAGGCCCTCACTTTATACACCCAGATTCATGTGGCAGCTGCTCTGCGCACCACTTTTTACTGGCAAAAATCGTTGATGGCTTTTGTGTTTTGCAACAGGAGCATCAAGGGGCATGCCATGCATTCGAAAGGTCTTCATTACTCCAGAAGTGTATGACAAGATGCATGCAAAGCTGAAACGATGGCTGCCAGCAGAGGATGCAGATTCTTAGAAGATCACCGCCCATGGAATCTCGCGTTCATTTATGCCAGTGTCTGATGTGTCAGTACGTAAAGGATTTGAAGGTAATCTACTCACATGCCAGTGTTCAACGATCAATCCTGCCCCTGCAGCTAGAGAGACTTGCGGGTCTGCTGACACTGCACATGGCATGGCTTGGACCGTGTCAAGCGTTCTCAGGTCCCAGGTAGCATCAGAGACAGTCTGATACGTACTAGAATTTCTTGCAACAGTATGTAAGAAATATCCTACTCTAGAATCTATTAGTCCTGCCTGGCGTCAAGAGCATTACTGCTCTGCACTGTGTATACAAAGAGTTGCCTCTGTCAATGCTGTAAGGCTAGTGTGTATCCCCTTCTTCCTTTCGCTCCGCGGCTCTGACAAGCTTCGCGAATCCCTCCTGTTCAGCACAGACCAGGGTCAACATTGCACCACTGCGCATCCCTCTTGAAATCCAGGAATCTACATCTATTGACAGAGAATAGGTATTCCGAAGATACGTCCGACAAAACTGTATCTAACTAAACAGCACCGCAAGGGACAATAATTGCCAAGTTGCATTACGTTCTGATAACCATCCTCTGGCATGTTGTGTTGGCCCAATTGAACGTCTAACAAGACATGTGGAATAGCTGGCAACGCACTGGTCCGTTAGGGGCCAGCGTGGCCGCACATCCACCCACGCATCGTCTGCGGCTGATGCCGGCAGGTGCTCCCACAGCCCCAGAGCCAGCCTCTCTGCGCCAGCCCACGCCACCATCACACCGTTGTCCGTGCACAGCTGCGGCGGTGGCACAACCAACTCCAACCCAATGCCCTCGGCAACCCCCTGCAAACAGCCAACGCGCATTCACCACACCTTCTCCTTGAGCTTATCAGGCCAGGTCAATATCAAACTTGTGGCGCAGTACTCTAGCGCTTGCTTTGCCTTGATGTCTGCATCTGTCTTTCTCTGAAGTCGGGGTGCTTTAAGTCTTTATCAGATGAGCAGCAAGGCCCTGTGCCTGGTGTCAGCTTGCAAAAGGAAGGGACAGAGGGAAGGCGTCTGTGCATGGCTCAGTGTCTGACCTGCAGCTTGGAGCGCAGCAGCTTGTTGGCGGCCACTCCGCCGGCGACTACTATGTGACAAATGCTCGGCTCAGCTTCCAGCGCCCAAACAGCTGCCCGCCGTGTGCGCTCCTCCAGATGCGTCAGCGCCACCCTCTGGAACGAGGCTGCAATGTCCGCGCGCACCTGCGCACACACCGTACCAGTGAATTTTCATTAATAATTCCTTAATTCCCCAATCCATTGTTGATCACAGCCCTCCCCTGTCCTGATGGCACCCATGCAAGGTGACCGCATGGCATGCCTACAAGCCGCTTGTATGAGCACGGTCCAGTCATGATCCATGAGACACCAAGCAGGCATCAGTAGACCCAGCAGAATACAATCTGCATTCACCTGCCGGTTTGCATCTGTGGCGGGCCCAGGGGCCTCAGCCTCGATGGCAAGCCTCACGGCAGTCTTGAGGCCGGCGTAGGAGAAGTTGCAGTTGGGGCGCATGCGCAGCGGCAACGAGAACTTGAAGCGCTGGTCGTCCCCCTCTGCCGCCAGTGTCTCCACCGCTGCCCCCCCGCTCGGCCGCAGCTCCAGTCCCAGCAGCCTCGCCACCTTGTCATACGCCTCGCCTGATGCACATGCAAATGCACACATAAAAATGGCTGGATAGCCCACATATTAAGGAAATGCTGCTGGACTGGACTGTCTCTTGATTGAAGCGTATGATAGAAGGAGCGTCTGCTTGACTGGGCTATTACGTTTAGAACGAGGGGCCTCCCCTGGCAGTAGGTATTGCAGGGGGGACTCTATATCAACTCTAGCTCTTAGAGTCCCCTGGGTTTTGCAAGCCACTGCCTGCTTCACATTGAGGTCATCTGGTTACTAAAGGCCAGAAAATTACAGTGACAGGAAGAGTCTGTGAAAGCCTGTGTAGGCACAATGGCCCTGATCACATTTTGGACACGTGACTTCTCCTCAAATTTGTTAAATTTAAGAGGTTCCCCTTGATTGAGGGAGAATGCCGCACCGACAGCATCGTCCAGGGTGGAGCCGAGGAGGGAGTAGCGGCCGACGCCGTGCGCGATCACCAGCAGGTTGTGGCCGCCGCTGACTAAGAGGCACAGAAAAGGGAACGCCACCGGTGCACTCGCCCTGGCCACCAGCGCATGCGCCTCCATGTGGTGCACCGCCACGTACTTGAGGCCGTGCTCTGCCGCCAGCTGCCGCGCTTTCTGCACCCCTACCTGCGTGCACAAATCCCTTGCTCTACAGGCCATTAGTCTCCTACTGTCTTGTGTTGTTCTCCTATGTCTGCATCATGACATAGTGCCACAGCATCACTGATGTGCGGACTGTTCGAGTTACTATTATCCAATTGGAATAGCATGGGACGGATCAGGAGCAGCGCTGGGTACCTTGAGGCAGAGGGAGAGGCCGGGTCCGACAGTGACTGCCACGGCTTCAAGGTCTGAAGGGCGCACGCCAGCCTGCTGCAGTGCTTGCTCAACCGTGGAGTCCATGGCAGCCTCATGCGCCTCCTGGGCCAGCTTGGGGACCACGCCACCCCATGGCGCATGTATGTCCACCTGCAGTATGCCAATGTCTGTTCAGTAGGGATGCATTTAGGCCCCAGACGTCATGAAATAATGACTGTGACTTGCATGTTCTATTGTTTCATGCTTTCTGTCGATCAGCCAGGGAATCACGACAGGACGGTGCGCATGCAAGGGCGTGCATTGGGATTTGTGTGTATGGGAAGAATGGATTGCCTGATTGGCGATGGCTTGTCCTAGAATGGCGCCGTCAGAAGCTCGAACCACCGCCACACCGGTGTCATCGCAGCTGCTCTCTATACCCAGCACCAGGCCTCCCGCATGGTCACCTGCTGGCCATGCCCTTCATCAGCGCCCATGTGCAAGGCCGCCCCAAAAAGATACAGGCAGTGGGAGTGCAGTGTTTTCTGTGCCCAGCGAGGTGCTCACCTTCTGTGCGGACAGTGTGATCTTGCTGAGCCATTGCAGCATAAGATCGTTCTGCCCGTCTGTAGTTCCCTATAAGTCTGCTTGTACGTTGGTAGAGGTCCTTCTGGAGACTGTGGGAAAAAAAGCACACACTATGCTGCGTCTGCCTCAGATTAAGCGGACACAGGCGGAAAGGGAGCAGCCTGATCATGTCACATAATTACTCTGCATAAAATTTGCCTATTCAATTTGTTAACTCTGCAGAGACACGAGCAGGAGAGTTTTCGACAGATGCAGATGTACTGCAAAAGCAAATATGCTGCCGGATTCCTGGCTTCGATCTCAAATAGCGGAAATATCGAATATATTGTACTTGTATTAAGGAGGTCCACTTCTAAAGTGATCTTGGTTGAAGGGCAGCAGTCGGCAGCTCAGTCGTCCAAGGCTGTTCATCCTATTCTGGCTCCGCGGATTGGCACCTTCCCTTCAACAGGAAGCTAGCCATGCCTGCTCCTGTTGTCTTCTATATTGTGTCTGTAAGTTTCCTCTTGACTCTAGACCTTACAGCAATATCTTCAACCCGAGCATAGGCTCTCAATTTTCTTGTCGACTTGACGCCTTACTACTGAAGTCCCAAACTGTTTATGCAAAGCACATCCGGTGTACTATCAAAGCATTTCATTTGTAGCTGCAACAAAGTCCGACCTCTTGGCTTTTTACTTAGAAAAGAGCGTCCCAGATCGCGGTCTCTAGCTCCTGCTGAAGCAATTCGCATGCCTCATGTTGCCCATTCCTCACAGCAGATGCTGTGTAACCGATTTCTGACTAGTGTCGGTGGATCGGAAAAGAGGCTAGTTCTTCTCATTTTGAACTTCCGGCTACCACCAGTCACTTTTGCTCTGTGGAAATACGGTGAATTGCTCGTGCTGAGTCTGCCTGCCCACATCATGTGCCACATGCATCATTGAGATTCGTAATATTGAACAGCATGGCAAGCTATTTATCGTACTGCTTGCAGCGCAACTTAGGGTGGTGGCAGATGGAGGGGCCAACCGGCTCTATGACATGCTCTCAACTTGGTCCTGCCCAGCAATGCCAAAGCTTTCCCCTGCAGACTTCGTCCCAGACATCATCAAGGGAGACTTAGATTCCATTAGACCAGACGTCTTGGAATTTTACCGACACCACGGTTCACGGTGAGGCCCGCCTTGCGTCTCTGATGCGCTCAAAGTGACAGGCAACATGAATCATATCAGGGAGAACAAACACATAGCCGAGGTGCCGATCTGGATGCAGGATTGTGGATCTGTCCGATGACCAGGACAGTACAGACCTGCAGAAGTGCATAATTTGCGCCTTGCACCAGCTGGAACACAATTCCTCCCGGCTGGATGGAGCCAGCATCCTTGCTGTGGGTGCGCGCTGGATCCCCATGTATCTGATCCCCACCTGCATCCACTCCTAGCCCTGCTTGCTAGATGGCTGTCACCCACCTAGATCACCCACTGCAAACATCAATGATGCGCAGAAGGGGGCTTTGAAGCCAAAATCTGCCACAACGTCACCAAAGATGGTGGGTTTGCAGGGGCGCTGGGGGGGCGAATGGACCACGTGCTGTCCAGCCTCAACACGCTGTACAAGCACAAGGGGCGCAAAATTCTGCTGTGCGGCGACGGCAACCTGGTGCGCCTGCTGCCGGCTGGCCGCTCCTGCCTCACCCCCGACCGCTCCATAGAGGGCCCCTCATGCGGCCTCGTCGCGTTGGGGGCCCCGGCCACCGCCTTCTCCAGCGGGCTTAAATGGAATCTAGGTGCGCGTGCATTCCCCCTGCATCAGCCCTGCCCTATGTGCTGCCCCCTTCGCATGCTTTCTGGCAGGGCGAATCAAGCCAAGATAGAATGCAGACATGAAGACAAAGCGAGCGCCAATGGCTGCCTCGCAGGTTTCACAGAGTGCATCAAGAATACAAGCCAAACTTCATGCAAACGGCATCCTGAGTTTTCAGCTATCACATGCAGCACGGAGACCTGCATGGAAACATTGAGAAGTCTGTGGGGCCTCATGCTTTTCCTGACGGAGACAACTAGGCAAAATGGCAATCGCAGCTCCTTGCTGAATAAGCTCGCATGCCTGGGAAGATGTGAAAGTGTCCATGACTGATGGGGTCTTGTGCATGCAGACAACACGCGCCTGGAGGTTGCAGGCTTGCAAAGCACTTCAAACATCATTGTGGATGATGAGGTGATAGTAGACACCGATCAGCCACTATTGTGGATGACAGAGTTCCATGACCCAGTGCAGATGCCTGAGGCACAGCCTTCAACGACTAATGAGTACTTGTAGGGTCACAGCCTATTACATTGTACGCCAGATGACTAATGGAAAGCATCCCAGTGAAAAGCTCTTTTGAAGCATCGTGCATGATGTTCAAGCCAATGCACATCAATTGACACCACTGTTGGCTTGGACCGAAATGCAGGAGCTTGGAGCCCTGACTAAAACAGTGTGTCATACTTGCAGAGGCAATTGCATCTGCAAGCATAGGCGGGTATATTTGCTAGCGGAGTGACAGAGTACTGCCACTAAAAGGTCAGACCAATTATTCAAATAATTTGATGGTAAACCTTGAAGGTGAAAGCTAGGTGCATCACCACTTCCCAAGACCGGCATGTGACATTCCCAATGAATTATAAAATGCTGCCCCCCATGAAAATAAATTTGTTTATTGTACTAATAAGTAGAGGTCACCAAGCTGCAATACTATTATAATTGCCTGAATATCCTATGGCTAGGAGTACTTTGACAGACTTGCAATTGCCCAGAAAAGATTGCAAATTGGATTTAAACTGGTGGTACTTCTCCCAATTTCACCCTGCACTTTCCCCAGTTGCAACATAAATGCCACACACAGCACATGTGGCTTATATAGAATTGAGGACCTCACCCGCCTGCACACCCCTGAAGGTCCATAAAATGCATGCACGCACAAGCCCGTCAAAGCGACAGGACAAGCATGCAGCCAAATCACGTTCTCGCCTCTCACTCTCCCTCTGTTGCAAAGTCGAGCACAGCATGCAGCAGACTTTTGTATTGTACAGGTATTCTGGGACCAACGCTGAAATGAAATTGGCTTCTTGAGTGGAGGAACAGTCATTTCAGGCGGAACAATCTCGATCTGTGCTGCTGTGGACTGGCCTCCAACAACGCTGCTCTGCATTCTGACATGACCGGGTACAGCAAGCTTGTCTGGGGAACACGCCCCCATATCCTTTTGCCCTGCACGTGACAAACCCCATCCTGTTTCATGTATGCACACGACAGGCATCTGACAAACACCACACCAAACCAGACCATAATTAGGAGAGTAAAAAGTCACATGAGCGCAGTTCCCCACCTGCAAGGAGGCTGCCGTGGCGCAGATGTACTTCAGGGCGTCAACATCAACTGGTGTGAGCATCAAAGAGGCCTTGACAAGCAGCCCCAGCACGGCTGCCGCCTCCTGCATGCGCTTGCCTTGCCAGTCCTCCTCTGTGTCATCTAGAGTGCCTTCCAGGGGAGTTTGGCCTGCACCAGACCGTGCACTCACTTTCACCTTGGTCAGAATACAAAGGTGCAACCTTTCAGACCCTATCATGAGCCATGTACTCGCAGGCGAGGTGGCACCAATCACAAGAACAAGGACTGTAACGATCAGGCCGCGGCTGGCGCAAGCTTTAGTTGTGTAAGCATGGGTTTGTGCATGAAATGTGCAGGTGCTCACCGGAGCCGGTGGCAGACTCCTCCACCCAGGCTGCAAAGTCGCCCACGAGGGAGATGTCCACCTCATCGCTCCCATCCGCGCTCACCCTCCTGTTGGCCGGCCCGCTCAGGCACCCCAGAGGCCCCTGCAATATCACCATAAGCCATCACCCAAGCTCCAAATTATGCAGTGAATCATAGAGTTGGAACTTTGGTCAGACATCGCATGCTGTGCACATTTTCATCAGTGAAGCAGCAGAGCAAGCCTATCGAGCAGCGCAGATTGCTTTGACAAGTCACTCCGGCAGATTTGCATGACAGCGCTCTAGTTGGCCATCTCAACAATTGCTTCTCAGTCATCCTTATTTTGAGTCACCCCTTTGAGTCACCAAATGTAGGAGAATCCACATGCTGCCACAGAGTGAGGGCGCACCAGGGCGAGCCAGGAGCGGAGCACGAAGGAGCGACGGCCCGGGTCGGAGGGGAGGGGGGCGCCTAGGTGGTGGAGGGCTTGGAGGGCGTGGCGGCGCGCATTGTCGAGGTCGCCCAGCGCGAGGCCGCAGGCCGCCATGCAGCGCTGCCACTGCGCGCGTCGCACCGGGTGCACCACCATGCTGCTCCACCCCGATGACCTGCCGATATCACAGCACAGACTGTTGGCTGCCCAATACAGGGCACTTGTTAAGACAAGTTGACGCTGACGTGTCAGATGATCTCTTATTGTAGGGCCCGGGAGGATGTCTACACAGCACAGTTCAAGCGCTGGATCACAAGCTATGACTGTCCCTTGCGCGCTTGACAGATTTGCAGGACAACAGATGCATCACCAGGTTTACATTGCAGATTGATCTGTGACCAGTGGGAAATGGTTGCATGACGGAAGGAAGAGGACTGGTGACTTCACGTGCTGGCAGGCGTTCAAGAATTGACTGTTGGGCAGATGATGACCTTGCAAGAAGGGGAAGTGGGAGAGATTCATGGAGGAGGTTTTTCTTGCGTGCAAGGGAAGGAAAATACCTGGAAGATGGGCCGACGAGGTGGGAGGAGGGCCGGGTGTGGCCGGGCCAGAGGGACTTGTGGCCGTGCTGCGTCTGGGAGCGCGCCCGGTAGGAGGCCTTGAGCACGGCCGCGATCTCGTCCGCCCTCTGGAACAGCCGCAGCGCCTCCGACGGATCAATCCCCTCCTCTTGCGCTGCATGCGCCGCCCTCTCCCACCACCACACCGCCTGATTTTACACACTTCCACAAATGAGTAGGCACGCAACACCTTCATGCCAATCGCTATTGATATTAGCCATGAGAATGCTTCAAACTTGATTCCTTAGGAGGACAGCATGGGTACCCACAGCAGCTCATGCGCAAAGAACAGATCCCTACAAAACCTCTGGGATCGTTGTTAGATATACTCAAGAGGGGGAACAGAAGTGGTATGTCAGTGCATGTCCCTGCGTTCTAAATCTGTGACAACGATTGCCATCGATTCAATACGAGAAGAGTGTCTGCCCGCTATTCTATTGTGACAATTGCCAGCTTACCCTAATAATCACACCTCGCCAAGAGACGGCCCTTTTGGACCTCAAAACAAGGCATCTCTGCCGATGCTGTGACATGGAGTGGGCTGCAAAAGGCAGCGCGCTAAGGAGCGATCCAGCGTACCTGGAGGGCGCTGCGCCAGTCGCCGGCCTCGACGCCGGCGCAGGAGTGGCTCCAGTGGTAGGCCAGGATGGTGGCCGGCACGCAGCCCGCGCGGCCGTCCTCCTCCAGAGCGCGCGCCAGCTCAGCATGCAAAGCGCGCCGCTGCGAAAAGGGGATCAGCTCGTATGCCACGTCCCGCGCCAGCACCTGCCGTGTTTTACACCTCCCCTTGAAAATCTCTTTACTCCCTACAAAATGTTTCCTGCAGTCATGCTTTTGCAGCTCTTACCCTTACTTGGAATGGTGACATGGTAATCCATTCTGCCTGAAAGCCTTGACTGCAATAAAAGCCCGTAGAGGAATGAAGAAGGCTGGGTGACCTGGGTCATCATCCAGGTGCCGGGGACGTCGGTGGCGCGCAGGAAGCGGGCGGCTTCGAGGTCGATAAGGTCGCGCTGCAGGGCCTCGCGGCTGGTCGCGATCGGGTAAATGTCCAGCAGCAGGTCCAGCGACACCGACATCCCCATCACACTCGCCACCTGCACAGCGCATATTTGAGAGCATTGGCCACAGGTTACACGCATGGGCATCAACGCCTGCCAAAGATGACTGCACCAAATTTAAAATGGTGATGTTAGTGCAGCACTCGGGCATGTGTGCCCTACACCGTCTATATGTAGTGTTGCCGCGCATGCAAATACAAGCTAGCAGCTGTGTGGCAGATGCAAAGAAGCGACTTCCTTCATGCTGAACAACACTGACTGCCACACTATCTTTGCGTCAATGCAAGAGCGCTGTCGCATGCTCTACTCATTGAGCACATCCTGGTTCACATTTAATATACTGCAAGTCCTGAGAGTCACCATAGTCCTCTCAAACTCAAGTAGCTTTCACATAAAGATAGCGACCTTGAGGGTGAGCTGCTGGCTGGGGCGCAGGCGGTCGACGCGGTCGGTGATGAGGGAATGGATGGTGACCGTGTTGCGGATGAATGCCGACAGGTCAGCCTGCTCCACCGCACCCTCCTGCCCCGCCTGGTGCTGCTGCATGTACACCACCATCTGCGCAGCACAACACATTACGCCATGTCCTGATTCACCACTCAAATAAGTGTATACAGGTTCTGCAAGAGGATCCAATTGTGTTGTGCACACATCATGGCTTGTCACAATCCACTGCACAAGTATGCTTTCGTGACAACCGCAGTTGTCACAAAATTGCAGACCCTCCATCACTGCCACCAGGGATGCCCTTTCAACCTCTGGCGTGCCAGACATCACGGGAAGGAGATGCATGTGACATGTCAAAGGACACTCCAGTGTTCTCGAACACAAGAATGTCCATGGCTGCCAGCCAGGCATGCTCATTTAGATACGAGTGGGGTGGGAGGGGCACGCACTTGTTCAATGTACAGAGGCATTCCGCCGGTCTTCTCCCACAGGTTGTGCTATGCAGAAGGGGTGCGCTTTTTTGACAATTGAGAACTGCACAGTTTCCATGGCTGCCACCAAAATCACTTTTTGAGGTTGCAGAGGCCACCAAAGAAACATCTCTCTAAGTTCAGGTGGGCGACAAAAGCGTACACACCTGCTCAATGTACAGGGGCAGGCCGCCGGTCTTCTCCCACAGGTTGTGCGCGACGTCCGAGCTGACAAGCACGCCGTCCAGCGCGGCGTTGAGGAAGGCCTGGGTGTGCTTGGGGGTGAAGGGCTGCAGCATCATGCGCAGCGTGAAGGGGTTCTCCCGGATGTCCTCCAGCAGCGCAGACATCTTCGCGTGCAGCGCTGCCTTTGCCGCCACCAGAGAGAAGGTTTCACTGGCAACTGGGGACACCGATATAAAGGTATTTTCGCATGTGATTCCCCTGGCACCAGCCTCACATTCATGTCGCAGAGAGAAGTACTGCACCCACGGCTGCATGTGCTTTGATGTGGTGGGTATCATTGACAATGGCATGCTTGGGAACACATGCGTTGAAGGGCGTTGATGTGCTCGACTGATCTTATCATGCATGCAAACACATTCTTTCAAGTATGTCTGTGGGATTTTACAGACCTGCCCTGGAAGGGGAGAGGCAAAGACGCCGTCGTTGGGCCTGACTGCCACGATGACCATGACGGGCATGTCGATCTCCTCAGCGCAACGGGACAGCAGCGACCACGACAGCGCGTCGGCCCTGTCAAAATTCTCCAGCAGCACAACGAGCGGGCCATACACCTTTGTCCACTCCCTCAGGGCGAGAATGAGCAGCTCCTGCTCACCAACCCATATGACAGAGTCACATGATTTATCTAAATTGAATCTCAGCACCCAGAATTTTTTGCAAAAGAGTAATTTGTTTGTGGCTTCTCATACCAAGCACATATGGCAGCATGCAGAGCTTAAAGGGATGATTTCTTGCCTGCAGCTTGAGAGCCTTGAACTCTGGACTCAAGTCGACCTTGGCGTGAGGCATGCCGCCCAGCGTATGTGAGTGGTCTATGTTGATGGTTGTCTTGCTGCGCCTGAGCCCTCTGCCAGAAGTCCTTGACCCAGCCTTGCTGTCCAAGCTGGTGCTCCTTGTGCGCAGCACCTGCATTTGACTCCCAGGAGCCTGGTAGTCATGCACACAGAACGACCCGAGCCTCAGAGATGACATGGTTTGGCGTCAATGCTTGCAAGCTCCCGATAAGTGCAATCTAGGCAGACCGTGCAGGGTGCCACACATGAAACATTGGCAGAATGGAAGGAGCGGGCATTACCTGGCCGAATTTTGAGGCGTTCCCATCTGCCTGCTGTTGGAAGGTTGCAAAAGTCAAGAACGGCGAGCTCATCTGCCTGAGACCTTCTTGCAAATGTAAGCTCTCATTGTTCCTCGCTGACGCGAAAGCGTTCGGCGAGCTTGTGAGGGCCTCCCTCAGAGCCGCCCGAGACAGGAGCCCTTGTGAGCCCTTCATCTGGGCTGCCGAGCCAGAGCCCTGAGTTTGACTTGGATAATGCGGCATCACATCGGGAAGTGGTGAGTGCCGTGGCTGCAGCGCGCTGGACTGTTCCTTCCTCAGGAACAAGGAGCCAATCGTGCTCCTTGAGGCCCTGCGTAGAATTGACTTGGGCTGCGGTGGCGCCTGCTGCATGCTCAGAGCCGCTATGGCGGCATCGCACGCCTCGTGAAGGCCGGCAGGCGCGCTGAACCCCGGCTGTAACTCCCCTGTCTCGATGCTTGCCGGGGTCCCTGAACCGCCGTCTGCACATGTCTTCGTGTCTGACAGGCTCTTGGGCCTCCGGGCTTTAGGCAATGCCCCGGATGCCAACATGCCGAGCATGTTGCCCACCAGGGGGCTGCTGCACATCCTCTTGATCCTCTCTAGCGGGCCCCCATCGCCGCTCCCCTTGTGCTGAAGCTTTCCGGCGGTGTTGGAGAGCCTGCTCGACCGGTTGGCTGGCGACGGGCATGCGGTGCTGACCTCGTTCTCAGACGGCCAGCTGACCACATCGATTGTTTCGTGCAGCGCGGCATCGCCAAACGCCGACCTGAGCGGCTGCCACGATTGTGTGGGCCGCTTGAAGGACTCCACCTCGCCACTGCGGATGGGCATCAGCGCCTGTCTGCCGTGGAACCCCATGTGTAGCGTGCGCTCCAAGCTGCCTTCATCCTCTCCCTGCAGGGTCCGCCGCCGCGGCGCACCCGCCGCCAGCTCGTCCGACCGGGCGGCAGCCGGCACCGGGGCCGGGCTGCTGCTCGAGCGCGCCATGCGCGGCTGCGGCGGCGCCCCCGACTGCGACACGCGCATGCTGGAGGCCATGCTGTTGTCGCTGGTGCGCCGGCTGGTCGCTCCGGACATGTCGAGCACCGGCGGCCGCTGCAGCGTGGCGGCTGAGAAGTTCCCGTGCACGGCCGAAGCCGTGCGCGGGCCGCCAGCCTCGGAGGAGCTGGGGCTGCTGTTCGCCCCTCCAAAGAACTTGAAGCCGGAGCAGCTGCTGTCCCGGCTGTGGATGCTGAGGCCTGCCGTGCTGAAGGCGCTGGCCTGCACCGGCTGCCGGGATGCGCTGTGACCCCGCGGCTGCGACGGCTGCTGCTCGGCAGCTGCCTGACGGCTGCGCGCGCGGCTGAGCGCCTCCCCGCTCGTCGCCTTCATGTTGCTGGCAATGTTCGCCAGGCTGTTCTGCTGGGTCAGCGGCGGCTGGGCCATCAGTGCTGCAACCCTACTTCCGTCCCTCCACCCCTTCTGGCCGCGCAGCAAATTTGCCAGAGCCCCGTGCAAGGCGCTCTTCTGCGAGACCCAAGGCATGCTGACAGAAGGCATCGGCGACTTGGACACTTCCCTTGACCACAAGCTGGGCATCTGCACGGCGTCCGCACCCGTGGGCAGCGGGCGTTGGGACATCCTGCTCTTCATGCCTGACGCATACCGGGCAATGCTGCTCTGCAGCGCCGAGCGGTCTGGCGTCTGCATGCCCTTGGACTGTGCATACTGGTCCGGGTTGATTGGTGTGCTATTGGACCCCTCGCGCACATCAATGGGTTCTGCTTCCTGGGCCTTCTGCAGGGATGTGCTGCGGCCCTCCAGGGCGCCCTGCGAAGCCGACCTGTGCATGCTGGAGGACACCGTCTCCGCTAGCAGGTCCGACATGGTGCGCTGGCTGGTCTGCTTCTGGTACGAGTCCAGCCTTGTCACGGCCGTCTCTGCGAAGGCTGCAAACGGGTTTCCTGCATTGCAGTAGCAATTGTACTTTCACATCTTGCTACATGGATCTATAGCCACCTGCCAATCCGTTGATCATGCATTGATGCTTAGGATCTATTGAGTTAGCAGAGTAAGACCTTGGTGTTCTGCTGCGCGAATGACTCTCGTGAGTGACTCACCAATTGGTTTAGCGCTGTCCGGCATCTTGAAGATGGGCATGCTCTGCTGCTGCATCATGGGCAGGGATGTGGAAGGGTGGCCTAGCAGGGGCACTGCATGCGCCAGTGACTTCCTCTGCCTCTTTGGGACCGCCTTGATGGCAGGTTCAACAGATACCTGTTCACACCAGCAGACCTCACCTCCTCTCTTCTACTAGTGTATGCACACTGTGATTACTAGGTGAATTGCAGTGGATACTGGAGTCGACCTTGTGCACATCAGGTGAGGGAAAATGTGGGCATTTCACACTGAGAGCAATCGTGACAGTTGTCACTGTTTCGTGCTGGATTAGGGAGGCAGTATAGTCAGTATGCTGCATTGCAATGGACAGGTGCAGAGGGTAGGACAATGGATGGAGTGTGCAACCTGGGCATCGGCGGCCGGCAGCGTGGGCATTTCATCTTCTAGCACCTCCAGCAGGCCGGCCAGGGACTTGGTCCAGTGGCGCCAGTCGGCCTCGGCGTCGGCCAGGCGCTTGCCCAGCTTGGACACCACCACAGGCCGGCCGCGGCCGTCGCACCGGCGCATGGAGTAGAGCTGCCCGTGCGCTCGGTCGTGCTGAAACAGGCCCTTGAATACCCGCCGCCACGGGTACATCGCCTGCACGCGTGACACATTGCTCACCTTGTCACTCCTGCAGTAGTGCTGTGTCTCTCAGGCGCCATTAATAGTGACATGATCAACCCCAGTCATCATTGCATGCATGAAGGTGACAACAAATTTCTTTCCATGGCAGGAGAGGCGAGGTGCGTCTGCAGACAATTTGCAGTCCAGGACTGCCACACACTCCACCCATTGTTGGACTTGTCAGATATGATCAAGGTCCAGTGACCATGGGCATGGTGCTGACTATCCGCAGTGCTTCGGCCAGGCAATCAAAACTATTCAGCAGGGCAGCTACCTGGCCTCGGTGGTCAAAGTCAGCAGAGCTGAAGAGCATGGTGATGGCGTCCCGGTTGCCTCCCAGGTTGGAGCGCTGGATCTCCTCCATCAGCCGACTCTTGCCCATGCCGGCATCTCCCTCTATCAGGATGCAGCCCCCCTCTGCAGCCTCCACCAGACTGTCCACTCGCCCATAGATCTGCAGAGCATACAAATATTCTTATCAACACTTGCTATCTGTACAGGCAGAGCAAAAATCGATAAAACAGTAAAGGCAGTCATCAATCTGCTGGCGCATGTGTACAGCACCCTGAAGATCTCTTGGTGGGCACGCACTGGGGGCGAATGGGCGTGCAGCTCGCACCTTTGCGAGCGCATCCTCTGCTCCAATGATCGGCCTGTGTCTGGGTGTAGCAGCGACACCAAACAGAGCCAGCTTGGAGCTTGAGAGCTTCAGGTGGGCTTGAGGCTGCAGCTGCTGCTCCGTCATGGACGCCATGTCAAAGTCCTGCGCCTTGTGCGCCGCTATGAAGACATCCAGAGGAAAGGCCTTCCCTTTCACCTGACGATAGACACCTTTGGCATCAGCATGACGTATCAAATTAGATACAGCAGTAAAAGCTACACCTGACATTTGCTCAGGTGTACACGAAATGAGCATGCATGGTGGGAACAGCCTACCTTGATGGGTTCTGGCTTGACAAAAGCAGCCGCACCAGCACCCAGCTGGTGTGTGGTGTAGTCACAGAGCACGGAGCCCAGCCCGCTTGCAGCCTTGACCATGAGGCGGGCGCTGAGATTGACAGCATCCCCGTACACAGTGTATTCGCTGCGCATGTCCGATCCCACGCATGCGCACAGCAACTGGCCAGTGGTCACGCCCACCACACCCTCCTGTTTTGCAAAGCACATAAGGATTTTACAGACAAGACCAAGCACATGATATGCTCTTGATACCCATCGGCACAGATCAACGCTTGCGTTAAAAAGGCCTTCCTTTCAACTCAGCAGTTACAAGGGAAGCAGGCTCTGGGAAGCTTGCCAAGACATTATTTGCTGAACAGGGAGGGCAGACCCACCTCTTGAATCTTCTCCAGGGAGTTGACAATATCGATGGCAGCGCGGATGCCTCGTGAGGGGTCATCCTCATGGGCCTTGCCCGGCAGACCAAATGCGCAGATGGACAGAAAGCCCTTCTCATCACAGCGGAATTGCAGGAAGGACCCCTCGTGCTGCTTCATGATCCGCTGAACCACCTCGATCGCCGCCTGGACACTTGTGATTGGGTCCATGCTGCTTGTTGTGGGGCTCTGCATTGCGCAGAGTCGGGAGTGAGAATATGAAACAGACTGCCGAACTGTGCTGTTTCATACACAACAAGCATGCCACTCCACAGTTGACTAGTCAGCCAGTCAGTCACAGTGCATCCCTGCCAGCTAACTCAGAGGTGATCTGACAGGACTCATATTAGTCTGTGGGCAGAGGGGTCCAGGCTTGCCTTGATGGAGGGAAAGCCGATGAAGAGGACGGTGCAGACTCTGATCTCATTGATGAATGCCAGGTGACCTGCCTCTATGCGCTGTGCAAGGCTGTCAGGCAGGTGCATGCGCAGCACATCCAGCGCACTCGCTCTCACATCTTTCCCCAGATTCCTGAAGTCCTCAAAGCCGTCGGACTTTTCCTCTCCTTCTGTGGCAAGACCCTGTTGGCATACACATTTCACCACTTCTCTACCAATCTCCTCGAGCGCTTGGATGTTCCCATATCAAAGTGAAGGCATGCAATTGCATATAAAGATTTGACCTGATCAGCTGCATGCACGGACGCCAGCTTTCCCCCATATGCGCATAGCGGTCTGACTGTGCACTTGTCCTCCACCTATGTACACACCAGGATTGATCAGTAGAATCACACAGGAGAAAACTATGTAATCCCTTTGTAACGATGCAAAGCCCCACCTGTGCAATGACCTCTGCACTAAGGCCGACTTCCCCCGCCTCCAGGAAACCCTCTACCAAGCTGATTTGCTCAACAGGCTGGCGCTCTCCATCCCCCTCTGATAGGTGCGGGTGATCTCCAATGAAGAATTCCCAGCGGCCCAGTGAGCTCTCAGTCTCGGCTGTCCCGCCGACATGGAAGGCACAAATATTGCCACATCCAACCGCCACCTACAACCAGAAAGCGTGAAAGCCAGTGTAGTGAGGGGCCGTGAGATGATGGCAAGGCAAATGCAAAAATGGTGACGGGGCGTGCAGTGATGCTGTTGGGCCGACATACCTTGAGAGAAAGGGTATGGTTTGAGACGCGCGGTGGCGGGCTGCGTGGGGGCCGCTTGCTTCCGATATTTTGAGGCAAGGCGAATGTGTCCTGGTTTTGGGTCTCGCACCGGCTTGCATTCGCAGAGTCTGTCCTCTCCTGAGATTATCCATAATACATTTCTCACCTTCTCTGCACGAATTGGCACATGCATTCTTGTATGCATTTCGCACACAGCTGCACTGCCATACATGCCTTTGGCTTGGAATAAGCTGAAAAGGAGTTGAAAACAGTACCTTGCGGGTGGGTAGTAGAGATTTCCAGACGGCAGTAGACCATCTTCTCTCCCGCAGCGCTGCATAGTTGGATACCCGCCTGGCCGTCCTCAATACAGGCAGCGAGCTCCTGCGGTCTTCCTTGCTCTTGTTCATCTGCAGCCAAGCACACCCATTCATTATTTCTGGAAGCTATCCTGTCAAGTTTTATCCAATTACCTGGACTGGCACACCAGCATATCCGACATTTTACCTGGACCGAGCTCCATCTGCGAGGCATGAGAGATCCGCGGGACTTGACGCGCGAAGCTCTGTCCTTGCTCCACCTTTTCAACAACCAGTCGAATCCCCAGCCGCCTGATGCGTGCGTGGCTCGCCGGCTTCCAGTGGCTGCTGTTGGTGCCTCTGCGATCTGCTCCGTTGGCACTTCATCAAGAGCTGCCATGCTTGACACAGGAGCCACCTCCTCGTCGTCTGATATGCTTTCAGCGACAGGCCCCGGTCCCCAGCGGGGCAGAGGCTCCATCTCTGCCAGGAGATGGCTCGGCTCTGGTGCCTTTGGGCAGGGCAAGGCGGGGTCCATAGCCGGGCCTGCCTCTTCAACAACAGGGCCGACGAGCCTTACACTGGCTCGTTTCTGTATCTTTGGGACGTCAGTGCCAAAGCTGCCGCTGCGCGCTCCCAGGGAGAGGCTGTTGTCGCTGCGGAAAGGATTGATTTTGGCGCGCTCGCTCTCCGGCATGGACATCAGGGATGCCCTGGCTGCGGCGATCCTCTCCGCCTTCTTGATGTTCAGGGAGTCTCTGTAGAGGGTGCGCAGCTGCGCGCGAATGCGGTCGCCGACAGCCATGTCCACCGACAGCGCGGTGTCCTGCGCGCCCGGTGCCGGGCCCTCCAGCCGCTGCTTTACAAACTGGCTGATCTCCCTGTGGGACAGCGATCCCGGGGCCGAGGACACAAATTTGGATGTTGTGACATCCCATTTGACGTCCAGGCTTTGCACGTTTGTTATGTTGCTGACTAAGGAGCCTACACTGCTTGAAGTCTCCAGACTGGAGACTGGGGCGAGGCGGGGATCTTCGCTTCCGACCTCTGCCACTGTGCGCATGATAGGAATGTGCGGCGGCCGGTGCGCGGCGATGGATGTCTGCCTGAAGTAGGCTTCGAGAGGTACGCCGCCGAACGACTCCTCGGGCTCGGCCTGCTTTTTGCTGGCGGCCAGGCTGTGGAGGCCCGGCGCGAGCTTCTGTTTCGCGCTGGACTCTGCTGCGGCCTCTGGCGCTGACGGAGGCTCCGATGGAGCTCTCACAACGCTCGCCACTGGCAATGACCGCTTGATGAAAGGAGATGCAGGTGCGCCGTCAGGATGCAGCCGGCTGACCCTGCAGCCATGATGATTAATGTGACTGTCTGTCATGCAGAGAGCTGCAGGCAGGGGTGCACAAAATAGATATACGACAGCGATCAGTGCATGCTAGGGCTTTATAAACTTTGCTTTATAACAACTGCTCTATATGGGGGTCATCACCTGAGCTGGCTGCCTTCTGTGCCTTCTGACAAGCCGCGAGGCCGCGGCACAATAGGACTCCCTTTGCTGATCACATGCACGGTCCCAGTCTGGGTGTCTTCCCCCTCAGAGCGATGCCGGACAGGACTGTGAGCCTCATAGTGATCGCTGACCCGCGGTGACCTGCACTCCAAGTTCTCATTAATAAAAGAAAAGAATTTCCTGTAGATAAGCTAAATCCTGGAAAAGCTGGCATGCAATCTCAGCCATGCATGACATTGTACGCATTTGTCCAAATTTTGGCAACTCGAGTAACATACCCGCCAGATGAGGTATGGGATACTCTCTTTGGGATATCTGGAGGTCTGTCAGGTTGGTTCCACAGTACGGGTTCCCCTTCTGCTCCCTGGAAGCCCCTCAGTGCCTGCCAGCTGCGATCAGGCTGAGCAATACAGCTAGTGGAAGCCCATTTCATTTCCTGGGATGACTGCCAAGGCGTGGGCGAGTCGAATGGCGAGCTGCTGTCCTGTGTGCCGTGCCCTGATGCTCGCCTGCTGCTCACCAATCTCTGCAGCATCCCCGTCATTCCTGCAAGAAATTCGCATCATCAGGAAGGCGATCATGTTGGCGGGCCCATGTTTTACCACTCTCACAGGGCGTAGTGCTGGTGCATGCAAGCAGTGCGGGACTCTCTAGGCAAGGCAGTGTCCCTGCGCCAGCCTGACCCACATGGGGAGAGCCAGTGCAGACCTGCAGAGTTGCTGCGCTGTCGTGTCTGGGCCGCCTGTCGCTGGCTGGAGGTGCCAGATGGCAAGGAGCCAATAGAAGCAGCGGATGATGTTGCCGAGGAGCACGAGGACTGGGCCCTCCTCAGATCATCAGACTTCTCAATGCTTTGGGACGCCCCTTGAGATGATGACAGGGACAGGTGCCTGCGCCGTCACAGTTTCAACCATAAGGTTTTTTCTGCATTGTCCCCATATATAACACTGCACACACCCACACAAAGTGAGCAAGAAAGCAGAGAAGCATGCACAAGCTGCACAGAAGCACACCTAGCGCGCCAGCCTGAGAGCCCTTCTCTGCTTGGCTGGCTGGCGCCTTGGCTTCCAAGGGCTTCGCCCCGTTTGCTGTGCCTGTCAAACGCCTCCAGGGCGTTCGAGTGGGGCTGTGTGTCCGTGGACATGCGAAGTGTGCGCCGCCACAGCGGGGTTGAATCTGAACCCCTGTCCACAGACCCCCGAGACGGCATCTGCGGCTGGACTCGCTCGGTCTTGGGCACGGGCGCAACCTTCCCATCCATCAGCATGCGCATGGAGCCTGCGCAGCCACATGGATATTCATGTCGACATGAACCTCAATCTTGAGGAAATCAAGATAATGCCATTGCATGCTTGCATGCTCGCGGTAGGCATTCTGCAGGCGTGCTTTGTGTAATTCTTTGCATGAATTGGCACCCGATTGATATGTGCGCAGGTGTTCCGCATTATCAGATGTGCATATTGCCCACGATCACAGGGCAGGGTTGTGCTTGCCGAGAGATTCTGCCAGGGCCCATGCGCACTGCACGCTGCGCAGGGTGGCTGCTGCCAGGCCCTGGTCATGTGACGCCCCCTCCTTGGGCGTGGGCAGGAATGCGCAGATCATCGAGTCCCCAGCAAATCGCATGACATCACCCCCATGCACCACCACCTGCACCCCACTCAGCAGATTGTAAGTGCAACTTCTACTGGTCTAAACTCCCATGACCTGCCACATTGGCAGTGAGCATTGTGAATCACTTCAATGTCGAGTGAGCTAATGATTGGCCATGCCATTTGCTGAGCATGCCTGGGCGTCATTCATTGGCCATCGCGGAGCGTTTTACAGGTAACACCCGATTCTTCTAAGGAGCAATGGTGTGTCATGCATTATCCAGGCACCAGCAGACCACCAGTAATGTCATGCAGCCTCACCGTCTGGATGACAAGGGTGAAGAAGTTGTTCATGCAGCGAGTCAGAAGCTCAACCCCTGCTGTCCCTCGCCTCCCCAGATCCTCTGTGAGAGCAGTGAAACCTGTGATGTCCGCGATCAACACAGCGCCTTGATACTGCGTCATGCACGGCACCTGCGCATTTCATGCACATAACATATAAAGAAATTGCAGGCCTACACTCGCATTTGACATTTCTGGTCTGAAAACCTCCTACAAATGTCTTTCTTACCTGGCTTGAGGCAAATTCTGGTGATTCTTGGACCAGGTCCTTTCGCAAAAGGCTGGGCACAAAGGGAGCCAGGGCTTCCAAAGCATCCAGAGTCAGGGAGGTGGCGCTTGCTTCCACAGCTGTTCCACTTTGAGCATGTTCCAAGGATGTCTCATCCTTTGCAAGGTCCGAGTCTGGTTGACCTGCCATGAGCATTTATGTCTTAAATGGCTCGCAACGATGCATCTTTTAACACTCAGTCTATCATATGTAATTGAGATGCCTCGCGCTCACCCTCTTCAGGGAGGGCTTCGGCATCAGTGGCATGCGTCTCAGCCTCTGCCAATGTGCTCAGGCTAGTCTGGATGTGTCTTGGGAGTGCATCAGCATCCCTTCTGATAAAAGCCAGTGCTGAGACGGATGACAGCGTCCCGAGCTTGTTCCACATGCCACTGCTTACTCTTGTGAGACTGCTGCCTGTACCAGGGGCCAAGCCTTGCGGATGTTCCTGGCTAACCTGCTCTTGATCTGGGGCTGGGCCAGTAGCAGTGCTGCCTTGTGTCTCATCACCATGGTCGGCTGTTGCAGGCGCGAGCTCAACTTGTATGTTCTTGCCGCTGTTGCTCGGTGAGAGCCTGCTCGTCAGGGGGATCCGAGCCTCTGCCCACAGCTGGATCCTGCTGGACGATCTCCTCTGCCTGCCGGTCTTGGGAGGCCGCTGTGCTGCCCCTTGCGCGGCCTGTATGCACCGGCATATCACACAGGCCCGATGTGTCTTTTGTATTGCGTACACAGCATGCGTCAGGACTGAGACATCAGTGATAACTTCAATGTTCTATTATGGAGGCCTTCCCAAACATAGCTGCATTGCAAAAAATTGCCCACCTGCTGTGCATCACCATCGCTGCCGAGGCTGCTCTTCCTTCGGCGCTCTTCTGCTTGGGTTTGCTCGTGAGCTTTCCTCTCCTCCCACAGGTTGAGGACTGACCCTGCTGCAATCTGGTGAGCATGGTGCTCATCGCTGAAATGCATCACCTTGATCTCGTCCTGCCCCTCTCCACCAGAAGTCCTGTACACGAATTAAAAGCTCTGATGTATATATATATTCACTATGGTGGCAACTTCCATCACCGATGCAGATTTCGACAGGCATGTATGAGAGCCTATGGATCTGAATCGTGTGGATTACCTCCTGATGCTTTGCGACAGTCCTGGTGGTGGCTGCTGTGACTTCTGCCATGCCTCAATGTTTGGCAATGGTTGCTTGTTCAGCAATTCGGAGGTGGAAGGCAATTTTTTGCTTTCTTCCAAGATGTACAAGCCAGTGTCTCCTAGATGTCTTTCCAGCGTCAAATTTTCTGGTGCTGCTGGTGTCTTTCCTTGAACGAGAGACTCTGGATCGTCTATTCCAGGCGTGGCATCCCCTGGGACAGTTTGAGCCCTTTCCATCGTCCTGAGCATACATGCAACAGCTTCATTGATGGTGATTGATGTCTTCTGCAGCTCTTGGATACAGGGTCAGGACGCTTCCCTTTGACTAGTATGAGGCATCAGTTTTGGTACAGCATACTTGGCAATTTTGACATGCTCCACAGTGATAAGGAGTCGGGAACCACCACACCTTGGTCGCTTTTAGTGAGTTCATGGTGCCGCTCTCATGTGCACAACACCTGCTGATGGGCCAAATAACTTCAAGCAGTACAGGACACATTTGAGACGACAACACTGTTGACCATCCTGAAAAGTCACTTGCAACTCACCTGTCATATCATATTCTATTTTTCGCTCTGCTGGAGGTCTTCGGAGAACCCCAGGGGCCCGCTTGTACAATCAACCTTGGACAGAAGCAAGTCAAAAGTACTCAGCATCAGAGACTCAAGGCTCATATCGGCTGCCAAGGCAAAGTGTCTGCAACTACATCAAAGAAGTTGTTGCTTGAGCAACGGTCGTATCAATTACCTTACAGCCAGCAGCGACAGGCTAAAACGAGATGCCGCGTGCAAACTTTTCATTCAGGGTCATCAGGCTCTGGCCAGCCTTCCATCTGCGTGGCATGGTACTCATATAACATTGAAAATAGTCGACATCCTCCTGGATCAGACTTCGAAGGGCCAAAACCACGAGCCCTGTACGACAGAGTCTCGGCAGGTTGCCTCTGCCTGATCAGGCTCAAGCTTGATCACGCCGACTATGAGTGACTGGCCAAGACTTTGCCTTTCGAAAATTGCAGACAACTGTATGACTTGCCCCACTATATGCATGTCGAGAAAATAAAATTATATCATTGACACACGAAGATGTGGGCAGGTCTCGGCCTCCTTGATAATGTATTGATACAAAGGGTGGTGAGGCCTGCTGAGGCTCCACAGCTTTGTGACAGGAATCGCTTCGCCGATGCATCCGCACCTCCCACATTGTCCACTTCTCATAGAAGATCATCTAGGGGATCAAAGTTAGCTCGCACGGCAGCCCTGGAGGGCAAATTGGGGAGGGGCTCTGCGCAGCTCGCTCTAGATTTCACGAAGTACGCAGAGCCACCACTCTGGGACGTGGTGGGGCTTGGGCAAGCTATGGTGGACATCAGTGCTGCCGTCGATGACGATTTCGTGGCAAGAGCTGGCCTTGACAAGGGCAGCCGCAGGTGACCAGTAGTCTTGTTTGGCTAGCCAGTGACTAGTGACTTTTCATCCCACAGTCACATCCAGGAAGTGGGAATGGTTCAGAAGTTCGCACATTATCTGAACACAGTTTATGGTAACCTCTGCGGACAGGATCATCTCAGTGGAAGAGCGAGCAAAGCTGCTAGAAGCACTGGATGGTAGTGCGTACCAGGTCAGTGCCGGCGGCTCGCTGGCGAACACACTGGTGGCAGCGTCGCACCTCAGCCGAGCAGATCACTGCAACCGGGGCGGCGGCCTCCCGAGAATCGGCATGCTGTCAGTGTCAGGCGATGACTTGCAGGTACGTTTTGTGCTCGAGCTGCTTTGCTCGCTGAATTTCATCGCTCTGGATTTGCTTCATCACTGCTTTCTAGCACAACAAGCTCTACAGTCAGAGGTAATGCATCAGCTATTATCAGCGAGATATTGCCCAGGAAGAGCTTGCCCCAAAGGCCCTGATGTAGGTAGATAGCGCAAACTTTCTCCTGCCAACTTGATGTTGAGCATCATGTGAGCGCCCTTTCGTGTCTGGTGCAGGGGTCCTTCCACTGCGCGCAGATGCAGCACGCTGGCATCCGGCTCCTCTCAGAGCCGCTGCCGGGAACTAGCACCGGCACAGTGATCGTCCTGACAACGCCAGACGCCAACCGCACCTTCCTGTCCTACCTCGGCAGCTCGCAGACGCTCACCCTCTCGGCCGCCGCGGAGGCCGCAATCTGCCGTACGCGCGTGCTAATAGTGGAGGGGTACTTGTGGGAGATGCTGGGCGCGAAGGAGGCGATCGGCGCCGCAGTGCGGCTTGCGAGGGAGAGCGGCGCGCTTGTTGCGATGACCACCGGCGACCCCGGCCTCGTCGCGCGGCACCGCGGCGAGTTCTGGAGGCTGCTCAGCGGCGGCGATGTGGATGTACTCTTTGCCAACAGGTGAGAGCTGCACCATGAAAGCGTGACAGAGGTACATGATGAAGAGCTTGTGAAGGCCCTGTAGAGGGGAGAGGAGGGTGCGAAGTGAAGGCCTGACAAGAAGAGTTGCTGACCTGCAGGGCTGAAGCGAGCGCTTTGTTGGAGCATCCAGTGAGTGCTGCGGAGGCTGCGTCAGAGCTGGGCTCGCTGTGCTCCCTTGCAGCAATAACTGATGGAGCCAATGGATCATGCATCTCAGCACTAGGCCGCCTTCAGGTGAGGGAGCAGATGCAAGGATCTGTTGAATGCAATGGATCTGACACTAAGTAAGAAAAGCAAAATAAGCTCCATCTCTGGCTAGAGAATGGTGGTGGCGCATTGACTCACAATTGTGATTGGCGACTGCAGGTGGTACCGCCATACTGGACAACAGATACTCCAGTGGACACCTGTGGGGCGGGGGATGCCTACTGCGCAGGGCTGCTGTATGCCTATCTGTCTGGCTTGGATCTGGCCAGCATGGGGCGGTGCAGCGCGAGGGTAGCAAGCGCAGTTTTGAGCAGGAGCGGCGCTTGTCTGACAGCGCAGGAGGCAGAGAGGGTGGTAGCTTCTCTTCCTGCTGCAGATGGCTACAGGGCGCAGTTTGCCGGGCTTGCTCTGGACTCCAGGGCCGCCACCACATTGTAGTAACAGTTTAGCCCGGATGAAGGCAGCATGCTTTGTCATGTCTGGTCAGAACTTCCGCAAGAAGTCTTCTGGTACTTGGGATTTTGATATAGAGTAGGCATTTCCACAAAGGTACAGATGTGGCAAGAAATGGAAGCACAGATGTGGCTTCTTGATGGCGACCATATTTTTTTGGCACTGCATTTGGCACCACTGCCAGACTGCCGAATGGCACACAACGCATGCAAGCAATGGATAGGCATGAAATGCGACTTACTGTGATCCAAAACATATTGCAAATCAGTAGTTATCACTGGCGCCTGGGCCTCGTGATCACCACAGGCGTGGCATAGAGAAGGCGGACTTAACAGTAGCCAGACTTGATAGTGATATTCTTCGCAATTCCCAGAGGGCAGGCTTATAAAAGTCATGTAACTGGGCACATTCCCACTCAGTTGTAGTTCTTGCACGTGCACTGCTTGCTTTGTATCGCATACAGCTCAAGGATACCACTTATAACATCACTCATACTCATGAGAGTTGCAGGACCAAAACTATGTAGCTTAAATCTCCCCAACAAACCATGCAGCCTTGCTGCTTCTGGCACCATATGTCAAAGTGTCTGCACCACTCTGCCTACATTCTTGAATGCGGCCTTATCGCGTCTCCTCCGACCAGCTCGTCAGCAAGCTGCCGCCAGGACATCGGGCTCTGCAACACACTCGCTTGCAATTTTGTCTCCCACAAAGCGTACGCCTTCACTCTCCAGCAGGGCCTTTTTGCGGTTGACACGCTGTGACTGCGGATCCTGCAGCACAATATGTGCCGTGACACCTTTTACACTTGTCCGTTCAATAGGATCTTTGGAAGAGGGTTGCAGATCAGAAGAGTTTCAATTCAGACAACCCAATACGCACCCACGTCCCTGAGAAGCCGCCAATCTTCAAATTGTGTGCCACAACTCTGTGACAGGGGACTTGAGGAGCAAAGGGATTGCGCCGCAGTGCCTGCTTTGCCAGATGATGTATCACTCCCATAATCCAACCAGAGCAGAGTGCGACGAGGGATAGTGGGAGAATAAACAACGTTGAAGGGTACGGTCAGGTGCATCACCTGTCCCACTGCCCTAGGTGAGCTCTTCAATGCTTGGGCCAGTGCTCCATAAGTGCTCACCTTGCCCTTGGGAATTGCTGAACAGACCTAGCAGGAGACAACAGTCAACACAGAAGGCCTTCTCTTCATTCCAGCACGTATGTAGAATATCAAGAGCAGATCACCACCTTATAGAGACGTTGTTCATAGGTTGTAGGGGGCCTCTTCTTGGTCTCTTTCTCTACAGAAGGGCTTCGTTTTGCAATAGCTTTCGCCATGAGAATGGTTCAACGAGCCTGCGATGAAAGAGTACTACTTTGTGATTCCGTCATTGGGGTCACAAAAGACCTTGGAACAAAAATCAGGAGAGAAGATGTTCAAGACTGCGCACCTATTGACAGTAAAGCAGCGTATGCTCTCTAAGCTGATTCCTGCAACTTCTTCTGCTGCCTAGCGTTCTCTCTTGCTAATTCCTTCTCCAGATCGTCCGAACCTACCGCGCGCATGGAATACCAGTACGTCCCTGCAACGAATCCAGCCAAGACGGTGGCCATAGCCCAGTTAGGCAAGTAGGCCTTTGGTCTGGCCAGCGTCATCTGAAAGTGGAAGAATGGACCCAGATTGCTTGTATAGAAGTGAAGCTTGATCCTCGTAATGAATGATAGAGCATCAGGCAGCTTCATCTGAAGAATCATCATGGCATGCACAGCACAGCATGCACCTGCAAGGGGGCGTTCCTGTCAACAACTTAAGACTACTCCATCACATTTCTCCATAAACATATGTCAAAGCTCCCCTGTGTTTTGTTTTTGCGAAAACCTGCCACGAGTTGCACTGATCAGTGCATAAATTGCATTGTTGAAAATCTCATGATTGTCTGAGTGATGACCTTGATTGTGATCAAGTGATCACAGTGACACTTCCGTGACAACTCGAGTTCCTTTCAAAACCTAGGCTTGATCAAATTATTCGCCGTAACACCTAGCATCAGGAGCGGTCCATGGAGGATCCTCTTACAGGTGGATTTATTGTTCCAGCCTGAAACTCTCTCTTGGAGCTCTGAATGGTCTGGATCTTTAAGGATGTGTATTGACATGCGCAGGACATTTTCCAAGCAGGTCAATCCTCGACGAGGAGGAGGAACTGCAAGCACAGCAATTCTCTGATGAGTACACCACACCGCCAGTGTTTGAGGTGAAGAGGAGTCGCATCTGTGGTTTCAGCCGTCAGGAGCAGATACTCCGTGATAGTACTGTAATGTTGGTGTGGTGTGTTGCAGTGGTCAGGCAAAAGAGAGGGCTTGCTTGCTGATGGCAAAGTCCAAGTCAAGCTTTTGGTGCGCAAGTCTCCTTCAGAGTCACAATAAAGCAGCAAGGAGTTCCCTGAAGCAAGGAGTTCCCTGAAACTGATAATGTGCTGCTAGGTCCTCACCACGAGCACTTCTGCCCGCGGCCTGATGACACAATGTCTCGGTCCTGATCAGGTACGTGACATACTGCTGCTCAGGCAATGCACTAGAAATATGACAGTAGGCATCGGGATGTAAGTTTCTGCTGCCGCAGGCCATTGGACGGATTCTTCAACCACAAATCCTGCAGGAAGCTCCAATTGCACTGCGAGCAATGGTTGAGGGACCCACTGGCGCAGAGTCTGTTTGCGAGCTTTTCGTCCTGGGAGGAAACACCGGTGCACCAGTGCTTGTGGCTGTGTGCCGGGCCGCTGTGACACCAGAACGCTCTGGAGTATGGGCCAATGGGCTTTTTGCCGAGATCCACCCTGAGGAAGTGATCTGCATCTCCTCGCTGCCGGTGAGAGCCTCATGCATGCTGGTTTTACTGCTTACTGCTGCCATTGACCTTTCTTGTGCATCGAAGACTGATCAGCAAGGACATCAGGAACTTTCCCGGCATCACGGTGCTGCATCACAGAGACGTTTGTCGCATGCATGCAGGCACACCAGTTCTTGGGTCAAGAAGACCCCACACAGGAGCCCTTGCATTTTGTGTTGCACACATCTTCCTGCGAAGGCAAACAGAAGCACGCCATTCCCTTGCTGCCAACTGGCAACCTAGTGTCTGGCCAACCTGCAGCAGTCATAAGCTATTGTCAGGTGCGCATTTGAGGTAAGTGTACTAGATTTATGCCATGAAAAACTCTGATTCGGAGTATTACTGGGTTTTCTTATACCAGTGTTGTGACCAGGTGCATGACATTCCAGCGACCCTGCTGGTTTCTGTTGATGCTTCGCCACTTCCAGATGGTATTGCCGTAAAGGCTCTGGCAGAGACTGTTGCAAAACTTTTGGAGAGCACAGGCAAGTCTCTTAACCTTCACAAATATTGTCTATGTCTGTTCATGGCGTTAGGCCTGTCAATGCCCAGCTAAGCATTTGTTGCAGAACAATTGATGTTGTGCATGGGTACTAGCCAATTGTGCAATGATGGTCATGCATTCTGTGTGCTGAAACAGAGGCGAAGGAGCTTTCAGGGCTGCTGAGGCAGCCACAGATAGTATCGGAGGCATGCAAAGAAGCGCGCAAGAACATACGGATGTCAGATCGTGCTGCGCTGTATCTATAGTCATTGAGTACGCATCATTGTATGATCCTCAAGAGGCGCTAGATAGAGAGCCCTGACTCAGGCCCTTGGAGGGCCTACACGAATCAGTTCTACCAATACCACCTTCAAATTGACCTTGCAGTTGAGTTTCTCACTGTACATGGTGAAGTCACTTGTCAAGGTTTCTATTGTTGTCATCATGCCCACCACATGCTGGAGTCAATTTATTGATTTCTCTCTACTTCAGAGGTCAAACTTTGACCATCGAACGCCAGATTAGGCGTCCATCTTCCTTCATCTCCATAAAATTTATGAGAAGGCATTTTCTGATGATAGGTTCAATTTCTTATAGTTGCAATCTATCTCACTGATCGAGGCGGACTTCTTGGAACCCATCGACCTTCAATGATGACACGTACTTTCCCAGAGTGATGGTGTGCTCGTGATCTAGGATGTTAATGGCGCAGATCATTGGGACAAGATCTAGTATTTCAAGGAAATCAGAAGTCTTCCATCGACGACGTGAGGTGCAGAGGTAATCAATTTGCTGGGTTTCTTTGGTGATCTGAGGATTTGCTGACTTCATATTGCCGCTTCCTCCAAATGTTATCAGCTGTGATCCCTGAAAATTGATTAATTGTTGAAGGAATAATTTGATCTATAGGTCGAAATTTCCATGGAGGGGTGTCAGGGCTTGCACGATGTCTGGCTTGCACAACGGGCGGTATCTCGTATCAGAACAAGACAAGGAGCACTTCAAACAAAAAGGGTGCGTCCATCACTTTGCAAGATCTATAAGGAGTAATCTATTCTCTTCTGTGCTCCCATCAATTGTGTTTCTTCTACTGAAAGTTTTGGGTTTCCTGGTTTCCAGATACGTCCACTTGAAGGCTGTGATACAGGAAGAGGAGCTCCAGGACATCATACAGCCTGTGAAAAACTCACTGACATGTTGAAGACACACTTTACACCATCGACAACCTTGATGCAATTGACGTGGTGAATGCACGCATGCATGCATGCATGCAGGATCTGACAGCATGACCGTGCCTTTCTGCAGGTCTATGAAGCATTCCTGAGGGGTGAAATCCCAGTGAGCGGCAGCGATCTCTGTGACATGTCTGGAGCCAAAGGCAGGATCCCATATGAGTTCACTGTTTACAACGTGATGAAACCCAGAACATACTACAAGGAATGGCAAGGCAACCTCTACGAGAAGCGCTGCAAGGCTCGTTCTATGGCAACCCAGTACTATACTTTTCTGTCACATCAGAAATGCTGAGTATCTTAGGCATTTCTGAACGGTATCTGTTGACGCCCTTATTGTGCGCATGCAGGACATTGCCGATCAGCTGCAAAGCACCAATGACATGGAGCCGGACTATGATCAGATCCTGGCCAAACGCCCGCACTCCCCAGATGCTATCTTTGCCTGGTCAGTAATAACACACCAAACTTAAATCCTGCCATTCACCAGCAACACTCCCTGCTGATCATGAATCCGCCCAATGTAGAGGAGCACCTGAGAATTTGGGCCATCAGTGTTATGGCCTGCCCAAATCCATATAGAGCTCCAAAATTGGGGGTAGATGAAGAATAGAGACTAGAAATTCTTCAAGCAAGTGACTACATGCGGACCACTCTAGTTAGCAGACCGCTCTGCTGCTGAGGTGGCAGTCGCACCAATACATCATATGATACACCGGCAGCACTTCCTGCTGATGATCTCTAGCAGATTGCTCTGGTGCTGAGGTCACAGTCGCACCAAGTTGCAGGCACCAGGACATGGCATATTGGCCGCCCACGGCAGAGACAGCCACGGCCACCTGCTGGCTGGCGATCTCAGACGCCACCATGGAAAACGGCTGCATGCGCTTCGTTCCAGGATCGCACCTCGAGCCCCAGATCCGGCCCCATGCGCCAGGTCAGACCCCTTCCTCATGAGCAGCACATTTGGCGGAATCAATTCGACAGGATAAGGCCAGATCAAAACCTCACTACATGATAGTACTTGGGGAGTATTTAACAAGAGATGGTCTCCACGTAGACATATTTTGATCAGATATATAGATATTCCTCATATAGACATGAATTCGCTATTATTTTGAGCTCCCCAGCCTCTGTTTCTGCTTTCAAGTCAATTTGGGCAGGCCATATCCTGGCGCCCCACCTTTGCCGAGCACCTCCTCAGTATTGGGCGGACTGAGAAGGCTATGCAATGTAGTCAATCCCTTGTCCCATCTCATCTGATTGAACGCCTGAATAACCGCTCCGGAATTGCCGAATGCAGTGGGGGCGTCCCGAGAGGAGTCACATGCGCTGCACACAGTGCTGAGGGAGGAGGACATAGTGGAGCATGCACCCATCTCCAGGGGGGACATCACCGTGCACAACGAGAGCGTCATCCACGGCAGCGGCCCAAACCTGTCCGACGGATGGCGCCACGCGTACGTGCTCGCGTTCCGCCGGGCGAGCGCCATCCGCGAGGAGCGCGCGATGGGCTTCACGCACTCCCACAACGACAAGACCAACTGGGATGTGTTCAGGCAGCACCAGCGCGCTTAGAGCTGCTTTGTCTGATGAAAGTGAGAGGCCTCAGAGCATCTGTGTATGGATTATATGTTCCTGTGTACAGCGCGACTACAGCCGCCTCAGCTGATCAGCCTGAGGGGAAGAAAGGAGCCCATGCAGATAAATGTCGTAGTGTACAGCGTGCCTAGAGCAGCTCCACGTTATCAGCTTCAGAGGCCTCATGGAGTGTATGTGTGGAAATGAATGTTGCAGTGTACAGTGTACGTAGAGCCGCTGCAGCTAATTAGCTTTCTAGGAGAAGCTTAGGTAGAGTCCATGCAAGAAATGTTGTAGTGTAGATCAGCAAATGATGCGTGACCTGTTTATTTATGTACAACTAGGAAACTCTGTTTGGAACTGCCATGCTGTTACATCTGCTCTTTTAGAAACATTGGGCAGACTAACGGCCATGCACCGGTCTGCAGTGTGCTAGATTCCCACGCACAATTCTGTCTCTTGCAGAATACCGCAATAGATGAGCAATATCATAAGTCCAAATAAGGTTGTAAGCCATCCTACAAGGAGTGCGCAACTCTAAATCCTGCTCAGAGTTGTGAAGAGGAAATATCTAGTCAGTCAATTACTGAGGGTCTTGCTACTGATGTTGCAGTCTGAATAAGTCTTCAGGCTTGCTGATTTTCCTGGCATTGTTTTAGCAATTATTACTTAGCAGCTTTCTTGTGAACACAATCTCAAGCTATGTTGGAACCGAAGTGCTTATGTTTGGGCGGCTGCGCTTCCCCTGACAGCCAGTGACTGTTGCAGCGCACTGGCATAAATGATGGAAGCAGCGTTGTTGCGCGGCCTCCCTCCCCTATTCTTCTCCCTGACCGGCGGCAGAGAAGCCTTGGATCCATTGGGGGCTGTCTCATCAAAAGGCAGCGCCATTTCTGCCAGAAATGCCCGTGCTGCCGCAGATGTACATCCTCCAAACCTGCACATCCACACCAAGTTGTTGCATGCAAAGAGTGTATGCTCAATTAGATGCCACTTCTAGGGCCCGGTAAGGCGCCTCGCCTGATTACCGTGGGGTCAATTAAACCAGGAGAGATTGCACAGTGCGAGAGCCAAAGGTGGGGGGGGGGGGGGGGGGTTGCCCCAAAAAAATATTTTTTTAGGTTTTTTTCCCAAAAGAAAGGGGGGTGTCTCGTCTGGCCACAAAAATTCTAAAGTCTGGCCCCCCTCCTCATTAAAACCCAAGAGGGAAAATT